>Ga0208162_1000319_pt1 | contig 28478 bp, 31 predicted proteins | sample CB_VirMetaG_4_FD_184539 | JGI IMG/M metagenome (GOLD analysis project Ga0208162, IMG submission 184539) | Freshwater to marine saline gradient viral communities from Chesapeake Bay - CB_1508_1M Viral MetaG (SPAdes) (version 4) | ecosystem: Environmental > Aquatic > Marine > Coastal | place: USA... | reverse complement strand
AATCTTGGCTCCACAAGAATTGAGACAAGTTGCTTTAATGACTTATTGTGCTAAACAAAAATCTGATGGTTTTATTTCGATACAACAATTGGTCAGCTGTTTACCAAACGAACAAGGTAAACAAAACGAGCCTAAGGTTAGTGCCAACAAATTATGTAAGTCCAAGTTATCACTTGCATATGATAAGCAAGACTGGTCAGCAATACATGACCTTCTAATCGAACTAAACGTCAAGTAAATACACAAGCCCTCTTCGGAGGGCTTTTTTTTCGTCTGCGATTTTTAGATACCAGTTACTAGAGATAACGCCTCTCATTGCCTACGCATTATAATTTTACCCAGTATACGGCTCTAGTTGACACCTAGTTTATATTCTGTACGTATTGACACTTTATTTGACATGTCCTAATTAGGACAACGAAACCAGTTACTAGAGATAATGCCTCGCTTTGAGCAACAATACAACAAAAAACTTCTGATATTGCGTAGGTATTGTTAATTTTTGACTGTCAAATCCTATCAGCAGTATATTGTTCCTAATGTTCCCTCACAATCTTACATGGTTTGGAACAATACAAAAGGTGCATGGATAGGGGCATACAGAGAGATTTTTATTATAATTATCTATATTGTTCTAACATTTTAACTTTTTATATAAAATATTTTATTATTCTTACTTTACAGATATTTTTCCATGTCCTAATTAGGACAACTCTATTTTAAAGACCCTTTTTTGCAGGTTAATATATTTGCTCAGATTTTTCAAATGTTAGAACAATACCAAAAAAAACCATCAAAACTCGTCTAGACATAGCATGGTTACTGGGTTTTATATTGTTCCTCAACCTGTAAGATTTGACAAGATTTTTCGGAACAATTGGAACAATACAATTTTAATACTATCTGATATCAAAGACTATCATAATTTGACAAAGCCTATCAAGTGTGGTATAATGGGTTTATAAGTTGATGAGATGTACGCAATATCAACTTCGCTCTTTAACAATTTGGTGTGACAAGTAACTGATGGTGCGTGATAGCAAGGTATATCATAGAAGTCAGCAAGGTGGTTCAAACCTGTCCTAATTAGGACAACAGAAACGAAGCCTAGAGCACATATCTAAAGGAATGGACAATGTCGAAAGATATTCTTGAGAATGGAGGTGTGTGTATCCTTATGCGACAGTACAGCTATGATGGAAGTAGCGAAGTGCGTTCAATCATCAAGGGGAAATATATAGTACACAAGACGCACCTGTGTGTTGCGTTGACGTGGGCGACTCAAGTTATGAACTATGCCGTGAGGTATCTCTATACTGGAGTTTGCCTAATATTTCCGAGTCGGTCGAGAACGAGAGCCAAAAAACTGGCTGAAACTGTCGAGCAAGGGCAGAGACCGAGACTAATGACACATTTATTTTTTATCTATTTTTTATCAACTTGTCCTAATTAGGACATCACAACTGGAGGAAACATTATGAAACAATTAGCAAGTAACATGGTTGAGATACTCAACAAACAAGGTGTCAAGATTCTTATATCGTACGATACACCAGTAGCAGGGTTCGATATACACCGAAGACCATTTGTAACTGAGGCATGGTATAGCCGAACTACTACGAGGCATATCCATAAGTATTTCAATAAATTCAACACTATTGACTCAGACCCTGTGAGGTGTACAGTAGATAAGATATATGGGTTTTATAACGGAGAGGAGAACGTAGCATGAACGAAGAAAAACTTGATGAGATACTAGAGTGGTTCAAAGATGTGGGTGTTGAGTGTTTCGCAGATAATGACGGCAGTTTGCACGTCAACGAAGACGCAGTCGGACTTGATGGATTCAACGTACAGATGGAGGTGTAATTTGACTCACTATATATTGTACTGTATAATAGTATTTAGTACTTATTCATATTTTATGATAGACTTTTTTATTTAACCATGTCCTAATTAGGACACAACAACTGGAGGAAACTACAATGTATAACATTGAAAAGCAACTAGGCGAGATTGCCGAACAAACTAAAGATTCATCACTAGCTAACTGTGGTATGGAGTTTAGTTTCAAGTCAAAGGGTTATCAAGGTAACCACAAAAACAAGGGCATTGCACGTGAACTAGCCGAGCAGAAAAAAGCCCACACATCAGCAGTAACGTCAACAATTAATATATTTGCAGAGCATCAGGACTTTGTCAAAAAGATTGAGAGCAAGAGAAGTGAGGCGAGAGCATACATTCGCAAGAAAGGTCATCTATGGTTTGATAGGTGGTTTATTCCTACTCTACACCTGACAGATGTCAAGAACAAACTGGACTCTTTGAAACAAGAATACTTTGAACTAGTTGATGAGGCTGTCATTGAGTATGAGCAGGATATCTTACCAAAGCTACGTTACGCACAGGAGGGCGAGGGTCTAGGCACTTTATTTGACGAGTCATTGTATCCGAGTCCGAGAGCATTACGTGAGAAATTTACATGGCAGGTTATGATGCACAATGTCTCACCGAGCCACCCACTGGTCAAGCTGTCTGATGGTGTCGCAGATGACGTACGCAGGACAATGGAGGAGGGAACGAAACAGGCTATTAGTGAGATATACGAGAGTATGTGGAAGTCATTGCATGAGAGTGTGGCTAACCTCATCAAACGTCTAGAGAAGTCACTAACAAGCGAGTCAAAGCAAGGTGGTATTGTTGAGACTCTATTACCTAATGCCATTGAGTTATGTCAGAATCTTGAGGCTTTGAATGTGCAGAATGACCCAAAGATGGAGAAAGCTAGAGCAGAATTACTTGACATACTCAACAAGCATAACTCACCTACATGGAGAGAGTCTGTACTTACAAGGCATGAGTTGCATGACGAAGTCAAAGCATTTGCAAGTAAGTTTGATATTTAATTTTTAACCTGTCCTAATTAGGACACAATCATTATGGAGGAAACATTATGAATAACTTGAACAATGGAACTTACGATATTGGTCTCACACATGATGAGGCTATACGTAACATAGCCCACGCAGATGTGCATACTGCGTTTTTTATCGAGGGTGATACTGGGATTGGTAAGTCATCAATCCTTACCCCACTAGTTGACTACCTCAACAATATATACCCTGACGATATTCCGTACGAATCATTCTTTATTGATGGGTTGGCTAGTCAAGACGGTGACTGGATTATCCCTACGTTATCTAAGCAAGAGGGTATCATTGAGCAACAGATATTACAACACATGAAAGAAAACCTGTGTGACAAGAAGTCTGTATGCTTTATTGATGAGGCATCTAAAATGCCGAGAGGTCTCAAGAAACTTACTGGCACTATGGTACGTGAACGCAGGATAGGTAAGTATCCAATTCATGAGGGTACTAGGTTTGTGCTGACTGGTAACTTAGTTGAGGAGGGTTTCAATGACGCATTTGACCCTACGCAGGGTAACAGGTGGACTACGTTCAGACTCAAGAAACCTACAGGTGAGGAGTGGGTTGAGAACTACGCATCACCGAGAAAGCTGAATCCACTTATACAATGGTTCGCTTTGGAGAAGTCGGCACAGTTGGGTGAGTCATTTACGGAAGTCAATGCGAGAAAGTACAAATCAAACGAGGATATCAATGTCGCCAATCCGTTCATATTCAATCCGTTGGTTCCTAAAAAATCTTTTGTGACATTCCGTTCATTGGAGATTGCAAGTGGTCACCTAGACCGAATGGACTTACTAGGCAAGAAGACTACGTACCACAATCTATTGGGTAGTATTGGAGCCCCTGCGACACAAGAAGTATTCCGAGCCATTACTATGGGTGACAAGTTACCTCATGCTGACGAGGTGATAAACAATCCTGATACTGCGAAAGTACCTGAACGTGGAGCCTGTTCGACTATCATGGTTCACAAGTTACTGAACATGGTGAGTATCAAGAACTACAAAGCTGTGTGGACATACTTACTACGCATGGAGATTGATTGCCAATTCATGTTCTTGGAACTACTCAAGAAACGTAGGACTAACGAGAATGATGTACTCAAGATTACTGAGGCATTGGCACGTCTAGGTGAATTTACAAAGTGGTGCTCAACAAACAGTTGGGGCTTTTCTGAAGACAAGAAGTAGGAGGACATATGCAACTAACTATCGAACAACGATTGATTCGTAACCATAAGTTACTAGCTACGCATGAGATGACTATGGCATATACTGGTCTGATTATGTTGGGTGACGTAAAGGTAGAGGATTCACCAAGCGTCACTGCGTACACTGATGGGTTTAATTGTGTGTATGGTCGCACGTTTTGTGATGGGTTATCTGACCCTGAACTACGAGCAGTTATTCTACATGAGTGTCTGCACAAGGCTTTTATGCATCTGATTGTGTACAGGTCACTAGCTATGAAGAATATGAACTTAGCTAATCAAGCCTGTGACTACTACATCAATCTTATCATTCATTTTATTGAGAGGGATTCCAATGGCTTTATTAAATTACCACAAGGGGCACTACTTGACTTACGATTCCAAGATGTTTCAACACCTGAAATATTCAAGATGCTTGAGACCGAACAAGAGCAAGGTGGCGACAAACCGAAACAGAACTTTGACGAGCATGGGTGGGAAGATGCACAGTCCATACCTGAAGACAAGAAAGCAGAGATAGCAGAGCAAATCAAACAAGCTATCTTTGAGGGTAACAAGTTGTCATCTAAGAAAGGTGGGGGTGGAACTGACCGAGCACTTACAGATTTACTTGTACCTAAGATTGACTACCGAGATGTGATGCGACAGTTTGCGACTGACATCAAGCGAGGTGGAGATGATATATCGTACGCAAGACCTGATAGACGTAGACAGGGTGGTGATGTCATTATGCCTACACGTGAGGAGGAGACTTTGGGTCGTGGGGTATGGGCATTTGATATGTCAGCAAGTATCTCAAACCAAGAAGCACTGAGACTTGTAAGTGAGGCAGTGGGTTGTTTCAAACAATGCAGTCCTGAGGCAGTTGATATATTGTATTGGGACACAAAAGTTGCAGGGCATGAGACATACCAAAGAGATGAGTTTGATTCGATTGCACAGAAGACTAAACCTGTTGGGGGTGGTGGTACAAACGTACAGTGTGTGATTGACTACATCAGCAAGAACAGACTTGACCCTGAGTTTATTGTAGTGTTCACAGATAACTATCTAGGTGGAGACTATGGTAGGGGTTGGTCTACTGACAAGATACTTTGGGTTATCACAGAGTATGGTAGCAACGACAAGCCTACTGTTGGTAGCAGTATTCGCATTAATTAACCTGTCCTAATTAGGACAACATGGAGGAAATATTATGTATAAATATTATTATGTTGAGACCACTATATGTGACTCAGAGGGGGAGTATGATATGCCATCAGTAATGAAGATAGATTCAGAGATTGATGTTGTAAAAAACCATGCTGATATTGAGAAAGAATTTATTCTTGAACACTGGGATTCTGAAGCTGTACACAGGGAAGATGGTTGGTTTTTACATAGTTTTATTGGAAATAGAAATATCTACTTAGGTAGATTCAGACGAGTGCCAATTGGTGACTATAGGACATTGAGTAAATATATTTATGCTTGGGAATATGAGGGAGAGGAATGATGGATTTAGATTCTATGACAAGAGAAGAGTTAGAACTCTTACTATATGAGTTAGAAATGAAAAATGGTGGTGAGGGCACAAAGGATATTCGATTCAGACATAAGGTCGAAGATATGATAACTGCAAAAATAATCTATGAGGAGAACGATTATGAGTGATGAAAAATATAAGTTGATTAATGCTTGGGATAAACTTGATAGAGCATGGAGTTGTATAGTAGATATCATTGATTATCCTGATGATTATAGTAAGGAACGTATAGTAAGTCTTACTGAAGATTATGGTCACTACATATATCAAGCTAGAAAAATACTAGCAGAACTTGGATATAAAGGAGAGGAATGATGAAAGAGAAAGAAATACTTGATAGCATTAAGTTGCAACTACTAAACGCAATTGATGATGCTACTGACGTAGATGTCACAGATGGAACTGAACAAATCTATGAGGGCAGGAAAGAGTTAGCAGAACAAATCTTAAACTATTTGGAGGAAAACAATTATGAGTAATGTATTACCATTAGAAAGTGGAGTGAGTGTAATCGCATCAAGCTATTCTGAAACTGAATATCGTGAGAAGAACTTTGTTGTGTTACGTAACCTAGATGACTTTAAAATGTTCATACGTATGATTAGAAACACCAATGACATACAAACACCTGAAGTACAAGATGTCTTGAGTAATGTTCTTGGTCTTAGTATGCAGAACTTGCTACATTTTACAGACGAACCAAATGGTTTGGCATCAGCAGTAAATAATGAGTACCGAGACAAGAGGCAAATAATGTTTGAAGATATTCTACTCAAGATACTGTCTAACAACAAGGCATGGAATGAGAATATGGTCTTGAAGATTCGTATGAAAGTTTCTACATTTCAAGATGCACTAACAAATAAAAAGAATGGTTACAGTATCACTAATTACAATATGGATTTTGTCCCAGTGGTTGTTGAGAGTGGTCGTACTCGTTCAAATGATGCTGACAAGATTAAAGCAGGGTTGGAGTTATTACAACATCAGAAGTATTATACGATAGAGGGAACTCAAGAGGTGTACATATGTTTAGCAAGTGATGAGACAGTGCCAATACTCAACGTGTCTGCATCATCAGGGAGGTATGTGACATACCAAAAAGCAGGGAAGAAGTCAGGCTACAAACCTAGTTTTGAAGTACATTCCATTGAAGATGATTACTACAGAGCACGTACAGACTCTACTGTATTGAAGACAGTATTTAATACCATAACAACATGCTTAAAACAATCAGATGTTAAGTCTTGGTCAGATGGTAAGCCTCAGGTTGACTATGGTATTCTTAATAGAGTGTTTGGTACTTTACTGAAAGTATATAGACATCAGATATCTGAGGGTAAAAAGAAGTTTACTGTTGATGGTATTTCAAGAGAGGAACTACAGAATATGGTAGAGCAAGACTTTACCCCTGTAACCAAGAAGATACAAACAGCTTTGGAGAACTACAAACAGGATAGTGCATACCAAAAAGATTTGGAAGTGTATGCACCCACACTGAGTCATGTCCTCAAATCAAATGGTAAGTATATTGTGTACACTATGGGGAGAGTTAGATTCACAGATTGTTCATTCCCTAACAATATACCTGCTGTACAGGCTGTCAATATTCATAATAGCTATGATATGTTACCTGATGATATCAAAGGTAAGATGTCAGTGCTTGACACCATGACTAACCCCACTGCTACACAATTTGGTATGACAAGACAATATACCTATGGTAGTGATTTTAGTGGAACTAATTGGGAAACTCATTACTCTACAAACTTTTTAAAAGATACTGGCTTTAAAGTTACTGAGAACAGATGGTGGGTGTTTTTTGATTAGAGGTGTATAATAAAAGCATGATTACGGAGAAAGAAGTAAAGGTTTTATTATCAGATGTCCTGACGTGTGTCGCTAATAAACTATCATTATCTGAGGCGAAAGCTTTGACTGATGCAGTGTTTGAAGCAAGTGAAGACATTCAGGACATTGTTAGATGTTACATAAAAGTCAAGAACAATCTTGTGGAGGGTAATGATGTTTTACACTAGAGCACCATTTAAAAAATTTATGAATAACTTTGCCTACTGGGGCTTGGTGGCTATATACGTATTTACAATGCTGTCACCAATTGGTATTGTTATTTATTTTATGTTATAATATAATACTATTTAATAACTAGGAGGAGTTATGAATATTTTTGTACTTGATAAAAGTCCAGTGATTTGTGCACAGTATCATTGTGATAAACACATAGTAAAGATGCCACTGGAGTATACGCAGTTGATGTGGACATATATCGTGGATAAATATGGAGATGCAGTAACAGAAAGAGCAAAGGTTTTTGATGTTGTACCCTACAAGCCTACGCACCGTAATCACCCCTGCAATGTTTGGTTAAGAGAAAGCACTAATAATTTCATATGGCTTTTTAATCTATGGGTTGCCACACACAATGAGTACACTGTACGATATGGCAGAACTCATGCCTCATTTAGGTTCCTCAATATATTTGAAAGCTACTACAGAAACTTCGTGCATTTTTGGTCATTGAATAATTATGATAGAGGAACTAGTCCTACGGAGGCAGAGATGATAATTGATTTGCATACTGGAGCATTTACCAAGCACACTACTAGTTTTAAACTTGCTATGCCTGATGAGTATAAAAGTGATAATCCAGTGGAGAGTTACAGAAGATATTATAGAGGTGCTAAAAGTCATATAGCTACATGGAAGACACAGACACCTGAATGGTTTAATCAAACAGAGGAGGTTGCATGATAACTAAAGTTGGAGAGAAAGTATTAAAGATGGTTGATGGAAACATAAGACGTTGGGGAACAAAGAAGTTGTTGAGTGAACTACAGACCATTGATAGAGATTTTGATTGGGAACTCAAATATGAAGCTAAAATCATAAATGAGTTAAATGAACGAAACATAACCGTTAGGAGGTAACTATGGGTAAGATGAAAGAAATCTATACTGGAATAATGGAGCAGGTTGATAGTGTTGTTAATAACTGTTCTAATAAAAAAAATGCCTTAGAGTTTATTAAAAAAACATTTGGTGAACAGTGGGCAGAGTACGCAGAGGATATGATTACTGTTAAAGAAAACAAGAAAGGAGATAGTAATGCCTAAACAAAAAACAGACCCTGAGGAGTTGGAGAGGAACCACGTAGCCGCCATTTTAGAAAAACACAGAGATGATTTACATCAGGCTCTTTATGAAATTGATACTAAATATAAAGGTGATTGGGAAGAATCCATAGTAGAGTTTTTAGCCAATTATTATAACAACAATTCAGGGGTTATGTATGGGGGTGACCCTCTAGGACTTGATGAAGTAATAGATGTTATTGCTCAGTACCATAAAGAAATGATAGATGAATTAATAGTGGCAATACGTAATGATGACCTAAACGATTATGTTTTTTAATTAGGAGGTAGTATGGAAAATATTTACAAAATTATAGAAAGGATAAATGAGTATCAGAAAAGAACTGGAGATGTGCTACTCAATATCCACCAAAACATTGAGAACTTTGAAAAGGCTAGTAGACATACTATTGCTGAATTAAATAAAGAACTCAATGATATTCGCAAACATGAGGCAGTAGTACGAGACAGACTCAAGGCACTAAACCCTGAGGGAGTGATGCCACAAATCTTTGAGACTGATAGAGTGTACATTGAGGTAGATGCGAGTGACCACCACGATTATGTCACAGTCAAATATAAGAAACCTGATGGCACTAAAACTCAATGGTCATCAACAAGTATCCCAAGAGCAGTGTATAAATGAGTGATGATAAAAAATTAGTCGTACTAAAGCCTCCTCCTGTACAAGATGCAGGGGTAGAGGAGATGTTGGTTGACTCCCAACTAACCATAGATGACCATAGTAAAAATGGTGGTAAGTTTACTCATGGAATAACTATATTGTTTGATGATGAATCAAGAGAACTACGTATACTCGCCACTGCCAATCTTATGAAAAATACTAGGGATTTAATTGGTATGTTGGAGGAAGTTAAATTATTTTTATTTAGGAGTAATTATGAATAGTAAGAGAGTACCAAAGGAGATAGACTATGAGAAGTTTCCAATATTATTTCAACTTAGTAAGAAAGAAATTAACCGTATCCTTGATGACACACTCGGTATCACGAAATGTATCAAGTGCAAAACTAAAATCATGCGAACGGAATGTACATCTGTTGAGCAAAAACAAAGGGGTTGGTGCACAAGATGTTGGCAACGACAATATGGCAGACTGCACAAACCAGGAAAAAGACCGAGACAGTTTGTGGAGTATTAGATGACACCTGAAGCTAAAGTTAAAAAGAAAGTATATAAAATACTAAAAGACAATGATGCGTACTATTTCTCGCCTATCATGAATGGGTATGGGAAGGCAGGGGTACCTGATGTTATAGCTTGTTATAACGGATACTTTGTAGGTATAGAGTGCAAAGCAGGGAACAATGTACCTACTGAATTACAATGGGCTAACCTAAAAGAAATAAAAAAATGTGGGGGTGTATCGTTAGTTATCAATGAGGAAAACCTAGAAGATTTACAGGATACTTTAAGGAGGTTGGTATGAGTAGAGGTGAGTTACACGAAGATGTAAAGAAAGCAGAAGAACGTATTACTGGGAAGAAGTATTGTTCTAATTGTGGGAAGTACTCGAGTATCGAGGGTGGTGGTTCTGTTATATCTAATAGACGACCGAGATGGAAATGTGCGAAGTGCATGGAGTTTAGTCGCAAATGAGTGATGTATTTAAAAATGTAGTTACCTTAGACTTTGAGACTTACTACGATAAAAAGTTTTCTCTATCTAAAATAACTATGGAGGAGTATGTACGAAGTCCTGAGTTTGAAATCATTGGGGTGGGAATAAAAACACCTGATGATGATAAACCCTCATGGTGTAGTGGAGACAAACAACAAATAAAGAGATGGCTTGGTCAATTTGATTTAGAGGAATGTACTGTACTCGCACACAATACAATGTTTGATGGTGCTATCTTGTCTTGGGTGTTAGACATTCACCCTAAATATTATTGTGATACTTTACTTATGTCGAGAGCCATTTTTGGTTTACATGAAAAACATAATTTAAAAGTCCTCGCTGAACGTATGGGTGTGGGAGAAAAAGGAGATGAGGTGCACAATGCCATTGGTAAACATAGAGGAGATTTTACAAATGAGGAGATGCAAAGATATGCAGATTACTGTAAACAAGACGTGGCTCTTACAGATTCTATATACCACTTACTTGAAAAGCGATACCAGTTCCCCCTGTTAGAGAGATGTTTGATTGACTTGACAATAAAAATGTACGTTGAACCTACACTACGTTTAGATAAAAAATTACTCTATGCTAATTTAGATAAGGTGGTACAAGCTAAACAGAATTTATTAGACAAGGCAGGGGTAGAGAAAGAAGTCTTGTTGAGTAATCCAAAGTTTGCAGAGCTCTTGGAACAACATGGTGTAGCTCCCCCTACTAAGGTCTCACTACGTACAGGGAAAGAAACTTTTGCTTTTGCCAAATCAGATAAAGGCTTCAATGATTTACTGGAACACACTGACCCAAAGATTAAAATGTTTGCAGAGGCTAGACTTGGAATCAAATCTACATTAGAAGAAACAAGAACACAAAGACTTATTGATATAAGTGAACGTGGAAGTCTACCTGCACCCTTGATTTATTATGGTGCTCACACAGGTAGGTGGGGAGGTGGTGGTAAGATAAATTTACAAAACTTACCCAGTAGGAACAAACAAGCGAACATAATAAAAAAAGCTATCATTGCACCTGATGGGTATGTGATAGTAGAGGCTGACTCATCTCAAATAGAGGCACGTATGGTGGCATGGTACTCAGGACAAGATGACTTAGTTGAGCAATTCAAAGATGTAAATAAAGACCCATATAAAATTATGGCAGGGAAGATTTACAAAGTAGACCCTGAACTAATTACTAGCGAACAAAGATTTTTAGGTAAACAACTTATCCTCGCATGTCAATATGGTATGGGGCATAAAAAGTTTCGAGCACAGATAGCCAATGAGGGTAGAGATATTTCTGAGGAAGACGCAAAAAAAGCAATCCAAGTCTACAGGACAGCTAATTCACATATAACTAATTTATGGTATAACACACATGAAAATCTAAAAGCTATGCTTCAAAAAAGAAAGAGTGGGAATGTCCCCGTAATGGGAAATGAGTTGGTGACTGTAGAGGGTACGAGTTTTGTTCTACCTAATGGTTTAAAAATACACTACCATGACTTACGTTTAGAGGAAGAAACTGATGAAGAAAATAAAGTAATAAATTCAGAGATGTTTTACACATCTAAAAATGGCAAGACAAAAATATATGGTGCGAAATCAGTAGAGAATATAACTCAAGCATTGGCACGAATTGTCATAGGTCAGCAAATGTTAAAGATATCTGAGAAGTATAGAGTGGCTATGACAGTACATGATTCTATTGTTTGTGTCGTACCAGAAGCAGAGGCATCAGTTGCTCAGGAGTACATTGAGAGATGTATGCGTGAAACCCCCGTATGGGCAGAGGGTCTACCTTTAGACTGCGAATCTGGGGTCGCAAAAAGTTATGGAGATTGTTAGTGATTTGTGAGATAATGGGGCGAAGTAACAGTCATAAGGATATATTGAAGCCCTTAACTTGGTCGTACAGTAGTATAAACACTTTTAAACAGTGCCCTAAAAAATACTATCACACACGTGTGATTAAAGACACACCTGAACCTACCTCACAAGCTATGCTTTATGGTAAGCAAGTACACAAAGCCGCTGAAGATTATGTGAGAGATGGGAAACCTATTCAGGAAGCTTTTCTTTACATTAAAGAATTTATAGATGGTATTTTAGCTAGTTTCAAAGGAGAGGTACTGTGCGAACACCGACTTGGTATTACAGAAGATTTAGAGCCATGTGGATTTTTTGATGACAAGGTTTGGTATAGAGGGATTGTAGACCTACTAATTATTGATAAAGAAAATAAACAGGCTGTTATCATAGATTATAAAACAGGGAAGAACCCACAGTACGCAGATGTAAACCAATTAGAGTTGATGACACTTGCAGTATTTAAGCACTTTCCTGAAGTAGAAAATGTAAAAGCAGGGTTGTACTTTTTTACTAAAACACAGTTGATAAAAGAAACATACGATAAAACCAAAGAACCTGACTTATGGGCGAAGTGGTTGGAACAAGTAAATGAGTTAAAGAGTTGCTATGATAATGATGTATGGAATCCTAAACCAAACTTTTCTTGTTCTAGATTTTGCCCAGTGGAATCTTGTGAACATAATGGGAGATACTAATGCCTTACGTTAAAAAGAAACGACCATACAAAAAAGAATACGAGCAACAGAAAAAACGTGGTGAGCACAAAGATAGAATGGAGAGACAACGTGCAAGGAGAGCAGTTGATAAAAACGGAGTAGATAAAAATAAAAATGGTAAAGCTGATAAGAGAGAGGGTAAAGATATAGCCCACAAAAAAGCATTATCAAAAGGTGGTACAAATAAAGATGGCTACACAATACAAAGCAAGAAGAAAAACAGATCATTTAAACGTACCAAAACTGGAGCAGTAGCTTAAATTTTTCTTGGAGGAAAAATGGAAATTATAGAGAACAACGCAATCAAGTTGCGTGTAAAGAATCCCAATGCAGTCACAAATGCAATTCAAAAATCTACAGTGTTAGAAGATGGAGATGTTTTAGTTCATTGGGGGATTGGTGAAGCACAGATACTAAATAAGTTGGGAGTAGATGTTCCATCACCAATATTGTCTGACTACAGATGGGGTGGTAAGTACACTCCTTTTGAACACCAAAAGAAAACATCTTCATTTCTAACCCTCAATAAAAAAGCATGTTGTTTCAACGAACAGGGTACTGGCAAGACTGCCTCTGTAATATGGGCTTCAGACTTTTTGATGAAGAAGGGGTTAATTAGACGAGTCCTTGTAGTGTGCCCACTATCGATCATGCAATCAGCTTGGCTACAGGATTTATTTAATTTTGCCATGCACAGAAAAGCAAACATATGTTATGGCACAAGAGACAAAAGAAAAAGTATTATAAATTCAGATGCAGAATATATCATTATTAATTATGATGGTGTAGAGATTGTCAAAGATGAAATAGCAAATGGCAAGTTTGATTTGATTGTAGTTGATGAGGCGAACGCATATAAAAACACCTCTACCAAAAGATGGAAGACCCTTAATAAATTAATCACAGAAAATACATGGGTATGGTTATTGACTGGTACCCCTGCTTCTCAATCACCTGTTGATGCGTATGGACTAGCAAAGTTAGTAAACCCATCAGGAGTTCCACTTTTTGCAGGGAGATGGAAAGTTATGGTGATGTCGCAGGTATCTCAATTTACATGGGTACCCAAACCTGATGCTAACCACCTAGTGCGTTCAGTTCTAAAACCCGCAATCCGATTTACCAAGAAAGAGTGTTTAGACTTACCTGATATAACTTACGTTACAAGAGATGTTCCTCTGACCCCGCAACAGGAAAGATACTATAAATTATTCAAAACCAAACTTGTTGTTCAAGCCGCAGGGGAGGAGATATCTTTGGTCAATGCTGCGGCAGGTATGAATAAGCTACTACAGTTGTCAGGAGGGGCAGTCTATTCGGATACTGGAGAAATAGTATCATTTGATGTGAAACCTAGATTCAAAGTGTTAGAAGAAATAATTCAAGAGACTTCAAATAAACTCATTCTGTTTGTACCTTACCGACATGCTATTCTCTTACTCAAAGAGGAGATAGATAAAAAAGGATATACTTCAGAGATAATAAATGGAGCAGTAACTGCTGGGAAACGTGCTGAGATATTTAATAGGTTCCAAACCTCAGATACTCCACGCATACTAATCATACAACCGCAAGCGGCCGCTCACGGAGTTACTTTACACAGAGCAGATACTATCGTTTATTGGAGTCCAGTGATGAGTGTGGAGACCTACCTACAATGTAATGCGAGAGCACATAGAGCAGGGCAGAAAAACCCAGTGACTGTTTATCATTTAGAGGGTAGTGCAGTGGAAAAAAGAATCTACAAAATGCTACAAAACAAAGTAGATGTACATTCAAACATAGTAAATTTATATAAAGAGATAGCAAAATAAAATAATAGTTGACAGATAACTCAATATTTGTTACAGTCTATTAAAATCTATTTTTTAGGAGGAAAAGATGTCTGAAAATGTCGATAAAACAGTGTCTGTGGAAACTCTTGTAAGTGCGTACCGAGCCATTAGGGATAAAAGGTCAGAACTAGCAAAAGAGTATGACGAACAAGACCAAAAGTTAAATGACGAACAAGATGTTATTAAAAGAGAACTATTGAGTCTATGTAAGAGAATAGATGCCGATAGTATCAAAACAAAGGCAGGTACTGTATTCCGTAGGGTACGCACAAAATACCAAGTAGGAGACTGGGAGGCAGTATATAAACTAATTGAAAAGACCAAGTCATTTGACTTGCTTGAAAAACGTCTTAACAACAAAAACATGAAAGCCTATATCGAGGAGCACCCTGAAGATTTACCAACAGGTTTGAGTCCGATTAGTGAGTACACCATAACCGTTAGGAGAAACTAATGTCAGTTGAAGACACAGACGCATTATTGACTATTAGTCAAGTTGCAAAACAAATCAGTATGAGTGAGAACACTGTTCGTAACTTTATACGACAAAACAAAATTCCATTTTTACTTCTAGGAGGATTATATAGATTTAAGCAATCAGATATAACTGACTGGATTGAAAGTGGTAGAGGTATTAGACCAAGTAACAGTAAACAAAACAATGAGGAAGGAGTCACAAATGGCTAGTAAAGAATTAGCAATCTTCAAAAAAGGTATGCCTGATTACCTTAAAACACAGGGATTAGATGAAGCTACAAAAAATCTAATGGGTAAAGCATCAGGAGGTATGAAACGTATCTCTATCAAGGGCAGTGCTTTCAGAATGATTGTCAATGGTGAGGAGACCGCTGTTAGTGAGGACAGGTCACAAGAGTGGATAATTATATCTGTTGCTCCTGATCTGCAGAGGGTATTCTTTGATGGTTCTTACCAAGAGGGTAAGCCAATGTCACCTAGATGTTGGTCAAGTAATTCTAAAGTCCCTGATGAGAACGTGCCTGACCCAGTAAGTAAAACTTGTAATGACTGTCCTAATAATATAAAGGGCTCAGGTCAAGGTGAGGGTAGAGCATGTAGATTTAGTAGACGTATTGCAGTCATGCTAACTAATGACCCAACCAATACAATCTACCAAGTTGTTCTACCAGGAACTTCTCTATTTGGTAAAGGTGAGCACTACAAATGGCCACTTGACCAGTATGCTAAATATCTAGGCACCAATGGAGTAAGTATAAGTCATGTGGTTACAAAGGCTTCTTTTGATATAAAAAGTCCTACACCAAAACTTACGTTTGCCCCAGTCAGAGAGGTGAGTAAAGCAGAGTATGATGTGATAGTTAAACAGTATGAATCTGAGGACACTAAAAAAGCTATCCAGTTAAATATTGCTCCTCCACCTGTTAAAGCAGAAGCTAAAGATTCAGATGAGCCAGTTGTTAAAGCCACAAAAGGAACTGTAGAGACACCTGATTCTGCCGCCGACATAGCAAAGAAGTGGGCTAACGACTAATAAAACTTCCAGGTGATACGCACCTTGTTAGGTGTGAGTGTGGGTCGTATTGCCTAGCACTTTGTGCTAATTCGTAATGTAAACCGCACCAGTGGGGGCTAGTCTCCTTCAGTTTGTTTTTGGCTAGTGACCCCACATTTTTTATGGAAGGAGGTAATATGATTGATACATTCGCAGGTAAAAAATTAGGAGAGTTAATTGATAAATTTAAATTACCTCGAAACAAAATAGCTATACTTTTAGGTACTAATCGAGGTACACTTAAAAGTTGGACTGATGGTGGCACATCACCTAGCGGAGAACATTTAGAATCTTTAAAAGTCCTTTTGGAAGTAATAGAAAAGTGTGAAGAAGGCACAAAAGAAGTTGTAGAGAAACGATTGTATGCAATCGACTACGGTGAGGAGGAATATGAGTGACTTATCAAATAGAGAATTTTTAGAATTAGTCCTTCCCAAACTCAGAGATGGAGAAAGTTATGTCGTTGCGGCTAATGAGCCGAAGACTGCTGATAATGCCAAAGGTAAAAGAAGACACATACCAACCAAAGTAGGTTCTTTAGATGAAATATTTAAAGAGTGGGAGAGAATTGAGAATAAAGAGAAATACAATACTTTCTATAGAATTGGTAGTGTAGATACTGATGCGGAAAAAATAAATGTAGATGCAGTAAGACAACTAAAAACTATTCTTTTAGATATTGATGTTGGGAAAGATAGCCCTGACTCCTATGCTAATAAAACTATAGCAAAGAAAAGCATAGATAAATTTTTACAGCAATTCGATAAACTACCAAAACCTTATGTCATTGATTCAGGTAATGGGTTTCATATTTACTGGCCTTTTGAGGAGCCAGTTGATAGAGAAATATGGATGCAATTAACAAGTGATTTTGCCGAGTACCTCAAAGATAATGACTGCCAATTACTTATTGACCCTAGTGTAATTAAAAAACCCACACAAGATATTAGGTTAGTAGGCTCTAGAAATTTTAATACGAATGGAGATAATACAAAAGAATTATATGTGGCAGTATTAGAAAAAGGGGAAGTTTCAACATACCAATACTTCAGAGACTTGATACCAAAATCTATCATAGCACCCAAAGTGCCATACAAAGAGAAGATAAAAAATCTTAGTGAGTATCAAAGGTCTTTGATGGAGAGTTCAGAAAAGAAGTTTTCTGTTATAAAAGAAAAGTCTCTCAAAGGTGAGGGTTGTGGTCAGATAAAATTGGCATACGAAGACCCAACTAAAGTACAGTACGATACATGGATGTCGTTGCTGTCTACAGCTCAACACTGCTCAGATAGAGAATGGGCTATACATGATATATCAAAAACAGATACAAAGAGATACAATAAAAGTGTAACAGAGATGAAAGCAAATGAGATGCAACACCCTCATAATTGCTCGACCTATGCGGCTAGTAACCCAACCCCCTGTGAAAATTGTCCCCATAAACAATTAATAAACCCAATTAATTTAGGCTCTGTAGTTAAAGAGTTAAAAGATAAAAAAATAAGTAATATAGTAACTCCTGGTTATTCTGACATTGTTAAATTAGATAAGAAGAAAGAAGTTAAAAAAGAAATCAAGGAAGAGCCTAAACCACCTGTAAAACAAATTAAAGAAAAAGACTCAAAAATACCTGATGTACTACGAAAATTTATAGTAGAAAAACCTCCTGAAGTCGAAAGAGCAGGGGAAGAAGAACAATTAAGAGACCCTCCTGAAAATTTTAAATATGGCGAGGGTAAAAATCTTATCTACCATATCCCCCCTGTAAAAAATGCTGATGGGACTTACACTCAGGGTGAAGACAGAGTAATATTTCACAGTTTAATTTATGTAGTACGTTTAACATTTCATAAAGAAGGAGGGTACCATCTAGCATTAAAAGTAGTCACTAAACATGATGGAGTTATAACTAGTGAGATGCCTATGTCATACCTTACTAATAGTGCAAAGAATAAATTTTTAGAATATATGAGTAGTACCTTTGGGTACATCCCTATGAGGAAAAATGATGAAGACTTCCTACGTAGGTATTTATCAATATCAGGTCAAGAGTTACTTATGAATGAAACCACAACATCTGCCTCTACAAAAATGGGGTGGGATTTAGAAAATGATACTTTTTTAATTGGTGATAGATTATATAGAGCAGGGAGTGTATGTGAAGCACCGCACTCTAAAATATTAAAAAACTTTATACCTTACTTGAAACCAAACAAAGGAGCCTCTCTTGAGAAATGGACTGAGGCAATCAATAAACTTTTTGCGAATAAAGGAGACGAGGAACGAGCATTTGTATTAGGTTTCTCTCTTGCTAGTCCGTTGTATGCACTTGCTCCACCTAACATAAAAAGTGGCCTAGTACATATGATGTCAGAGGGAACAGGAACGAACAAATCTGCTACCCTTGAAAGTGCGTTTTCCATATGGGGGATACCTGAGAAACCTATACCAATTATGCAGTTGTTAGATACAGGGATGTCTGTGTTTGCTAGACGTGGTGCTCTGAACTCAATCCCTCTTATGTTTGATGAGATAGTAGATGATAACCAAAAACCTAAAGGCAGACTTGACGCATCAACTCTTGTGTTTGGTTTAGCTTCTGGGGCAGGGCCTAATCGAGCCTCCGCAGATAATAACAGAGAACGTGATAATGATGTGTTTTGGAATGGGGCAACAATTAGCACTTCCAATATAAGTCTTTGCCAAGCTATCTCTGCTATAAAAGCAAGGCCTGAAGGAGAGTTAGCTAGGTTTTTAGAAATAGATTTAACAGATAGAAAAGCAACCATGTCAACAGAGGAAACTACATACTGGATGGAACAGGTAATAGCAAATTCAGGCACCGCTGCTGAAAGATACATTCAATACCTACTACATAATAAAAATAGTGTAGAGAAAATGGTGCGTGAGACATTTAACTGCTATATGAACTCAGGTGGTGCCGCCTTACATAACGAGGCTAGATACATTGGGTGGGGTATTGGACTGGGCATGACAGGAGTACGTCTAGGTAATGGGTTAGACATATGGGAATTTGATGAGTATAGTATTGCAAACAGTATTGTAAAGCAAGGGAAACGACACCTAGATAATATCAATGACCTCAATGAAACTCCAATAGATAGACTGAAAAGATTCTTACATGACAATAGAGCAAAGACAGTAATCTTGAAAAGTACAGTGGATGGTAGAAGCATTGCCAACACACATAATAACCCTGATATAAGATATGCCCCTGCTTCAGGGCACCCTTGTTGGGTAAGGTGGGAGTTTGATACAAACGAACTTTGGGTCTATAAAAAACCTTATGATGATTATTGCCAAAGTAATGGACTAAATGCTAAATCTCTTTTACGATACCTTTTAAAGAACAACATAGGTAGGGTAGTTAAAAAACGTATAGGTTCAGGTATTGGAATTGATACAGTGCTAAATGCATACCATATAGAAGGTAATAAGATAGGTCTAACACCACCTAGCGATGAGTAATGAACGACTGGATTTGGGTAGGTTACATGTTGAGGGTGTGGCAGTAAAAATGAGTTGGTGGGATTTTAAACCAGGTACTAGTTTTTTTCTGCCCTGTTTAAACTGTAAAAAACTTCATAATGAAATAGAAGCGAAAGCTAAACGAGCAGGGGTATCTATTATTAAAAAGACTGTGTTTGAAAATAAAGTTAAAGGTATACGTGTGTGGAGAGTGAGTTAGTACATATCTCTGTCAAATTCTTCATTCTCAAGAGTTGACCATTTTCTTATTTCTTCAATAGTGCTGTCAGGGTCTGTAGTGCTTATACCGTAGATCATTTTATCACTTTCTTTATCCCTACGTTTCATACTTCTTCTGATACTTGATGGAGTTATATTTAGGCTTGGGAAAGTTGGCATTAATCTATCAGCTAAATCAAGTAATTCCCCATATGCTTCTTCATAGGTATCCATATCATTATTACGTCTAGCTTTATGCATTTTACGTAAAAGTTTTTGTTTTATGTTTTGGGCAACGGATTCTTTTTGTGCCTCAGTAAAGGCTGCAGTCTGACGTATTGATACAGAGAGTGGAGTCAAACCAATAAATTGAGAAGCAATATCTTTATAATTAATATCAGACACAATAACATCACCTCTAATTGTCCTTGCTCCTTCAGTTCCATACCTAAAACTCTTAAATACATTTCTGATAGCTATAGGCAACATATACTCAGCCCCTCTTAAAAATTCACCATCAGATATCAAATCAAAACCCTTTCTACTTTGACTATAAATACTACCTGGTGCTCCAAAAAAGTGTGAAAATGCCTGAGCTTGGTATTCTGTTTCTGTTCTATTTCCTGTCTTTGTGTCTCTAAATAGTAAGTCCTTCCACCCTGTTCTACTACTCCAAGTTATACCTGTTAACCTATCAAATGGAGCCTCTCCAAAAGTTTTTCTTGTGAGAGTTTCAAAATCATCTTCTCCTTCTTCTTTTATAAATGTGTTATATATAAATTCAGGAATGAAGAAAAATGGTACCCCCTGCACACCACCAAGTATGGCAGAAGCACCGTATATTCCCGCAACTTGTTTTCTTGCAAGAGTAACTTCACTTTGGTCAAATTTAGCATTGGTAACTTTATTTCTTATAAAACTTGGCAGAGCTTTTTGCATAGTTAGAAAGATAAGGCTATACATTGAAAAACCATACTGTTTAAATATGGTTAAAATTTTACCTATATTACCTTGAGAAATACGAGCAGTGGCTTCCGTAGTAGATGGGCCATTTACATAATCTATTGTTGTTTTAGCTTCTGCTATAGCTTCCTCTATAGCTTTTGCACTATCCATACCAGCTTTTACTTTTTTCTTATAAGCTAACTCAAATGTAGTTAAACCTAAAGCCTCCCTTTGGGCTTGTTCTGCTACGTGAAATGAAAAAGCAGATGCTTTTTGAAACATGGCAATGCCTTTTTTAGCCGCACCATATTCACCCATAGCGGTTTTTCCTAAGTCCATGTACTCCTGTATACTGGATTTACCTATCTGATGTGTAGCTTGCAATGCATGTATGAGTTGTCCTATAGAACCACCTGGTAACTTAAACTTACTTTCTAGTTTTCCGAGTTCTTCAGGGCTATAGTTAAGTAAACTAGGATTTACTGTTTCAGTAACTTCATTCCCTGCTAAATCTACTATTTTTCTTTTAAACCCTGCACCAGATATAGCACGCATAGCACCCGCCAAAGATATTCCCGTAGCAGTGTATCCGTATTTAGAACCTAATACTGGAGCTCCTATTAAAGGAAGCTGTGTTATCTGCAATAAAGCAGAAGATATATTTAAACCCATCATCCAATGGAAACTTAACCCTGTTGCTGCTGTTGCCCAAGTTGCAAAATTAGGATTTTTAGCAAAACCGACACGTTTATCAAGCATACCTATAAATTGTTGAGCTTCATCTACTCTACCTTCAGGGTAATCAAAAGGAGTGTTTTGTCCTAATCCCTGAGCATCATCTTTTGTTATTTGCTGCATTTGATCTATAGAGTTTTGCAGTCTTCTATTATATTTAAAATTAGCAGAACGTCTAATCAAACTATCACTAACCGCTGCAAATGCTCTTATGGAATCTTCAGATGCCCCTCTAACATTTTTTCTAACTTTCATACTACCCAATAATATAACTTCAGGCATAGATTGTATTAAGGAATCATAAAATTGCTTTTTCTTATCAGGGTCTATATTTGAATCTTTTAATAAATCATCTATTTTCTTAAGTAATGAATCAGATGGTATTTTATCTAGGTGGTTTTGATTAATATCTTCTATCCCCATAAAAGTATACATACCATTTAATCTATTAAAAGTGACGATTGATTCATTATCAAACTTACTAAGAGTATTTCGCATCTCATTGTAAAATGCCATAGCTTCAGGATCGCTACCGTATTTAGCAGCAGCTTGGTCAAAAGTTAAATTAGCATTGATAAATCTTTTTTTATTCTGCGCTCTTTCTAAATTTCTTCTTCTTAAATCTATTAACTGTTCAAAATTATTTGGGTTTAACCGTTTAAGTTTAGTGAGATATTCTTGCTGTATTGCGTTTTCAGCTTGTTGCCTTGCTGCCTCAGTTTCAAAATACCTAACCACTTGCTCTCCTGTTACAGGGTGAGCGTAAGATAATTTAAAATCACCAAATCTAGTTAACGCAAAATAAGGGTCTATCTTTGATCTTGCTTTAATTCGTTGTTGGATTTGGCTATATATTGTATCTCGCACCGTGCTGTCCGCATCTATGGTGCTATCAATCAAAGGTTTTATCTGGTCATTTATTTCTTTAAATAAGTTTTCATACCCTTTTCTAAAATTATTATAAACCTTTACAAAATCGGGGTTTCTGCGTTGTAGTTTAGCAAACTCACGAATCATGCTATCAATCTGTTCTTTTTGTTTTTCCCAATTCCCTTCTTGTTGCTTCTTTGCCTTTAAAATATTGTAGTAGGCATCCCCTATTTGTATAACATCGCCTTCGTTTTTACCAACTTGAGCGGCTTGCTCTGCATCTAGAGTTAATGGAATATTATCAAAAGTAGAATCATTTATTAGACGGTCTAAAATACTAAACCCTTCCATATCTTTAGCTCTTAATTTTTCAGCGAACACTACTACAGGTTGAGTTTTTTCTCGCATTATACTCAAATACCCTGCTTTTTCATTTATTGTATTTTCTATTGTATCGGCTAACTTCTTCAAAGGTTCAGTAAAAAACTGTTTAGCATACTTTGTAAAATATGTAAGGGGCATAAAATTAGTTAGAGTTTTAGCACCCCATTTAGTCATTCCTTTTAGTTTTTCTTTTGTAGCGCTAACAGGAGTAGATTCTGATTTAAAACTTTTTATAAAATTATCAGTAGCACCGAAAGTAGTATCTACAACCCCACGCCCTCCATGTGTTATTGATTGTGCGTACAAATTATCAGAGAAATAAGAAACGTCCGTGTTATCAAGTGGGTCTGATATTATTTCTTGTATCAGCCTATTCGCTTCTGTTGTGATGTTACTACTTGGTTCCAGTCTGAACATGCGTCTGACAAAATTTACAAACCTAGTCCATAGTGTTTGCTTAGTATTTTTATACCTAATCTTACTTAAAGCTCTTTGAAGGGTAGGATTTGTATATATTTCTGCTACAAATTCAGATACGTTTTTAGGTGCATCTATAGATAATTCTGGGTCTATAAAAGGTTTGACTGCTTCAAATAATTCGTTTAGAAGTTTTACATTTATATTATTATCACCTTTACCTGTTATGGTATGCACAGTAGCAGCGTGGGTTGCCTCATGCAAAAGGGTCTGCGCACTGCCTCCATATTCAGGATCAATAATAATAGTATCAGTTTTTGGATTATAAGCACCAGCTACCCTTTGGTTACCTACATATGCAGGGGCATACACAATCGCAGTATTTAAATTTAATGATTTTAACCTAGATGCTATCTTCCCAAGAGTCCCACCTTCTTTTACTATTGTGTCAAGAGCAGCCGCAAGATTGTTTTCTTGTATTGCTACTTTAGCATCATTAGAAATACTTCTAGCTTTTATGCCTGTATTTAATCTCCTAACTTCATTTCTTAAATCTATAAGTTCATTTTTTCTTGTTTGTATTTGTGCATCAAGTTCCGCTAACCTAGCATCCGCTACTTCTCTTCCTAATCTTTGCCCTGCTGAGGCTCTACCTCTAGGTCTACCAGTAGATGGTTCTCGTACACGCACACCCCTAAATGGGTCAGACAATGTTCTCGCCTCTCGTTCCCTACGTTCTTGCAGTTCTTGGAGTTGTTTTTCTTTCCGTGTTACTTTAGCTTGTGCTGCCCGTATATTCCTTCTCTCTGGGGATTCTTGTTTTCCTTCTTGTGCTTTTTCATCTTTCTTAAGTTTTTCATTATTTTTTACAGCAACCTCATTAAGATAATTTGTATATGCATCAAGAGAACCTTTTGCTTGCATAAAACCAACCAAAGCATCCATAACTTGTTGCTGTTTCTGATACCCTGGAGTTTGCTTTTTTATAGCCTCGGACACAACTTTTTTCTGGTTAGCTATATCTTTAAATATTTTTTGGTTGTTGGGTTTAGAAAGTTGGGCTTCAAGCCTTCGTATGTTAGCATCATTCATACCTACACTACGTAGTCTTTGTTTTGCTATTTCTAAAGTATTGACAGCTTCTTCCTCAAAAGGGTTAACTTCTAAATCTAATTCTTTAGCAGCTTGCTCTTCTTCTCTTAATGCGTTACGTTCATTTAACCGTTCTACAAAACCTTCAGTATCAAAAACTTTAAACTTTTTATCTTCTTGTTCTTCTTTTATAGTTTCAACATTTTTTTCTTCAATAATAACTTCTTGAGTTTTTTCTTCTTTTACAGCTTCTTTGACTGCTTCATCCTGTTTGTTTGTGTCAGTGTTTGCATCTATTTCTTGTTGAGTAGGGCCTCCTGTTTTTTCCAAAACAAAATCATCAGGAGATATTCCTAAATCTTCATCAAAATCAAATCCAGAATCTAAAGTTTTTTCCTTTGTACCTTTGCGTTTGTTTATTTTTTCTTTTACTTGAGCAGAGGAATCTAGGCTGTCCATGAATCTTTTCTTAGACCCTGCTTCTTCCCGCATTTTGCTTATCTCTTTATAGACAGCATCATTTGGTATTCCTAAATCTTTATAGTCTGCTCCCTGTACATCAGGATTATATTCTACCCACTTGCTCTCAGGCATATTCATAAAGAGTTCTGGGTCTGTAGAAACAATTTTTGAAGCTTCTTCTTTTATTATAGGATCAGTTTCAGGAGTAGGCTCAGTTGGAGCAGCTACATCTAAATCTTTATCTAAATCTAAATCTAAATCTTTTGTTTCCTGTATTGCAGGGAGAGTTGTTGATAGTGGAGTGTTACTTGTTGCAGCTTTTTCAGCTTCTACTTTATTAAATACATTTGAGACCCCACCAAGTGGAGCACCTAATACAATTGCTCCTACTGTAGATTCTATATACTCATTTCTTGCATCTTCATCAGTTAAAGATAAACCCGCTTGCCATCTACTCAACGCTGCCTGTGCATTTTCTTGTAAGACTTCCCCCGCTGCACCTACTGCCGCTCCTTTTGCTACCCTTTCTCTAAAAGTAGGAAGAGAAACTTTTTTAGTTACTGGATCAGTTGCGGTTTTAATAATATCATCTGTTACTTTTTTGATATCACCTTTGCCCCCAAGACCTATAAGTTTACCTATTGGGTTAAATGGCTTTATAAGCCTAAAACCCTTTATCTCAAGTTCTGCGGAACCAATTGCAGCTAGTAAAGCTTTTGTTTTTTGTACCTCTGGAACATCTTCCCCAGCATCAATTTTTTTCTGTATTTCAGAAGCTTGTCTTACTAAATTATCAGTAAGATACTGTGAGGTAGATATTGCTCTATAGGCATTTGCACCAAGTATTGGTCGCCCAAGTCCGAAAGTAAGAGCAGCGGCTGATAGCGCTGGAGCAGCTTGAAAACCAAAAGACCCCCCTGCTAACTGAGACCCATACCTATATAGGTTTTTTAAACTAAAATCATTTTTTAAATCTTCAAAAGATGTGTATTCTAACTCTGGTTCTACTTCAGCTAGTAATGCGGTTCTAGTTTCTTCATTAGGATCAGCCGCAAACTCCAAAGCCAAACCTGTTTGGGTAGGAGAAAAAATATTTGCTTTAAATGCATCCATAAACCCCGCTTGCCTTGTACCGATACCAAAACGATCAGCTATTTCATTAGGGGTTGCGCTCAGTAAACTAAAATCACCAGTTAACTGTTCTTCTTGTTCTTTTCTCCGTATCTGCCCTAAATCTAGTAGGGCTTGTAAATTAGGAAATTGTTGCGCCATTTATTTAAAAAAGACCTAAAAATTTCTTTTTATCTTTTATACTATTAATTATCTGTGCAGGGTCTGTGCTAAGGGACTCAGCTTTTGGCCCATATATAGCTCTATTTATATATTCATCTTGTATTGCCACTTTTAGTCGAGGTAGATTTTTTGCTAAATCATCAGGGTCTTTGTTAGCTCTTTGTAAGCTTTTAACAATCTCATCAACTTTTAACCCCATAGCACTTGTAAAGGTATCATCTTTCATAAGTGCGGTTCTTTGTTCAGTGAAAAATTTTGCTGCATCTCTTTCTAATTTCATCATTTCAACATTTCCATCTATTATATTTTTATACATGTTGGCATCATTAGTTTTCATTGTAGACATCAATTTAACCACTTGGTCTTGTTCCCCCGCTGCTAGTGCTACCTGCAGTCTACCTAAAAGAAGTTTTTTCTTATCTTGAGCATCTTTTCTTTTATCTTCATAAGCTTTAATTTTCATTGCTGCCTGAGCTCCGCCAGTAGCGGCATTAATTAGTGCTTCAAGAGGGCTTTGCCCACCTACTAAGGCAGCTTTAGCTGCACTAAGAAAAGGTAGCGCAGACATAATATTAAATTTAGTTTTATCATCAACATTTTTATTAAATGAATCCATTAAACCTTGGAACATGTTTTTGACCCCACCCCCTGCTTCATTAACAATGTCTTTAGCTGTTTGTAGTAATTCTTCATTACTTCGTTGTTTAAAACTACCAACTAGGTTATCTAATTTATTAAAAGTATTACTAATTAAATTTTCCCCTGCACCAGGATTTGTATTAGTATCTATATTTTGACTTTGCTTATTAACATCATTTGAGAGGTTTGTCATTTCATTTGCTATGTTTTCTTGTTGGTCATCAGGGACATTCTGTTTGACAAACCCGTCAATTGAGTTTTGAATTGTACCTTTTCTCTGCTTCTCTTGCTCTATAAATTTTTTCTGTTCTCTTTCATCAATAGTTAAACCGTCATCCCTTGTAATTATATCAGGTGCTCCACCTGTACCTTCTTCTGGTGAGAGAGTATAAGTTTCTCTCTTCTTAGCCATTTGTGTAATAGGGTCAACACTTCTAGTTGCTACATCTCTATCAGGCATATTGCCTCTTTCCATTGCGGCTTCTAGTACACGTGGGTCGTCAGGAGAAATGTAAAAGGGGTCTTGTTTATTTTTAATTTCCTTTTCAAGTTTATCAAGAGCTTTAGACCTATTTGAGCCAAACTCGGTTCCTATAATGGGAAGTAATTTGTTTTGCTCTTTTTGTACTTGCTCTAAAGTAGTAAGGGTACTAAGGTCAGGAAAAACACTAGAGCCTTTAGCACCAGGAACTTTGAAATCAACAGAAGAAGCTTCAGCGCCAGTGCCACTAAGCATTCTATCCATATAAGAAGGTTGTCCTTCTTTAGACCCATAAGCTTCTTCATATGCTTTTGGGTTTGTAAGTTTAAGAACTTCGGCTGCGCTCATACCTTCAAATTCACTAAATCCTTCTTGCCCACTAGCTGCTTTTTCCATAGTGTTTTTTATTTGATCTGCATAAGCTGCGCCTTGGTTGTAAGCAATAGCAGATAATTCAGGGTCACCACCATATCTATCCATTAGAGCATTGTGATATCCAATACCAAAATCAATGTTTCCTGGAATATTTTCTATAAGTTCGTTTTGCATAGCAGTGTAAAGGTCTGAATCTCCATACTTAGTTCCCTTTAATTGTTTAGCTAGGGCTCCAGGCCCTAAACCTTTGCCTTTAAATGGGGCTAATGCTTCACTAACACCTTCAGAGAATTGGAAACCTTTTGCACCAAAACCTGGATCAAATGCTGTAGTAGGAACAGCTTGATAAAATCCTGCTGAAGCATCATCTTCAGTTACTTTAAATGCTGCAGGGTTTGCACCTAAAGAGCTTTCTGCTAGAGCTGTATTTATGAGAAGAGGTATTCTGTCTTCAGAAATTCCTTGTGCTTTAGCCATCTCAGCTATTTGTCTAGCGTACTCTTCTTGCTTTCTATTTAACCCCATACCGCCAAGATAATTTGTCATATCAAATGCTACAGGCATAGCTTGAGCTCCGCTCATTAGACTATAAGGGTTGCTTCTTACTTGCCCCCTATTTTGATATTTAATTATCCCACCTTCTTTAGCACCCATAGTAGGGTTC
>Ga0208162_1000318_pt1 | contig 28531 bp, 44 predicted proteins | sample CB_VirMetaG_4_FD_184539 | JGI IMG/M metagenome (GOLD analysis project Ga0208162, IMG submission 184539) | Freshwater to marine saline gradient viral communities from Chesapeake Bay - CB_1508_1M Viral MetaG (SPAdes) (version 4) | ecosystem: Environmental > Aquatic > Marine > Coastal | place: USA... | reverse complement strand
AAAAGAAGAAAATGGTTTAAATGATGTAGATTCAGCGTTAGAAATAATGGTTGATGAACTTGGATTGAATGAAAACTTTGCTGACGGTAAGAAGAAAGGCAAAAGCAGACCGGGGCGTGTAAAACGTGCTGGTGCTAGTTGCAATGGTAGTGTTACAAGTTTAAGAAAAAGAGCCAAGAATAGCTCAGGCGAGAAAGCGAGGATGTATCACTGGTGCGCGAACATGAAGGGCGGAAAGAAAAAGTAGTAGATCTATATCCAGATGGGTATAGTATAACGTGGAGAGAACACGAAGATATGAGTGTTGACGACATAGAATGGTCACATTACATTGCAAAGTACAAAGAACACGAAGCAAATAGAACAAGCACAAACGAAAGAAACAAATACTGGAATGAATATAAGAAAAATAAATGATCCGTGGCTGCATACCGAGGTTACAGAATATTTTTCATTTTCAGAGTTTAAAAAAATACAAGAATATTTTACTGCACTTGAAATTGATACAAGTTCTGCAATCAACATACACTTTGAAAATGATAAAAAATATAACGGAGAAGTTTCATCAAGTCATATTATTTCGGATGTTAAATCTTTTAATGTAAAAAGACAAAGTATAGTTTGCAATGAGCTCGATGAAATATTTAAAAAACGTTACAAAGAATATTTAACTCAGTGTAATATAAATCCAGAGCAGGATAACTACTATTTTGACTTTTCGTTAATGATACAACCGCCAAACTTTTTAGGACATATTCATCTAGATCATGCTTGTAGAGCAAATACACTTATCATACATATATCAGAAGAAGGAACAGGAACAGGAATATACACCGACAATAATGATGATGGATTTGTAAAATATACAGACTGGCATCCTAATGGTGGTGTAGGATGGATGTCAAACGAAGCATCTTGGCATAGAGTTGTAAACAATAAATCTACAGATAGATATATATTTAGATCTATGTTGTTTGATAGAAACATTCCTATGCCCAACGGACTTAAACATGCTTAATCAACAATTTAAACAATGGTTTGACAAAGATATACTAAAAAACACAAGAAAAAATATTAACTTTATAAAAGAAGACTTGTCTCATAGTATTCCTTGTTGTGATCATATAAAAAACAAAAATAAAATACTTGTTATAACGTCAGGAAGAACAGGCAGCAAGTTTTTTGCAGACTGGTTAAGAAATGATTTAGATTTATGGTATTGTGATTTTAGAAAATACAAAATACCATTTGGTTATGAACCTTTTAAATGGGCAGGAGATTACAGTAGATTTTTTGACACTGCACAAAATAAACAGAGATTTGTTATTAAACATATTGCACATCATTTCGAAAACATGACCAAGGATCAAATAAAAACACTTAAAAACTTAGAGACATATAATGTTGTGTTGCTTAGAAAAAACATATTTGAAACTGCTTTAAGTCATAGTTTAGCATTCAAGTTTAAAAACTGGACCAAGTTAAAAGATGTGTCAACAGAAGTAGATTGGAATGATGTGAAGTTTTGGATTGATCATACCTGTCAAAACTATGCCGACATATTAGATAAAATATATGGATTTGATTATAAAGATATTGTATATTACGAAGATTTAGTTTTTGGAAAATCTACTGTATGGAAAAATGAATCAAAAGCAAATGCAGTAACCAACTACAAGCATTTAGAAGAAAAATCAAATAAATACATTTACAATGAACATAGAAGATTTACAGCATTTAGCAGGAATAAGAAATAAGTTTACAGGGTATACACCATATACCGCTGAAAATATGAGTATTACTGGCACAGAAAAAGCAAAGATACAACGCAAGAAAAAAATAGAACCAGGCACTGAAGAATGGTTCAAGTTATGGTTTAGCCAGCCTTTCCTCACAGGTGAAAAACCTTACAAAGATGATTGATCATATAGATGCGAAAGATTTCTTTCAGTGGGAACCTTTTAAACAAAGAATATTAGAATCAGAGCACAATCATATAGCAATATGGAATCCAGGCGAATACAATATTACAAATACAGTTACTGAAGAAGAACTAGCATCAACTATCACACAAGCAAATAAAACACATCGATTCATTACCAATAGACATTGGCAACTTTATTGGGCATATAAAACTATTTCAAGTACACATAAACAGATTTGTCCCAACAAGCCTAGTAAACTGTTTATATATCTTTCAGGAAAAAATAGAGCGCACAGATGTTATTTTACAGATCAACTTGCAAGATTTGGACTTTTAGAACAAAACTATTTCAGTGTAAATGAATGGCCCTGGAACGAAGAATATACATATGTGTATTGGAAAAATGCTAGAAAAGTTTTACTAGATAACATAAACAAAAAAGATTATTTTAATGTACCTATGCAGTTTGAAGATAGTCTTTTTAGCGTGGTAAGTGAAAGTAGAGTTGATAGAAAAATTTTCATAACTGAAAAAACTTTTATACCGATATATCATAAACGTCCTTTTATAATACACGGCCCAGTTGGTATACATAAAAAACTACGTAAACTAGGCTTTTTTATGTTTGATGAAATATTTGATTACACATTTGATTTTATAACCTGCGAAAAAGAAAGAGCACAAATTATTGCAGAACAGTTGTATAGGTTAAGCATTTCGAGGATTGAAGATTACAAAAACTTGTTACAAGATAAAATAGAGCATAACTATAAACATTTAATACATCTTGTAAAAAATAAAAAATATATGCCAAAGATCGATTTCACAGGATCTCCTTATACCCATGCACTAAATATGTTATGACACAAAAAGCAAGTCCTTATTGTTGGGCACCTTGGATTAGTTTTCAACATGGCAATGTGCTACAGGGAAATACACCTTGTTGTGAATGGCAAGGCGATAGACATAGTGGTAGCATAGAAGACTACTTTAACGGCAAATATCTAAAAAAGATAAAAAAGGCAATGATTAATAAAGACATGGACTTTATTAAGACAACCTGTGCAGAATGTATTGAAAACGAAGAAGTAGGTATAAAGAGCAGACGTTTAAGATATTTTGATGATCCTCATGTGAGAGAAAATAAAACCGAAAGCGTGGTTTACTTTGATTATAGACCTAGTAACTTGTGTAATCTGAAATGCAGTATGTGTAATCCAGAAGCAAGTAGTTTGATAGCTAAAGAACTTAAAGATTTTGTAAAACAAGATTATATATTACCTAAAGACTACAAAAACTTTGACATGGCAAGTATGCGTCAAATTACTGTTATAGGTGGAGAACCAAGCATACAAAAAGAAGTTTATGATTTTTTAGATTATTGCTGCGACCTAGGATTAAATGATACTTGCCACTTGCATTTTACAACCAATGCAACCAACTGTAATAGACAATGGATGTCAAGAGTAGAAAAATGGAAAAGCAAAAGTGTTGAAATAAGTTTAGATGGTGCAGGAAAAACTTTTGAATATATTAGAACTAATAGTGATTGGAGCACTATTGAAAAGAACTGTAAAATATACGAGGAAGTTGTTGTTGATGTTGCGTACCATATTACTGCACTTGCATATAATATACCTAATTTAGAAGATTGGATTGAATGGTTTTTAGACAAAAAAGAAGTTGCAATATATCCAGTACACGGTTTACCTTACTTGGGCATGGATATTATACCAGATGATGTAAAGAATAAAAAACTAGAATATTTAAAAAAGTTTGACAAGCCTTTTGTACACACCCTTATAGAAATAATAGAACAAAGCACTTACAATCCTACACTAGCTAGGAAACTGGTATACAAGACCAGAGAACAACAAGAGTTGAGAAAAGGTGATATTTATAGCGTAAATGAAATATATAAATATATTATACCAGGAATATAAAATGCAGTTTATACGTGATTTATTAGAAGATGGAAGAATAGTGCGCGGTGTTAATACAACAGTTGATGTTGATGTTGATCAAACCAAGGTGGAGGCTGCTAAGTTTGGTAGTGAAGTGAGCATAGACGGTAAGCCTGCACTTACTATGGGCGAGATGCCAAAATGGACAAAAGAACAACTGGCTGTAATGGAAGGTGGACATACGCTAGAAGAACCTAAAGTTAAACTGTTTGATTTCGATAAATACTAACATGTTATTAAGAGAGTTGCAAAATAAAAACTTTGATGTATTTGTTGCGGATGTAAGAGTTCGTCACAAGTATTACAGCCAAGCGATCAAAGTTCAAGTATCTGCAAGAAATATTCAAGAAGCACGTAAACAAATACAGGCAATGTATGGTAAAGATGCAACAATAATAGGATTAAAAAAACAATGAAGATGCAAGACATTTTAGAAGCAGTGAAGCAAAGAGATCCTAGCAGTAAAACTATGCAGGATATTCGCAAGAGCGGCGCAGCAGGTGCTCACAAAGATAAAAAGAACGTACTACCTCGCAAAGAAAAGCACAAAGGCAAAGCATACGAAGAATACAAACATGCTGATCATGCTAAAGGCAGAGATCCAATGCCTAAAAAATCTAAACCTAGTAAAAGCAGTGAACAAAAACACCCGTTGAGGGGAAAACTTGTCGGATCATCTTAAACCAATCCCTTGGAATATGTTAATAGATGCTGCTGAGGAAAAACAAAAACGTGCCAATAATGTACATCATTACTTATATCTGTACAACAATGCAGAAGATTTTGTATTTACAAAAGCCAGTGAAGATCTACTGCAATACAATAATAAACAATACAAATATTGTGTTGTAGATAATAGCGAATGGTGGAATAACTGGGCACAGTATCCCAAAGATGTGCAAAATCATTTAACTACATTTGATTTAACTCTAATAACAGGCGGTAAAAGTAGATGGCGTGGATTTAAGATTCGTCCTAACTATTTTTGGGCAGTACCCTATACAATACCATTTTACTTGTTTAATAATATCGGATCTATCAGACCTAATTCGCCAACTAAACTGTTTACAACACTGAACTTCAAAAAGAAAGATCATAGAGATTTTTTGATTGATTTTTTGGCAAAGTATGACTTAATAGAAAAAAACTATGTATCATATAAACAAATGGTACCACCTTGGCATGCTCATATAAGATTTGACGATTTTGAATATTTTGATGGTAGAGAACTTATTTTACAAGAAAGTTATAGAAACTTAGAAAGTTTTAATGGTCCTGAATTTTTTAAAATACCAGAACATGCATATGAAGATAGTTTGTTTAGTATTGTTACAGAAACAACTCACGACCGTCTTTGGATTACTGAAAAAACAATAATACCAATATTTCATAAACGTCCATTTATTATATTAGGTACACAAGGAATTTCAAGGTATATTAAATCCTTGGGATTTAGAATTTTTGAAAATACAATCGATTACAGTTTTGATTTTGAACCTGATATCAAAAAAAGAACAGAAATGCTTGTACAAGAACTAGTAAGACTTAGCAAGATAGATATTAAAAAATTATCTAAACTAACTCAATCAGATGTTCATCACAACTTTCATCATATAAAACGTCATTATTATCGTGGGGAACCGAGTTTAAAAGACATGCCCTTTGTTCACTGGCACGATAAATACAAGCACAGGAATAAACATATTGAAAACTACAATCGGATATTTAAATGAAAGTACAAGAGATAACAGAACAAAGGGTTGACGAAATTGCACCAGCAATATATGCAGCAGTAATGTGGGTATTAGGATGGGCAGGAAGACGAGCAGCATGGCCAGTTTTAAGATGGGTTATAAAAAGACATTTAGGTAAACTTGCAATAGGTGCTACAGCAGCATATTATATCGATCAAGGCTGGGATTGGGTGATAAGTGTTGTTGGAGAAGAAGCAGCACAAATGCTTATCGATAATAAGTTTAATATTGCTATGGCAGTGGCTCTAATATTAGGTGCAGTTGCACTAAAAAAATTCTTTGAGAAAAAAGGCGAAGCATTGGTGTCAAAGTATCAAGAATCAATAAATGAAACGACCAGTGCAGGTGCAGTCGGTGCAGTAGCAATGCCAATGGGACCAATGCAGCGTAGAGGTGTTGCACCAAAACGCAAAGCAAAAAAGAAAAAGTGATAAATAATAAAAAGAACTCCGGAGATAAAAATGGCTAAAGATAAGTACTGTTCAGATAAATGTTGCGGCTCAGATGTAAAAGCAGAAGATTGCACATGCCCACCAACTTGTAAGCATTGCAACTGTAATGCAGTAAACGAAGGTTTAGGCGACATGGCACACATGGCCGAGCGTGATCACGAAGTGCAAATGGCTCGTGCTGAACTATACAAACTTGCAAAGTATGCTATTAAACTACATGACATGCTAAAAGGTGTTTCGGAGGCCGAAGGCATTGAAGGTTGGATGCAGAGCAAAATTACCAAAGCAGCAGACTACATTGGTTCAGTGTATCATACATTAGATTATGATATGGCTACAGAAAGTAAAAAAACTTACAAAAGCACAATGACTGAAAAAGATGCTGTAGACTACAAGTCTCAACTTAAAGAGCGTATGGTTCAAAAAAAAAGTGAGTTAACCGAACTAGGGCCAGATACGCTGTACAAATACTGGAACAAAGCATACGACGATGTTTCAGATCCTGACGGTAAAGATCCTGAAAAACTAAAGAAGCGTAGAGCTTTTATGAAAAAAGCAGCAGCAGACCACAACAAGAAAAAAGGTTGGAATCGACCACAAGGTGTTAAAAAGTCTGCAGGCGATGCAAGCAAAAGTGCAGCAGCTCTAGCAAAACATCTTGCTAAAAAAGATATGCGAGCAGACGAATATACAGCACAACAGCGTATACAGGCAGCAAAAGATAGAGCAGCAGCAGATAATGCTGAAGCAGATGCATTAGTAGCCCGTAACCGTAAAGAAAAAGAAATTGCTAAACTAATTAAAACTGGCGACGATAGGAAGTTGCATACTTCAAAAGTTGATGCTGAAAGATCAAAACTAAGAAAATCTAAAATCCAATGAAAATTAAAGAAGTAACAGAAAAGGCTCCTCCAGGTAGAGAAAAACAAGTTAAAAAACTAAAAAAGAAGTTTGACGATCCTGGAGCACCTTATGCTATTGCTTGGGCGCAACATAACAAACATGGTAAACCAAAAAAGAAATGAATCAATACAATCTTACTCAAGTTCCAACTAGTGACAAGGCTTACGAAAAACATATTAGTCGTGTTGCAAAACTCAGAGATACAACTAGAGAGTTGGCAACAACTTTTAACTGTGGGCATTGCAGATATTGGGCATTGGAATCTACAGCAGAAACAAATGTTCCTACACCATTTAGTGGTGCCAACTTAAACAGTTTAGGAAAATGTAGTAAACAAAAAATATCTACACATGGAGCACAAATATGTAGTTTATTTGATTCAAATTGGAAAAACACAATGAATACTCCTGCGGACATTAAAAGAGCCAGATCAAACTGGGGTCCAAAATCACAAAACCCTATATTTTAACTTTGTATTGTTAAATACTTTATGTTTTACTATCCGTACGAAAAGAGTTTTTTACAAAAATTTACCGGCACAGTTACCAATCCTGCAGAAGTTGAGTATATGGTTACACAACTGCATTTACCGGAACGACTATGTCATGTTTGCATAGAAGCAGGTGAAATAATCAAAAAAGATTTAGAAAACATACACAACGAAACTGTGTATTATTTTTGTCCAACTGAACCTATTCCGTTTCTTACTCCAAATGCTATAAAACATATTGATCACACATGCAGAAAAAACAACAATCACTTTTATATTGTACATAGCAACTTATTTGATCGGTTGTCAGAATATTATGACGAAACCACAAATGTGCATTTTATTAACAACATTTTATTAAATATCGGTAGAGCATACAAAGAATCACTACAATACATTAAACAAGACATTGAGTATAATTTTGACAGAGCTTTTATAAATCTCAACAACAAAGGAAGATATAATCGTTATTTGCTGATGGACGAAATATATAAACAAGGATTAGAAAACGCAGGCTATATTAGTTGGATGAGCAGACAAGATTCTAATGATCCTTTTAACTTTGCTATAGATTATGATTTACAACACTTTCATGGAAACACCATGACTTTGGATAACAACATAAACTATTTAGATGAAAGTATAAATGCATCAGGTTTAGTAAATATATGTACAGAAATATTTGATTACTATTTTGATGTAAGAAACATCAGTGAAAAAACCATGTATGCTTTAATGTCAGAAAAGCCATTTATAGTTTTAGGCGCAGAGCACAATAACACTGTATATAAAAAATATGGTTTTGAATTGTATACTGAACTGTTTGATTATGGATTTGATGCAAGTGAAACCCTGCAAGAAAGAGTTGAGGGTATAGTTGATAACTTAAAAAATATTGTGGGTAAAGATTATAACAAGTTGTACCAAGATGTAAAAGAAAAAGCGGTATACAACAAAAAACAGTTTATTAGTGTTATACAAAAAGAGTTAGATGATAACGTTGATGAAATTATATTGAACATAATGGATAAAGACCACAATCATCCAGACATGATATTGCACAAAGAATACTACAATGGACTTATTCAACTATTGGAGAACTAAAAGATATCTAGATAGTATTGGAGAAGGATTCTGTTTAGAAAAGTGGTTTAGCAATACCATACACTTAGGTACTGGTACTGAACACGGATGTCATCACGTACCGCCTACAAAAATATCTGTAAAAGAAATAAATGAAAACCCTTACTCACTTTTTAATCATAATCAAAAAAGAGAAGTAAGAAGACAAATGCTGAGCGGAGAAAAACCAGCAGAATGCGCATATTGTTGGAAAGCTAAAAAAACACAAGATCGAGTATTACAAAGTAGCAAATACTATAACTGGGAGAATAGAAAATCAGTTTTAGGCGAATATAGTATGCCTAAGTACTTGGAAATAAGTTTAGGAAATACGTGTAGTCTAGCTTGTGCATATTGTGGTCCTAGTTTTAGTAGCAAATGGCAAAGCGAAATATTAAAACATGGTAGTATGCCACATCATACAGGCACTGTAAAAACAATAAACAAAAACAATCCCTATAAAAAAGCATTTTTTGATATATGGATTAACATTCATCCAAACCTAGAAGAACTTAGATTTACAGGTGGCGAACCTTTGATGTATGATGAAATATTTGACTTAATCAAAGATGTAAATAGCAACTGTGATGTTACGGTTAATACCGGCTTAGGTGTTCCTCGTTATGTTTTAGAAAAGTTTTTAAAAAAATGTTCTCACCTTGATTGTGTAACATTTGCTATTAGTGGTGAAAGTGCAGGCAAACAAGCCGAGTATACAAGGTATGGAATAAACTACGTTGATTTTCTACGTAATGTTGAACTTATTTCGTCACAAAAAAATGTTAAAATAGAACTTATGACTGTTTACAATGCACTGTGTTTAGAAACTTACACAGACTACATTACAGATATGCAAAATATTACAAAAGTAGATATAGGCATAAGTGAACTTACTACACCTAGTTTTTTACATCATAGTATATTTGATGTAAACAAACAAAATCATTTAGACTTCTTAAAAAAAGTCAGTAACAAAGCATACAAACAACTGGAAAGTATCTTGACAAAAGAGCAAAAATATGATATAGTTAAACAACGTGAAGATTTTAAACAGTTTGTAAAAAACTACGACAAAAGACGAAACACAAACTTTAAAAACACATTTAGCATATTAGGAGAACTGTATGAGCGATAGAGTATATGGCCAAGAAGAAAAAGCAAAACTAGAGAGACTTATCCGTGAAGGCATAACAGTGCAACAAGAAATAGAAGATTTACAAGGTGGACTAAAAGAAACTATTAAAGCAGTTGCCGAAGAACTAAATGTAAAACCTAGTTTAATCAACAAAGCAATTCGTGTTGCTAAAAACCGTGACTGGGGACGCCATCAAGACGAGTTTGAGGATTTAGAAACCATTGTTGCTATTACAGGGTATGATAAGGATGCTTGATTGCAACTAGTAATAGCACCAGATGCAAACGGAAATCACAACCCTTCGTTTGAAGAAATAATAGACCTCAATCCAAAACACTTGCATTTCTTAGACTGGTGCGAAGAAGGAGAAGATATTGAAACTTGCTTTTTATATGTGCCAGATCGTGTAAAATCTTATATAAGTAAACTTATTCAAGAAAAAAGATTTAGCTATCATTGTAATGCACTAAACGACGGTGTTGTACAGCAACCATATCATAAAATCTGGAGTGGAAGTGATTTGTTTTTTGCATGGCAGACACCAGTAAAAATCAATGTCAATATAGATAAACTCTTTCATTGCCAAGCATATACTGCTAAGTATCATAGAGATTTATTTTTTGATGCTGTATATAAAACAGGACTAGATAAAGTTGCGTCTGTTGCATATAGTCAAGTTAAGTACAACGGTATTGAAAAATACGAAGATTATGAACGTAAAGAATATGAGTGGATGCGTAAATATAAAAAGTTTTACAAAGGTTTTGAAAATCACAATCCTGAATATGTACACGACGATACAAGTAATCCTGCACCACCTTTGGAAATATGGGAAAAAAGTGCTATAAATGTGGTGCCTGAAACATTTTACCATAGACCTGATATTACGGAAAAAACTTATCAATGTATGCTTTTTGAAAAACCTTTTTTAATGATAAATGGACAGTACAGTCACAAACGATTAGTGTCAAAGGGTTATAAACTTTACGACGATGTTTTTGATTATGCATTTGATAGCATGGAAAAGATTGAAGATAGAGTAGATTATATTGTTGATCAACTAAAAGATTTACAAACCAAAGATTACAACGATATTTACAAAACTTTGTATCCAACTCTTTTGCACAACAAAAAAACATATATAAAAAATGTTGTAAACGAACCGTTACCTGAACTTTTTAGTTTAGATGATGCTGTATTTTCTCCTCATGCAGAAAAGATAATAAAAGGAATAAAAAAAGCAAAAATAGAGGCAGAAAAATGGAATATGTAACAACAGTTAACAATACTGGTGATCCTACTGGACTAGATGTGAATGTACCAGAAGAAGCAACTTGGTTACATTTTTTGTATTGGGAAGAAGAAGCACATACTAAAGACGAACTGCTGACATTTGTGTCAGGTAATGCAAAAAAACTTGTCAAAAATAATCTATACACATATCATTGTAACATATTAGGTCCTAAAAATATTACAAACACAGATAACTATGAACCTTGGCCCGAATATGACTTAATATTAGGATTTCAACCTCCTAGGATATCTCGTAATAAAATACAATATACATATTGCTCTATGCAAAACAGTCTTGGATATCACAGGGATTATATTTGTGATAAACTATTTGATATACCAAATGGAATTTTGTCTTACAACCAATGTAACACTGATAATGGATATTTGTATGAAAGATACATTGCGGATTGTGAAAAATATCCTAAATGCAACAAAAAATGGGAAGGTAAAATATCAAAGTTTTTATCATGGAATGAGCACGATGAAGATCTGGTAGTTGAATATAATGACAATCCTCCGCCACCTATTAATACTTGGGAAAAATGTTTGTTTAATATTGTTACTGAAAGTTGGTTTGATATATTAGATATTACCGAAAAAACATACAGCAGTATTATACATGGAAGACCAACATTAGTTGTTGGTGCAAAAGGTGTTCATAAATATCTTTTTGATGCCTATGGGTTAAATCCATTACCAGGAATAGATTACAGTTTTGACGATCAAGAATGTATTACAGATAGAATAGACTTATTGGTTAATCAAATTAGTTTGGAAAATATTGATGAAAAAAGTATTATGAGTACTGCATGGAACAATCAGCAAACCCTTTTGAAATACATATCTCAAATGGAACTACCTAAAGTATTAACAAACAATAATGCAATTTTTTCTAAAAAATCCAATCTGATTAAAAAAAGAATACATAAAGTAAAAAACTTGACAAAAAAACTTGTATGTATATAATATAAAAAAGGAAGTAATATGATACAAACAAAAGTGCCAGTTTGTTGGCAAGATCAAAACTTTTACAGTCTACCATATGAAAGTGCAGGTGGGTATGGGCAAGATGAATACATCATGTACGGACATGATAACTACAAATACATTATCAACAACGATGTTGTTGTAGGCAACAAAGAGGCCATGCCAGACTTTATTTGGCAAGTGATAGAAAACTTGCCTGAACATGATCATTATGAAGTTGCATTTTACAGAACACCGCCAGCAAACATTTTACCAGTACACAAAGACATGTATGCCAAGTTTATGGTAATGCATGATATCAAAGATGTGAATCAAATCACTCGTTACATTGTATTTTTAGAAGATGCAAAACTAGGACACATGTTCCAGATTGAAAAAACAGTGTTTGCAGATTGGAAAAAGGGTGATGTTATTGGTTGGAAAGGCAGCACTCCACATGCTGCATACAATATGGGCATCGAACATCGTTATACTCTACAAGTTACGGCATTTGACAGGTAGACAAAAAACATATAAAGTGTTATACTGAACATTATTAATAGGAGACTAAATGCCATATGTAGATGCATTTTTTGATCGCGATGCTGACATTATTCGTGCCGTAGAACGCAGAGATGGCAAGCGTCACTATCAGGAATATCAAGCAAAATATACATTTTACTATGAAGATCCAAAAGGAAAATACAAAAGCATCTTTGGCGATCCATTAACTAGAGTTGTATGTAAAAACACAAAAGACTTCCGCAAAGAACTTGCTATCAACAAGGGCAAGAAAATGTTTGAGTCGGATGTAAATCCAATCTTTCAATGTCTAAGTGAAAACTATCTTAACCAAGATGCACCTAAACTAAATGTTGCATTTTTTGACATTGAGACAGACTTTGATCCTGAAAGAGGGTTTGCCGATCCAAGTGATCCATTTATGCCAATCACTGCAATCACTGTACACTTGCAATGGCTAGATGCACTTGTGACATTTGCATTGCCACCTAAGACACTTACAATGGAACAAGCACAAGCAGAGTGTGCAGACTTTGACAATACATATTTGTATGCAAACGAAGGTGATATGTTGCAAGCATTCCTTGATGTTATTGAGGATGCTGACATCTTATCAGGTTGGAACAGTGAAGGTTATGATATTCCGTATACTGTTAATCGTGTAAGTCGTGTATTAAGCAAAGACGACACAAGGCGTTTTTGCTTGTGGCAGCAGTTGCCCAAGCGTAGAGAGTTTGAGAAGTTTGGTAAAACTGCTGAAACATTTGACACCATTGGTCGTGTACATATGGATTATCTTGAACTGTATCGTAAGTATACATATGAAGAACGTCACACATATCGATTAGATGCTATCGGTGAAATGGAAGTTGGTGAAAACAAGACTGTGTACGAAGGCACACTTGATCAACTTTACAACAACGATTTTAAAAAGTTCATTGAATATAACAGACAAGACGTTGCACTACTTGACAAACTGGATAAGAAACTACGCTTTATCGATCTTGCTAACGAGATTGCCCACGACAACACTGTGTTGTTGCAGACAACTATGGGTGCTGTAGCAGTTACAGAACAGGCTATTATTAATGAATCGCACAACAGAGGTATGCAAGTTCCAAACAGACGTGATCACGAAGGTAACACAGCAGCAGCAGGTGCTTATGTTGCGTTTCCAAAAAAAGGTGTACACGAATGGATTGGTAGTATGGACTTGAACAGCCTGTATCCAAGTATTATTCGTGCAATGAATATGGCGCCGGAAACTATCGTAGGACAGATTCGTCCAGACTTGACAGACGAGTTTTTACACAATGCAACAACACTTGAAAAGAAGAGTTTTGCAGGTGCTTGGGAAGGCAAGTTTGCAACATTAGAATATGATGCTGTAATGGAGCAACGCAAAGATGTTGCGCTAACATTAGACTTAGAAGATGGTACTAGTCATGTACTAAGCGGTGCAGAAATATACAAACTTATTTTTGATAGTCATCAACCATGGATGCTCAGTGCAAATGGCACTGTATTCACAACAGAAGTAGAAGGTGTTGTTCCAGGTTTGTTAAAACGTTGGTACAGCGAACGTAAAGAACTGCAAGCAAAAATGCGCAAAGCTATTGCAGCAGGTAATGATACTGAAATAGCATTTTGGGATAAACGTCAGCTGGTTAAGAAGATTAACTTGAACAGTTTGTATGGTGCTATTTTGAATCCAGGCTGTAGATTCTTTGATAAGCGCATTGGACAATCAACCACACTAACTGGTAGACAGATTGCAAAACATATGGCTGCTGAAGTTAACAAGATTATCACAGGAGAATATGATCACGTTGGTAAAGCAATCATATATGGTGATACAGACTCTGTTTACTTTAGTGCATATCCTGTCTTAAAAGATGAGATTAAAGCAGGTGATATTCCTTGGGGTAAGGAAAATGTGATTACACTGTATGATCAACTATGCGAACAGGCAAATACAACATTTCCAGATTTTATGCGTAACGCATTTCATTGTCCACGTCCACGCAGCGAAGTTATAGCAGCGGGCAGAGAAGTTGTTGCTGACACAGGCTTGTTTATTACTAAAAAACGTTACGCAGTACGTGTGTATGACTTAGAAGGTAACAGACAAGATAAAGACGGCAAGTTGGGTAAAGTTAAAGCAATGGGTTTAGACTTGAAACGTTCAGATACTCCGGTGTTTATGCAAGACTATCTAAAAACACTATTAGACATGGTATTAGAACTAAAAGACGAAAAAGATTTGCTAGACAGTATTACTAGTTTCCGTAGAGAGTTTAAAGAGCGTCCAGGTTTTGAAAAAGGATCGCCCAAGCGAGCCAACAAGATTGGACACTATCAACGGTTAGAAGAAAAACAAGGCAAAGCAAATATGCCAGGACATGTTAGAGCAAGTATAAACTGGAACACACTCAAGCGTATGAATGGCGACAAGTATTCGCAAGAGATTGTAGACGGTATGAAAGTTATTGTTTGCAAACTAAAACCAAACCCATTAGGATTTACTAGTGTTGCATATCCAACAGACGAATTGCGTTTGCCAGAATGGTTTAAAGAACTTCCGTTTGATGGCGATGCTATGGAAGAAGTTATTATTGACAACAAACTTGATAACTTGATTGGCGTGCTAAACTACGACTTAGAAAGCACAAAACAAAACAATACATTTAACAGTTTATTTGAATGGAGTTAATATGGAACATTTACGAATTTATAGCCACACATATGGATCATGCAATATAGTAAACAGCAAAGGTGTGGTTTGGGTGCCTAAATGTGCGTCTACTTTTGTTCGCAAATTGTCTCCAAGACAGCATAACTTTATGGAAAATGATACTGTTAAAGAATTTGGTATTTTTTTACGTAGTCCATACTTGAGATGGAAAGTAGGTTTAGCAGAATATGCTTTTAGAAACAATAAGACTATACGAGAGATGCAAGATACTCTGATGCAAATAGAATTTGATGAACATACTGTTCCTCAAGTAAAGTTTATACCGCCTGAAGAAAAAGGACGAATAACATTTTTTAATTTAGATAATAGAGGAATAGAAAACTTTTTGCGTATGTGGGTACCAGGCAGCCAGCATTTAGCACATGAAGTTATATATGGATCAAAAGAAAATATATCTAAAATGAAAATTTTAGTTGCTCTTGAAAAAGTTTTAGATAAACGTAAGATAAAACAAATATGTGATTATTATAGCGAAGATTATAGTTTAATGTATAAACATTTTGCAAGCAATGAGGTTTTATAAATGAAAGTAGGATTTACCTGTAGTACATTTGATTTGCTTCATGCAGGACACATACAAATGTTGCGTGAGGCAAAAGAACAATGTGATTATCTGTTAGTAGGATTACAAATGGATCCCAGTGTAGATAGACCAGAAAAAAATGCACCAATACAAAGTATTGTCGAACGTTATACTCAACTAAAAGCAGTATCGTATGTAGACGAAATTGTTCCATATGGCACCGAACAAGACCTAGAAGATATCTTGACAATGTATCATATTGATGTTAGAATACTAGGTGAAGAATATCGTGAAAAGGATTTTACGGGCAAGGATATTTGCAAGAAGCGGGGTATCCAGCTACACTTCAACAAAAGAGATCACCGCTTCTCGTCTAGTGATTTACGCAGACGGGTCGCCGAAAGAGAGAATGGATAATGTGGACACTTTGGATCGTTAGTAGCGTTATTGACAGTACAGAACCTAAATACACTAGATATGAAACTTTTGAAACTGCTATGAGCTGTCATATTGAACAAGCAGTTTTAGAAACTTCATTTACCGAAGGCGAAAAGGCATTTTGTTCAGATGAATGACGATTGCGTAAAACACTATGAACTTGAATGGGTTCAAGAACAGATCTGGGCGTTGGAAGAACAAATCCGACAACTTCAAATGGAGAATACTCTCCTGCGTAATGATCTAAATACCATTAAGCACGAAGGCTGTTGGCGCTTTGTTGAAGACCCTAATCATACTCACAAAGGAGAGTAAATGAACAAGTTTATATTTGACGTGGATGGAACACTAACTCCAAGCAGGCAAACTATTGATCCTGAGTTTAAAACTTTTTTCAAACACTTTATTCAAGACAACAAAGTTTGGCTGGTTACAGGTAGTGACTACCCTAAAACTGTAGAGCAACTTGGTGCAGACATTTGTGAATCAGTTGTTACGGTTTATAACTGTAGTGGTAATGATGTTTGGTTCAAAGGCAAGCGTGTGAATAGCAAACCATTTGAAGCACCTAAAGAGCTATATGACCTAATGAATGGCTGGTTACAAAGTAGCAGTTTTCCATTGCGTACAGGTAATCACATAGAAGAACGCACAGGTACTATTAACTTTAGCATTGTTGGTCGTAACTGTACATTAGGCGAACGCAAGTTATATGTACAACACGACTTAGAAAATAGAGAACGTGAAACTATTGCGTTCCAGATTAATAGCGAGTTTCCTGATATTACTGCTACTGTAGGTGGCGAAACAGGCATTGACATTTATCGCAAAGGCTGCGACAAAAGTCAAATACTAGAAGACTTTAATCTAAACGATAAGATTTATTTCTTTGGCGATCGTATGGAGCCAGGTGGTAACGATTGGCCACTCAAAGTTAAACTTAATGATAATAGATGTTTCAATGTTAGAGATTGGCGTGATACAATGGAACGATTACAATATTTTCAAGAGGCAAAAATAGCAGCATGATTATTGCAGGATACGGCTTTGTAGGCAAAGCACATGAATTATTATTCAAAGACTTCCGCAGAGAAATAATAATACATGATCCGCCCAAAGACTTTTATGCAGACTTTGACAAGGCTAGTGCTGTAGTTGTATGTGTGCCTACGCCGCAATCCAAAGACGACACTTGTGATATAAGTGCAGTACATAGTGTGGTATCAATGTGCTCAGAAACAGTGCCAATATTAATCAAAAGCACTATACATCTACAAGGATGGAAATATTTAAAAGAAACATTTCCAAATCATCGCCTGTGTTTTAGTCCAGAGTTTTTGCGAGCAGCAAGCTATATGAATGATGTAAAGGCATTAGACAGTGTAATATTAAGCGGCGATACGGATTATTGGCGTGATCAGTTTAGTTACAACTGGCCTAAAATGAGTATTAAGATTGTATCACCTGAAGAAGCGATTGCTATCAAATACTTCCGTAATGCATTCCTTGCTACAAAAGTAAGTTTCTTTAACGAAATTTACGATTTCTGTAGCGCATATGGCATAGACTTTGAACAAGTCCGTGGTGGTGTAGCAGCAGACAAACGTATTGGAGATAGTCACAGTTATGTTTGGCCAGATGAAGGCACACGAGGATGGGGCGGTATGTGTTTTCCTAAAGACACAAAAGCACTATTAAAAATGGCAGCAGAAAAAAATATTAATCTAAATACACTAGAAGCAGCAGTTGAATACAATAAAAAAATACGTTGACAATAAACAACTTAGGCATTATAATAAAAACATAGGAGACAGTTATGCAAGATATTCTACAAGACATTGTAAGCCATACACACAAACTTGGCTTTATTACAACACTTAAAGTTACAGCAGAAGATAATACAACTATTGAAAGTATGGCAGACGATCGTAGTGTGATTATGACAGCAACAACTCATTCGCCAGTTGCTGAGTTTAAAGGCATATTTGGTATGCCAGACTTAGGCAAACTAGATTACCATTTAAAAAATCCAGAATATAGAGAAAATGCAAATGTTGAAGTTATAGAAGCAGAACGCAACGGCGAAGTTATTCCTACTCATATTCACTTTGAAAATGCGGCAGGCGATTTCCAAAATGACTATCGTTTTATGAACAAAGCAATCATTGAAGAAAAGCTAAAAAGCGTTAAATTTAAAGGTGGTAGTTGGAATGTTGAGATTACTCCATCAATGGCAAGTATAGCTCGTATGAAACTTATGGCTGGAGCACATAGTGAAGAAACTGTATTCCAAGTTCGTACAGTAGATGGTAATCTAAACTTTTACTTTGGTGACGAAGCAACACACGCAGGTTCGTTTACTTTTGAACACGGTGTAGGCGGTACACTAACGCACACTTGGGCGTGGCCTGTTGCACAAACTATTGCTATCTTAAACTTGGATGGTGATAAAACCATGAGTATTACAGATCAAGGTGCTATGCAAATTAGTGTAGACAGCGGTATGGCAAAATATGATTACATTCTACCGGCACAACAAAAATAATGAAAACAAACCTTACTGAAACACAAAACGATTACGCTGTATTCTTGCCCAGTATTAGTGGCTTTTATGCTACGTTTGTGGGCAAACAACGATACAGTGAATATGTTGATTACACCCGTGTTCCAGCAGGTATTGGTGAAGTAGAAGCCTTAAACTTTTTGAATCCAAGGAAAGGAGCCTTCCATTACAAGTGGGCTCTTTATTCTGCAGGACACGCAGAACTTGACACAAACAAGTTCAGTGAAAAAGAAGACATGCTACGCAACCGTGATAGAGATAACAGTTGGTTGCTGGGCGACTCCGGAGGTTTCCAGATTGCAAAAGGTCTTTGGGAAGGTGATTGGACTGATCCTAACTGCCCAAAAGCTGCTAAAAAGCGTGAACTGGTTGTTAACTGGATGGAAGAGTATATGGACTACGGAATGATGTTGGATATTCCAACTTGGACATTCCAAGATCCTAAGGCAGCAAAAGCCAGTAATATTCACAGCTACCAAGATGCTGTAGATGCAACACATATCAACGCAAAATATTATATGGCTAATAGACGTGGCAACTTCAAGGTGCTAAATGTTCTACAAGGAAGCAATCATGCTGATGCAGACAGTTGGTATGAGGAGTTTAAAGATTATTGCGATCCTGCTAAATACCCTGATACCCACTTTAATGGTTGGGCAATGGGAGGGCAGAATATGTGTGATGTACACTTGATTCTGCGAAGACTTGTGCATCAAATACACGACGGGCTACTTGAGCCTGGTGTACATGATGTGATGCATTTCCTTGGTACAAGCAAACTTGAATGGGCTGTATTGCTTACAGATATTCAAAGAGCAATTCGCAAGTATCACAATCCAAACTTTATGATTACATACGACTGTGCGTCACCATTCCTTGCAACTGCAAATGGACAAATATATCACACTATTCGTATCGAAGATCGTGGCAAATGGAGTTACATGATGTCTCCAAGTGCTGATGATAAAAAATATTCTACAGACAGTAGACTATACAGCGATGCAGTTGTACGAGATAACATACTAGAAGCATTTGAAGATTCACCTATTAGTAAACATTGCAAGGTAAGCGACATTTGTTACTACAAGCCAGGTGACTTAAACAAGATTGGTAAAGAAGGCAAAACAAGTTGGGACTCATTTAGCTATGCATTGCAAATGGGTCACAATGTTTGGATGCATATTGAAAGTACTCAACGAGCCAACGAACGTTATGACGCAGGACAATATCCTTACATGCTTATTGACGAACGTTTTGAACGTGTAGAATTTAAACAGGTTGTTGAGGAAATCTTTAGTTTAAAAGATAGACAAAAAAGTTTAGAATTGATTGAAAAGTATTCTAAATTTTGGATGCAGGTTATTGGCACTAGACTAAATGTTGGTAAGAAAACTGTGAATGCCAGCACAAAGTTTGGGGAGTTATTTGAGGAGATTTAAATGAGTGAAAATCCTGATAAACTACAAGCTCATTTTGAAGAATTGCAACGGCGTCATAGAAAGATTGACAACTATTTAAAAACCGAGTATAATAATCAAACAATCACTCCAGAAGTTAGGATGATGAAAACTCAAAAACTTTGGCTTAAAGACGAAATGTATAGAATACAGAGAAAGCTCAATGACTCCTGAAGAAAAACGATTACGATTAGAAACACTAGAAATGGCAATCGAAGATATCAACAATATTATTGCCACAATGGAAGACAAGAAATATCCACTGGAACAGATCAACGAATATTACAAAAAGCGTTGGGATGTATGGAACGAAATATATCAGGTGAAAAAACAATGAAACGAGATTATGATAGTGGTGTAACATCAGAAGGTGTAAACTTTTTTGTAGGTACAGAAGTAGAGCACACTCCACAGTTTGGCAAGAAAACACTGTTTGTTTGTGGGATAAAAAACGTAGAAGAAGTTGTATATAATGCAGAGCATCAAGGATGTAAACACATTTATCTTGGTGCTAACATGAGTTTTGATGTTACAGATAATACTGTTGAGCAGTGGCAGCCGTGGGAACAAATGGCATTTCCTTTACTCAAAGAAGGTTATTGGGTGACACTCGATGTTGACGTTTCTCAAATAGAAGGCTTACTTGAATCAGGATTGACTGAGTATAACCGATTTATTCCAATGATTTCGGTTAAGTTACCTTACATAGAACAACTAGGATATAACGCTTGTATTAAAATAGATGACAAAGACTTTGATAGTACAAATCCAGGTGTATGGGTCCATAAGGTACATGATTTAAAAACAAGAGAAACATTCACTGATTGGTCGAAATATACTACAGACCAAGTTATTGGTTGACAATATGCAACAAGAACGTTATTATGAATATATGTTAAGGCGCATGAGAGAGGAAGACACTAAATTGAGTAACGCAAAACGTAGTATCTGGGTAACATTCCAGAAAGAAGGCATTCACAAGTATCCAGCAGCACTAGACGATCCAAAACTTGCTACTGGTGACGAATATGATGTGAGTTTTTTGGGACATCCACATCGTCATATGTTCCATTTTAAGGTACAAATTGAAGTATTCCATGACGATCGTGAAATAGAGTTTATTCAGTTTTCTCGTTGGTTGCAAAGTTTGTATAATACAGATGTATTACAACTTGATTACAAGAGCTGTGAAATGATCGCAGATGACTTGTATACACAGATTAACGCAAAGTATCCCGGCCGCTTTGTTGTTATTGATGTCGCCGAAGATGGCGAAAATGGCTGTCAAATTGTATACCCTACAGCATAAGGAAAAAGGTATAATGACTATCAAAAATCCGGTAGTAAACAAAATATTCAACGATCTCGACGAATATAGAGATTATTGTAGATTTGAAGGCAAAGTTTTTGATGAAAAGGCTTTGTATAACAAAGAAGATAACAACTGGCTTGCATACCAAAAGTATCAAGGCTGGTTACGTGCAAAGGCTCGTGTGAAAGGACGCAAATAATGCGTAAACTGTTTTACATGGGCTTAGAGCCCTATGAAGGCAGGTATACATTACAGTTAGAAGAATGGTCACGCAGAGCATTTGTTAAGCGTGGCATTGACTGGGTAAATGTACCTGGCAAAACTATTGATAATACTAAAGCAATTCAAGTAGGCCAAGTGCTAGATGCACATGGCCGTTCCTACTTTGCAATGTCGCAAATGATGAACTTGGTGCAAATGATGCGTAACGGTGAAGTTACAGGCGAAGATGTAGTTTTCTTTGAAGATATGTTCCAGCCTGGCATGGAATCGTTGCCATATATTATGGATCAGATTCCTGTAGAACAACGTCCACAAGTATGGATTCGTTGTTTAGCACAAGCTGTAGATCCAGATGACTTTGTACACGTTTGGGGTATGGGCAAGTGGATGAGTTTGTATGAAGAAATGTGCAACGAGTTTGTTACTGGCGTACTAGCAAGTAATGAAGAAATGGTTGCACACATGAAGATTGCAAACTGGAAGGCTCCTATCTACAACATCAGCGGACTTGCATTTGACAAACAAGAAGTGCAACTACGTGTAGGTGCATTGACGTTTTGGGAAGAACGTAAAGATCGTGTTGTTTTTGCTGCACGGTTTGATCAAGAGAAACAACCAGACTTTTTTATGGATATGATCGAAGAATGGTATGGTACACCAGGTACACCCGAAGTAGAGTTTTGTATTTTACAAGGTGGGCCATTACGTTCAAACAATCAAAAGTATATTGACCGTGCTCGCAAGATGGAAGAGCGTGGACAACTAAAGATTTATGAAAACCTTAAGAAAAACGATTACTACAGTATTTTAAATGATAGTAAAGTTTTGTTTAATTGTGCATTACAAGATTGGACAAGTAACACTGTGAGTGAAGCAGACGCATTAGGATGTAATGTGCTATTCCCTGCTTATCGCAGTTTTCCAGAAATCTTTGCAAATGATCATACACGTATGTATGTTCCTTGGAGTGTTGAGGATGCAATGAATAAGCTAACACCATTGCTTAATGCACCACACAAAGACATTGGTAAGATTAGTGATTGGACTAGTGCGACAATTGATCGGTATATAAATATAATGCAAGGTAACGGTGAGCAATGGCGTAGAGACGACAACCGTTACAGGGATCATGTAGCAACAAGGAAATACTAATGAACTTTTTAGATTTACAACGACAGCATGATCGATTCTGGATACCGGCTATGAACTTGATCGATACTGTTCTTACAGTGGGTATCGATGATGCTTACACTAGAGCAGAAAGAGAGATGATTTTTGCTTATTGTAGTAAAGTAAACGGATGTACATTTTGTGCTACAAGACATTCTGATTTTGCTGTTGATTTAGGTTTTGACAATTCATTTACAGAAGAAGACTATTATGTGTTTAGTGAAGTTGCAAACAACACTGCATACAATAGAAATGATTACGATCAAAACAAAATGAACAATATTAGATATATTGCAGCAGCAGCTAAAATGATTAATTCGTTAGTCAGTTCGTTTAATGTTAAAAAAATAGATGAAACTGATCAAAAACTACAACATACTCAAGTTAAATTATTTGGGTATGGTGGTAGATTATAATGAAAGTTTTAGTCACAGGTGCAACTGGATACATAGGCAGTCATGTATGTAAACTACTAGCAGAACACGGACATGAAGTCTGGGGTTTTGACAAAAACATACACGGCGAATTCAATGATGTAGAACATTATTGCCATAAGTTTTGGATTCAAGATATTATGGACAAGTTTTTACATGGCAGAGCCGATGCGGTTGTACATTTAGCAGGACGTAGTGTTGTTCCAGATAGCCTTAAGGAGCCAAGTGAATACTATAGAATCAATGTCATGGGTACAAAAAATGCTGTTGAGAGTTTACAGCATGATCATTTTTTGTTTGCTAGTACTAGTAGTGCTTGGGAAATGGCCTCACCGTATGCTCGTAGCAAAGTGGCAGCAGAAGATGTAATAAAGGAGAAAGCCAATGGATACACTATCTTTAGATTTTTTAACGTATCTGGTACTGACGGGCATAATCGTCAACTGGGCGTTCCTACCCATCTTATTCGTGTTGCTGCTATGGTGGCTGCTGAGAAACTACCCAACATTAAGATCTTTGGTACGGATTATGATACTAGGGATGGTACTTGCATTCGTGATTATATTCATGTTGTTGATTTGGCTAGTGCCATTGTCAACGCAGTTGAACGAGGTCCCGCAAATACACCATATGAGTGTTTGGGTTCAAACGTAGGTTACAGTGTACGTGAAGTAATCAACACTATGCAAGAAGTGACTGGTAAAAAGTTAAATATCATTGAAGCTGAACGCAGAGCGGGTGATGCCGTAGCAAGTGTAGTGGATAATCTAAGCCAGTTAGTTACTTTAACTAAAAGTATACAAGATATGTGTTTAGATCAATACAAACTGGAGATAGGAAAAAATGCGTGATCATTCAGAAACAACTATTACAATCTCAGTTAGCGATTTAGACGAATCTGGAATAACTTTAACAGAAGATTGTACATTTGATATTAGCAATTTAACAACAAGTACAATAGATACAAGTGCATTTGACGATATTATATCGTTTGATGATACTCTTGATTTAGATTTAGTTTTAAAACAACATCCTGTTGAGTTCGAAGATCACATGCCTGATGTTGCTAAAGTAGAAGATATGTGCAACGATTATCCAGCACTGGCACAGGCATATGAAAAGTTCAAAACAATCTATGCTATGGTGCATCAAGATTGGAAAGGCAAGCAAGAGGATGACGAACAACTGCCATTCTAAATGTGCAGCACTGTATAATCACACTAACATAAGGGGAGGCAATCGTGTCTTTCCTTGTTGTCGTTATAAACAACCTATACAAACTTTTGACGGTGATATAGGTAATATATTACACAGCAAAGAATACAAAACCCTACGAGACAACTGGACAATAAATGATCCTAACTGTGCAAAATGTATGCACGAAGAAATACTAGGCAAGCAAAGTCTACGGCAAAGATTCAATGAAGAATACAGCACAGAGAAAGTAGAACTAAAGTATCTAGAAGTAGGCTTTGACAACATTTGTGATTTAACCTGTGACGGCTGTTGGGAAGAATGGAGCAGTTCGTGGTGGGCTAAAAAGAATCCAGACTTACCTCTAAAACAAGGCATTACCAGCACAGAAGAATTTACAAATATTCCTGCAACTGTAAACAAAGTTGTATTCTTGGGCGGCGAACCTCTAATGACCAATAGACACAGACGGTTTTTAGAGTCATTCGATACCTTAGAAGATCTTGAAGTAGAATATTTTACAAACGGTATGCATAAACTAGTTGAAGAAGATTATATTCTTTTGAATGAATGTAAGCGTGTTCATTTTACTGTGAGTATAGACGGTGTAGGCGCATTAAACGAAAAAGTTAGAAATGGCAGTGTGTGGAGTAGAGTGTTAAAAACACTACAAGAAATACACAGCACATTTGATTACACAATACATACAACTATACATAAAAATAACTGGCACGGATTGCCAGAACTTGCAGAATTTACAAAAAATTATGCAAATTGGACAACAAATCTCTTGACATATCCGAAAAAGTTAGATATAATAAACTTAGAGCAGTCTGATAAAGATAAACTAATAGAAATAGTAAACACATATGAAATACCAAATAGGCAATATATTGAGGCGCACTTGAAAGGAGAAGCATGATGGACATGCGCAGTTATGAGGAGTGGCAAACGCACAGTGCTGAAGAAAGTGCAGTAGATGATGTCACTTGGAGTAATAATGATTTGCTTACCTTAAATTGGGAAGCAACTTATATGACAGACGAGATTCCAGAAGATAGTTCATGGGATACGTTTGCTACAAAAAATAAAAAAGCATTAGAAGCAATGTATAAACAATGGGGCGTCCCTAAGGAAGGTTCATTGCATTACATGTGTATTAGACCAGAACTTACAAAAGGACTAAGCAGTCTTATCATACCATATGCACATATGCATTTTAACTACAACTTTTTAAAACTTACACCAGGTTGTAGTTTAATGTGGCACTTTGATACATATGCAACATTTGTAAAATACAATCAAATCAGCGAAGATGACGCACATAATGTTTGTAGAACTATTGTAATGATGAAAGATTGGGATAGAGGTCAAGTTTTGCAAGTAGGTGAAGAAGTATACACTCATTGGAGTGCTGGAGATACTTACACTTGGAAAGGTGACACATGGCACGGTATGGCTAATTTTGGTCCAAGTGATTGTATTGTTTCGCAAATTACTTTCTTGGATGAAGATGACAGATATACCCAATGATAAACGTGGTATGGATTTTGGCAGTGCATTTGCCATACAAGATCCAGCAGCAATAAAAATACTAAGAGAGCCGTTTGATTTACAGTGCGTCAATAGCGATAGTGTTATTGACGAATATCTGCATGAATACGATGCATGGATACGCAGCACCACAAGTAATAGTTTTACTGGATTAGAAGATTTCAAGTATCGTTGTTTTAGTAATGGCACTACAGAAGTATTTGATAAATTTTATATGAAAAATGCAAAGCGTAGATTCCGTTGTTTCAAAGGCGAATACATGTATCACAAACTAGCATGGCGTGACAAGTTTGTTTGGGCTTACATTGAAGACGAACCATTACACAAAGCAGATGCAGTGGTAATAAGTTTACCTTTTGCAGACACAGGAGATAAGCACACTGAATATCACGAATTGATGCGCAAGTGTTGCGATATGAATATTCCTGTATTGGTTGATTGTGCATACTTTGGAGCATGTAGAGATATTAATTTTGATTTAGCATATAGATGCATTACAGACGTCACATTTAGTTTGAGTAAAAGTTTTCCTGTTGCATATGCTAGAATCGGTATGCGTTATACAAGAGTAGACGACGACGATACAATGTTTGTGTATCATAAAATCAACTACAATAACAAAATTGGTGCTGCTTTAGGATTAAAATATTTCAACAACTTTACCCCAGATTACATTTCACAAAAATATATTGACAAACAACTTAATTTCTGTAATACTGTAGGAGTAAATCCAAGTAGAACAGTGTTGTTTGGCATAGATGATAAAAACATGTATAACCAATACAATCGCGGCGGAAATACAAATAGATTAAGTTTTCACAAGCAATATATAAAAGGATTAGATTTTGCCAGTTCAAAGTAATAACGATTGGGATCCATTAGAAGAAATTATTATCGGCACAGCAGAAAACTGTGTGCATCCCACTATGAATAAAAGCACACATAGTTTTATCTATGGCGGTGAAGATTATGAAGATATCAAACACTTTGACGGGCAGCCTATAGCGCAATGGATTGTTGACGAAGCAAACGAAGATTTAGATGGACTAGAAAAGTGTTTGCAAGGATTGGGTGTAAAAACAATGCGTCCTGATCCTATCGATCATAAGCAAAAGTTTAGCACACCTGAATGGACTACTACAGGTTGGTATACATTTTGTCCACGTGATTTGCTGTTGCCATTGGACAATATGATTATTGAATGTCCTAGTCCAATGCGGGCAAGATATTTCGAAACTAGAGCATATTATAAACATTTATATGGCTGGATGAAAGAAGGCACACAATGGATCAATGCTCCTAAACCTATTCTAACTGATGATAATTATCAACTGGAGGACCGCAGTGAAGCAACGCTTGTTAACAAAGAAATTATTTTTGATGCTCCTAATATCGTTCGTCTTGGTAGGGATCTTCTCTGCCAAGTTAGCAATAGTGGCAACCAACTTGGTTTTGAGTGGCTGAAAACTATACTTGAGCCAAGAGGCTATCGTATCCACGTAGCAGAAAAGTATTACAGTTTTGCACACTTTGACAGCACTGTATTGCCGTTGCGTCCAGGACTAGTGTTGTTTAATGCAGGACGACTTAGTCAAGATTGGTATCCACCTATCTTTAAGGATTGGGATAAGATTTGGGTTGGCGAAGAAGATTTACACGTTCCGCCAGCAAATACAGGTGTTGCTCCGTGCTCACCTTATATTGGATTAAACTTTTTGAGTGTTAATCCAGAACTTGTTATTGTTGATGAAAAGCAAGAAGCACTTAGACGTATACTAGGCAAACATGGTATTGATACAATAGGCCTTCCAATGCGTCAAGCACGTAGCATGAGCGGAGGGTTCCATTGTGCTACATTAGACACTAAGCGTAAAGGCAGTTTGGAGGACTATTTTGCAACATAGTATAGAACAATGGATTGATCGTATAAATGCAATGAAAGATTTGTGTATTCAAGCTCATAGATTGCGTAATCAATACAGCGAACAAGTTGAAGAAACATACAACTATGCACAAGTAAAAGATATACTAGAACAAGTACAATCAATGGCAGCAGGAATTGCCAATGAAACAATTACTGAAATTAAAACTGAAATGGATGAGTGGAAAAAATGATTGAACCTAGAACAGAAAAAATTGTACAAGAACTTAAAGACACGGTAAACCGTTTGAATAAACTTGATGGTATTTTACAAAAAATGGATGTCACTTATAACTTGTCAAGATCACGTAGAGATACACCTTGGACATTAGATGAAGTTATTCAAAGGGTAGAATATAAATGAAGCGTAAACATTATACTTGGGACGATGTACATAAGTGCGCTCACAAACTAGCACTAGAAATGTACAAAACAAACTTTAAACCAGATTACATTGTAG
>Ga0208162_1000314_pt1 | contig 28640 bp, 48 predicted proteins | sample CB_VirMetaG_4_FD_184539 | JGI IMG/M metagenome (GOLD analysis project Ga0208162, IMG submission 184539) | Freshwater to marine saline gradient viral communities from Chesapeake Bay - CB_1508_1M Viral MetaG (SPAdes) (version 4) | ecosystem: Environmental > Aquatic > Marine > Coastal | place: USA... | reverse complement strand
CCTTGCCAGAAGGGCCATGACTACCGAGACAAGGGGGCAGAACTCATGGGTGAACTTTGGCCCACAGATGAGGAACGATAAAGGGCAGATTATAAAGGAGGGTGAGGAGGGTTACTTAAGTCCAGCCGATAGGTCTTTCGCTCCACAAAAAATAGGTTTGTTGCCAGAGGAAATGTCCGAACCAGGGCAGGGCAGGGTGTTACAAGAACAAATAACCGAAGCCCCAACTGAAGAGCAGAGAGCGCAAGCAGAATCAGAATTAAATCAAAGATTAGAGGAAGAGGATGTTTTCCTGGGGAATCAAAGGAAGGGTGTGAAGGAGTCTGTGAGTGATATAATGCTTGGTAAAACAAGATTCCAGCGAAGGTTATTTAGTGCAAGAAGATTTATGCCTAGGTCTGTGTTCAATGCTTTTGAAGCAAAGAACGCATCAACAGCCGCAACACTAAACAGGATTGAAAAAAAATCTAAGGATTTTCAGAGACTTGAGATGTCGATTCCAGAGGATCAGAGGGAGGCTTTTTATACTGACTTTGATAACGTCCTGAGGGGCGGGGATCGGGGTTCGCTGTCGAATGAAGCTTACTTGATGGCAACCGAAATGAGAGCCGACATAGACCGATTGAGTATGGATTTAATTAACTCTGGTTTAATTAGTGAAACTCAGATTGATGTCGTTTCTTCAAACCTAGGGGAGTACATGAATATTGCTTATGCTGCATATGATCAGCCTGGCAAATGGAAGGACTTCATAAATAAAGATGAGCGAGGCCTAGAGATAAAGTCTAAAGCGCACCTCCTCTTGAAGCAGACCGATACTGAGCTCATAGAGAGAGCTAAGTCAGAATTTAACTCTAATAATCCTGAGGATCAAAGAAAGGTGGCGGCCTCTAAAGCCAAGACAGAATCCGAATACCTGGATTATTTAGTTGAGGGTAAGATTCAAGATATGCTGAGCACAGATCAGGGTATCTACAGCAAGGAGGGTAAGATAGGTTCTGGCGATGAGAGCATCCTAAAGCAAAGAGTGGATATGCCAGAGGAAATATCTAACCTATTAGGTAGGTACGATGATCCACTTCAGAACTATGTTAGGACAGTTTATAAAATTGCGGCCTTAAATGAGAGTGCTAAGTTCAATAACTCGTTACTTGAGACTGGTCTTAACACTTGGTTGTTTGAGAACCCAGGGGGAGAAAACTTTAACACCGAGGTTAAGATAGGTGACAAGACTTATTACACCACCCCTGAAATAGCTAATGAATTAAATAATCAGTACAAGAATAGAATTTTTGAGGGGGAAGCTATTGATTTTATGCTTAAGTTCAGTGGTGCCGCTAAGTGGATGAAGACCATTGGATCTGTGGGTACACACTCTAAGAACGTGATTGGTAACCTGGGTTTTATGGTCGCTAATGGACACTTAAGTCTTGATCCGCTGAAGAATATCGAAAAATTGGGCGATGCAACCAAGGCATTTCAGACGATATACGCTGACCTTAGGTCTATCCCTGATGCTGAGCTAAGGCAGAGGATGCAGAAGTATATAGAGTTAGGAATCGTCAAGCAAAGTACTGGTCTAGGTGAAATAAAAGACATTTTAGCTGCTGATGATTTTGAATCTGCTGCTCAAAGCAGACTGGATAGAAATAGTCGAAACAGAGCGCAGAGGGGTTTTGAAGGAACCAAGAAGTTCGCCGAAGATATGTATCAGGCTGAGGATGATTTCTTTAAGATTATGGCTTATGAGAGTGAACGCAGAAGGTACTCCGAGGCTATGTTTGGGTTGCCACCAGATCAATTGACGGAGCAACAATTGACAGAATTAGATGATAAGGTTGCTGAAATAGTTAAGAATACGTTCCCGACATACAGTAGGGTTCCATCTGCTATAGACTTCCTGAAAAGAAACCCTTTCATTGGTAACTTTATTTCATTCCAGGCAGAGTCTTACAGAACAGCTTGGAATATAGTTGATCTCGCTCAGAAAGAAATGAGATCAGATAATCCAGCCGTAAAAAGTATAGGACGGAGAAGGTTTGCTGGTGTTTCTGTGTATATGGGAGCCAAAGGCGTCATACTTTCTGGGGCGTCTGTTGCTGTTGGTATGGGGGCTAAGGGCCTGCAATCAATGGGTGAGCCCCAATCAGAGAAGGAGAAGGAAAGGGAGTCCGATATAAGGAGGTTTGTTCCTTTCTGGTCTGAAGATTCGGAGTTATTCATGACCTCCAATGGGGTTGTTGATGGGAAGTTTTCTTATATAGATTTTTCAGCATCTGATCCATGGGGTGGTATTGACAAGGTGATAAATTCATACAAGAGAGGAGAGACCTTTATGGATGGATTAGCGAATGTACTTGGTGAATCAATAGAGCCATTCGTTGGGGCTGACATCGCCTCAAGGAGGGTGCTTAATTTGATTGAGGGCAGGGATGATTATGGGAAGGACATATGGCTTGAGGATGATACCAATGACGAGAAGTTTGAGAAGGCTTTGACATACATGTACGGGGTGTTTGAGCCTGGTACAGTTACTTCAATAAGAAAAGTGTATGAGGCAGACCAGCCATACAATGAACTCATGGGACAAATGACTGGTTATAAAGAGTCTAAGATTGACGTAAAAGACCAGATGTTTTATAAGCTAAGAGAGCATGGCAGGTATTTAAGGCAGGATCTTGGTGTTAGGTATAAGGATCTGCAAGAGGGAAGCGAGACCTTTAAAACAGAATCATACACGGACGCTATAGAAAAAATGCAAGTTAGGGAGGCTTTAATCAGGGAGGACGCAATGGCGGCACTTAGGTTGGGTGTTGACGAAGAGGACTTGATAGATATGATGAAAAGTCAATTGAATGTTAGCGAGGAAAAAGCAAAGAAAATTCTAGCTGGGGAATTTGTGTACCCCTCAGTAACACCATCTAATAGATAGTTATGAGATTAAAAAGAAAATACAATCACGGAGGGGTACATAATGGAGATCCTGTAAAGAGTTCTAGCAGTTCTTTTGTCGGAACTTCAGTTGCTTCACCTCAGTTGGCGCCTCAATACTGGGCTCCTTCATTAACGAGAATGAATAACGAAGAGCAGTTAAGGAGAATAGCCGACGCTTTAGATCGTGGAGAAGACGTGATTTTCGATCAATCTTTAGCTCCTGCCGTTGAAGAATATCGTAAGTTTAGAAAAGAATTAGAGAACGAACCCCAGACTAGCCCGCGTTACGCTGAGGTTTCAGGGGTTCAATACCCCATGGAATCTGGCGCTGTATCCAGCATCGCCCCAATAGCAGAGTTTCTTACTCCAGTTGGCGATGTTATGGCCATAAATGAGGGCGTTCAAACTATTGGTGAGGGTATCGTGGATATGGACCTAAAGAAGATAGGTCTTGGTGCTGGGCTTAGCGCTGCCGCAGTGGGAATGGCGTTTCTACCTGGTAATGCTAATATGATTAGAACATGGGGGGAATCTGTCGATAACAGAGTCATACAGGATATAGTCAATACGATTGATGAAAGCAGAATGGCTCGTACCGACATCAATATAAATGATGTTATGAACCCTGTATTTGAAAGATACGGCAGGGCCGAAAGGGAGGCTGCTTCAGATGAAATATCAAACCTTTTAGATATAGCTGATGATCCATACTCTGGTTTTGATCTGAACTCAGAAGAGAAAAAGAATCTGACCGACATTATGTTTGCTCTTTCTGAAGATGTTCCTCCCCCTAACAGACCCAACCCATTGATGAGGTTTGAAGATACTTCGGTTGAGAGTATTCTTCCTGGCGAAATAGCAGGGTTTAAAAAGTTTGAATCTTCAAATAATGGTCGCAGAGTAATTTCGTATGAGCATCCAGTCACCAGGGATTATATAGAACTAACAACATCTCCTCTTGGAGCCAACGCCCCAGAGTCTTGGGTTCAAGCTTATCCATACTCTTATGTTAACAGTATGAATATTGATATGTCCATAGGTAAAAAATCTGGTGATGTTAAATCCAGAGACATTTACTCCATGATGACAAAAATGATAGATCAGATTCCCTCTGGAGACATTGTGAGTCCTGGATCTCTCAGCACAGACTCATACCCTATATTCTTGAGGCAATTAGATAAAGGAAATAAGTATCTGACGGAGGGTGGAAAGAAGCAAGGAACAAAGATTCTTGACAGGGTACCAGAAAACGAGGCGATTAATTTTCAAGCTTTGAACTCAATGGGAGAGTTCACAAACTTTTTTAAGATTCCAGAAGAGATTGTAGATAGGATCTCCACGGACAAACTCCTTACGAATTACGGGACATCAAGAGCATTCATAGGCCCTGGAGGATTTGAATCCATAGAGGAGGCAAACAGACTTCTCATGGAGGTGAAGGAAAAATACATTGATCCAGAGCTAGTAAAGAGAGGTCTCCCTCCATCCCAAGTGGACGAAGTGGATAATTATTGGAACAGGTCTTCGCCAGAATCTGGTGGGGGGGCAACCCCAATAGTATTGAGATTTCCGATGCCATTCGTTGAAAAACTTTTGTTTGGAGGCAAGATTAAAACCATTAAAAAGGCTAAAAAAGGTCTTAAACTAAAAAAGAGATGAGCGATAAGATTAAAGACACTAAACTGGGAGCTTGGCTCAAAGAGAAAGCCCCAGGTATTTTAGACACAGTGGGTGATTTGCTTCCAGATAAGGGTGGTCTAGGCGTAGTCAAGAACCTGCTTGACAGAGAACCAGATATTGATCCAGCTGAAGCTAAAGCTAAAGTGGATGCAGAGATTGCATTCCAGAACAATGTAACTGAGCGTTGGAAAGCGGATATGGGTGGTGACGTGAAGCTTGCAAAGACTATTCGTCCAGTTATGCTTATTGTTTTGATTGCTGTTTTTGTGGGACTGGTTATATTCGATTCACTTGACAACCAGCCATTTAACGTAAGAGAGAGTTACGTATCTTTGCTGGAGATTCTTATGCTAACTGTATTCGGAGCGTACTTTGCTGGGCGCACTGTAGAAAAGACCAGAAACCGATGATGGATCATCTCAGTCATTTTGAATTTTTAGCTGTAGCGGGAGCTTTGGTCGGAGGCTGGTTGAAGTTTCAGTCGGATTACAGCAGGCTATCACAGAGAGTTAAGGCGCTAGAAACGGATAACACGGAGTTTAAGGACGACGTGAAGCAACTACTGAAGGACATTCAAGAGATTAAGCTTCTTCTTGCGAAGAATCAAATGCAATGAGATTAACACATCTTGTCCTGTGTTTGCTTTCATTTAATATGATTGCGGCACAGGAAAACATCTGTCTCTCTCTTGGCGATCCAGAAGGAATAGAACCAAGAATCATGGGATGGAACAGAGACATCTCATGGAAGAATATTTATTCTGTTGTTCATATCCACTACACAGATACAGCGGACGGCACGTACATCCCACAAGACATTATAGATGATGCGATGATTCACCTGAACGAGGAGTTTATATCCTCTCAGATATCATTTGATCATGTAGCCACAGAATACCACTTCTTAGATAGCTCCACGATATACAACTGCTTCCCTTGGAATTATTCTCTGATGGAGGAATATATCGAACCGTTACAATGGGATACCGAGGAGTACATGAACATCCATGTCTACCCCAACATGTGTGGGAACATACTTGGGTTTGCATTTCTGTACTACATGGAGAGCAACCTAGCTGATGGTGTGTACGTAAGGAACGATTGCTTTGGTAGATACGGCGATCACCTTTTGGAGGGTCGTGACGGAAACAAAACGCTTATCCACGAGGCTGGACATTACTGCGGTCTATTCCACGTATTTCAGGGTATAGATTACTGCGGAGAAAAGGAAACAGATTGCTCTATGGTGAATGACAGAGTTTGCGACACACCACCAACCAAACTAAACTGGAGCTGTGAGAACCCCATATGCCCCCCTGGAGCATACAACTACGAACCAAATAACCACATGGATTATTATCCTGATTCCTGCAGGACAGACTTCACAAATGGGCAGACTTCTAGGATGCATGCCATGTTAGATTCATGGAGACCAGGATTGGCTTCTTCTGAACCATATTGTGCTGGTGACGTAGACGGGGATCTTGTTGTTGGGGTTGAGGACCTTATGCAGGTGCTGGCTAGATGGGGTACATACTATGAGGGTCCAGCCGATTTAGATCATGATGGATTCGTTGGGTTGCAAGACTTTACAATCGTTCTATCTAACTGGCAATCAGTTTGTTACGGTGCTTCACCTGAAGCTATATTCAGTAAAGTATTTCCAAACCCTGTAAGAATCGAGTGATTTCAAGTCTGTCAAATAGAGCTTTGTAATAACATCCTCTCTACCAGTCCTTGTGTATTTCTTCTTATAAGCATTCTTCTTGTGCTTCACAAGAACATCATGAACGTTTGCCTCACAATAATCCTTTAATTCAACCCGATCAACCACACTGAATCCACCCTCCTCTGGCATATCAAAAGCTATTACAGAAGCCCCTCCGTATATCCACCCCTTGTCCCCTCTTACGTTCCTGAACTCACACCAAATTTCATCTGGCAAATTATTACCCTTCACATCAACACCCCATTTGCCCTCCCCGTCTTTTGATAACCAGAAGTCTATGTGCAGATCCTGATCATCCCTTAGGCTACTGTTCTTCACATCAAGTCCAAGAGAGTCAGCACACCTCTTGAATCTCTCCTCAGCTACCCTGCCCGTTGTTGAAGAGTATTTTTTCCTGTTTTGATTTGTCATCAAGTCTGTCCTCGAAGTACTCATAGGATGCGTCTTTAATTAAATCCAATTCGTGATTGATCAACACTCTAATTCCAGATATCATGTTGGCGACTACCCCTGGGTTTTCCTTGGGTTCCCCTTTTGAGTCATGCAGCTCTTCATAAAACTCAGTAATCAACTGATGTATTCTTACAGTTGCTATTGAGTAACTACTACTGAGATCTTTTTTTGTTAGCTCTCTTTTTACCATACCCTAGTTCTTTTAGTTTGACTATAGCCTCCTCTATCTGATGTTTGTTTTTGCAGATAAACAAAGCTGGGATTGGTTCTCCTGAGTCCATCAAGTGTTTAAGGAATAGCTTCCATCTCATTGGAAAATCATGATGAGACGGAGTATACCCTTTGGTTTCGATAATCCATTCTCCGTTTGGTCCCACGAAGTCTGGAGTGTATTTAATCGGTAAAACTACTTTATTTGATCTATCAGACAAATCCTTTTTTTTAGCCGTCGATTTCAAATATACACCATCATACCTGAATTTGTCAAGTAAAACGAACTCTATTGACTCATAGGTAAAACTTAGCCCCGATTCAGCTAATAGATCAGCACAGGTTCTCTCTAAACCGCTCTTGTACTTACCTAAGTTTCGTTTCTTAGCGGATTTACGCTTCGTTGTTCCCTTTGAGCGTCGCTTCACATGGGCAAGTTACAGCTTATTTTTCTAAAAAAGATTGGTTAATGGGAAACTCAAAGTGATCTTGTTTACCATTCTGTAAATCAACGCTTTGAAATAGTTCTTTTTGAGTGTTATATACCCTAAAGGCTGTCCTGGACAGATTCATTTCAAATCTTATTGGGTCCTCTAATGGGGTTGGTTCACCCCCAGTCTCCACATCTCTAACCTTACGAACATGAAGCTCAGTAATTTTTCGCATGCTTGGATCTGGGTGCTGTACTTTCCTGTGGATAGTCAGGAAGCAATCAGCACGGTTAACGAACTTACCGCCACCCTCTGTGTCCTCGGCATATGGGGCCACAGGCAAACCATCATCACCCTTGCGACGCTGAGCCTCGGTGACAGCATGCATGTTTAGCCACACAGCTACGTTATTTGCAGTGGAGAATGTAAGGAACTCAGATGCAGCTTCGTAATGGTAATCATGTACACCGATGGATGTGTTCCCCATGTCTAGCTTTAAACTATTGTATGGGTCCACGAATACAGCGTCCACATCCTGTTGCTTCATAATCTTCTCAAGGAAGATGATTATATCTGAGTAGCTGTATACCTGCTTGTTGCTGATAACGGTGAAGTGCTTGCTTACCCAATCGTAAGCTCTCTTTCTCTCCATGTGGTTCATGGATGACACACCCCTGTTTAACGCAAACTGAATCAAAGACATCTTAAGTGAGGCTGTCCTATTCTCTGATGAGTAAACAACCCAATTCCAGTCATGCCGAATGGAAGCATTCACCATGAGGTACAGTGCCATTGTGGTTTTACCCACATTGCTGTGACCATTCAAGATCATAAACTCCTTCTTGTATCTGAAGAAATTGTCTAGGTTTGGATCCCCAGTATCAAGCCCAACAGGTATTTTTCCGTTTGCGTAATCATCAATCCATCTAAAATCCTCGTCGTCAGAGGATATAAAAGACATGTCTCCGTCGTTTATAAGCAGCTCTCTTTGAGCTTTCTTCTCGTCATCTATGGTTGTTCTTAGCGGATCTCTTTTTCCTTGGTCTATGGCCTCCCTAATCGTTTTTACAGCTCTATCCTCATCGTCAATATCTCGCTTCATTATCTCCCTGGTGAGGACTCGGATCACCTCATCCTCCTCCATTCGTCCAACAGCGATGTACCCACCACACAGCCTGGAGGCCCTGAGTAGGGTGTTATGTTTCTCCCCATCAGCGCACTGACGGATCATTCTTGTAGCTAGATTTAACTTTAAGTAATCTGTGTAAACGCCTGATTGTGAGACAGCTACTTGGTTTTCGTTCCTTTCCGTAGAGAATGCACCGAATGGCGTCGAGTCATCATTAATGATGATATCTGGGTCATATGACTCATAGCAAGCCCTGGATTCGTTAATTCCAGACTCATCTAACTCTAAACCATACTCTTTGTTGAAGTAGTTTTTGAGCGCTCGGAAATGATCCCTGTGCCTCTCTGGGTGGGTGATCTTAACAAGCGCCTTAAGCCCGTCGCCACTCGGAGATACCCAACAGCTATAGACATAAGGATCCGTGGATAGAGTCGATTTGGACGCCTCAACATCAATGTGGTCGAAGTCCAGAACAATGAATCCGCTGTGTTTCTCAAGCGAATCATCAGTCCTGCCCGAAAACTCACCGCTGAAAAGTACAATCGGTAAGCTAGTTTTGAATTCTTTATTTCCATCCCTAATTACCTCAATCGTTGTTGCAGAATTCCCCTCCTGAATCCGCTTGAGGGCTTGAGATATTGGCATCGTGTGTGCGTCGCTCTTGCTCCGCTTGTAAAGATTCTTGAAGATCGTTACTCTCATATTGGTATTCAATTAATAGGTTTAAATAATGGATCGCTTTCAGTACATCTTCTTTTCCGTTCTTGTGTGCGTGCCTGCAGACATACTTAATCACGTTGCCCTCTATGAAAGGAATCTCATTAACGGCTATGAATTCAGTTGGCTGAATCTTCATGTGCTTGTAATGCTGTCCGCCTATTTGTTTATCGCTGTGTTTTTTTGACATCTACAGTGGTTCCTACTTGTTTAATACTATCGATTTCCTCGATGATAATAGTACGTTGATTGGCTTTAGGGGTAAGTAACTCCTGATCAAGCCTGTACATCGTGTGCTTATCGTACTTCATGATATCCTTTGGGTTATCGTATGTGCTGACAATCCACACGTCTCTTGTTTGTGGGTGCTTGTTCTTGATGAACGTAGCTTTCCCAGTCATGTAATAGATTGGTTGACCCATGATGTAAAGATAAGGGGAAAGAAAAGGGGTGGGACCGAAGCCCACACCCCCCTGCTAACCTATAAACCCAATATACTAGAACGGGATAACTTCAGTATCCTCCTTCTTAGCCGTTTCATTTCGACGCTCCTGCGCCGCTTCGCTGTTAGGATCCCACACACTTAAGCATGGTTTACCACTCTTCGACATAAAGAGTCGGAACCTAACGTTACCACCCTGACCGCTAGAATCACGCTTAGTAGCGTATTGGTCAAGACAGTCCTTCATTTCGTTGTCCTTGAGACGGAAGCTCCACCCCATCAGATCACCGTTGTCATTGTAGCTGGGTTCATCCGCCCAGCCTACGAGAACACTCTCGTACTTTTTGCTCTGATCACTCATGATTAAATGATTATAAAGATTAAAATAAATAAGGCTAAAGTAATTGAAGCCTCTAGGATTTGCTTTGTTGTTTTGTCACACTTCATATTCGAGATAGTCTTTTTCTGGGTTATAGTCCTGTTCAAGGAACTTTCTAATTCTATTCGTGGCATCATTAAATTTCATCTCCCCAGTGAACAATGTCTCCTCTGAGCATTTAACCAAGGCTGGAAGATAGGGATAAGTTTTCTCCTGTACAACCCAATAGAAATCTTTTATACCAAAAACTTTCGTGTAGATATAAGCTTGGATGTCATAAGAGAAATCCCTGACAGCATACCTAAACTTCTCTGCACTGCGCGCTGACTTGCTGTCACTGATGAAGTTGCTACCCAAGCAGTCCAAGAATCCCTTGACTTGAATTCCGTTTAATTCTTCAAGGAACCCTACCTGATAGTCTCCCGCCAAATATGTATTTAGTAACCCACAAGTAGCAAGCCTGTCGATCATGTCGTTCGCCATCTGCCAGTCATCATGCGACACGACAATCTTGCCTTCTTCGAGAGCCTCTTCCTTCATAGAAGCCAAAGCGCTTTTGTATTCAAGCGTCATAGATGGTTTCTTTGAAGCCCTAGCTTTTTCTGATAGTCTAGACATGATCTCGCTGTCAGATAATACTACGTACTTCTCGAACGCTTGTTCGCGTTCAAACAACAGCATGTCATATAGCGTCCCGAAGTCTAACGCATCGGATTGATACTTCAGTTCCCCTTTCATGTATCTATCGAACTGAGCCATATCCCCCAAGGCTTGCTTGAGTGATGAGTAAGACAAGTGTGACTTGCCGTATCGTTCTTGTAGTTTTTCAGATATAGTCATCTTGGTAAATTGGATTTCCTTCTTGATCTACGTAGTCGTAAGTTTCTATTTCAGCCCAGGCAGACGGCTCCCCAGGTGTGAGCCAGAAACCTTGACCCTTCATGTTTATGTGGTATTCGGCTATGTCGATATCACCCATAAAGTCTTTATGCTTGATGAAGAACAACCCTGCAAATTCAGGGTTGTCCTCCGTTACCCAATGCTTGCGCATCTTTGATCTCAAGCAGTGAGCCCTGTATTGAGCCCACATTCTAGGGTCTGTTAGCCTACGGTCTAGTATCTTGTACTTAGCCATTATCGCACGAACTTCTTAAGTCCAGCAACTTGCTTCTCTGTAAGAGAAGATCCATACTTATCCATGATGTTATTAAAGGCTTTCTTCTTGTCTGTCTGAGACTTAATATAAGCGACAGCCTTATCCATTATGTTCTCTGGGGCTTCCGTGTCGAACACCTTTTGTACGTGCTTGATCTTTTTATCGATGTCGCCTGCTTCTTGCTTTGCGATTGCGTCCTGGACTTCATTAGCTGACGCAATAGAAGTGTCGATTCCGATTCCAAGCATAGCGAGAGCTCGCCCGATTGCTGAGGTTTCGCAATTCTCAACGTAGCTGGTCTTATTGATACTGGATGCACTCTGCACTTCGTGTGCATGCCCAGTGGCAATAACACGTCCAGTAGCATCTGCGATGGTTGTCTTGCACACACATTGTTCTGAGTCCAAGTGCGTGAAGTCAGACATGATCGTCCAGTCTTTGTATCGATCCTCCTGACGAAAAAACTTGATACGTTCATTTACTTCTACATACTGTTTTCCACGTATGTTGGTGGTTTTGAATTTGTAATTAGACATATTTATTGGATTGAATTGTTTCTTCTAAGTCTTTTTTCATTCTGTTAAGCCTAGTCAGTTGAGAGTTCACATACTTCAGCTTGTACTGCATGGCTTTGTATCTCATTGTGTCGTTACACAAACGGGCAGCAGCTATGAAGTTTTTTCTATACCCAGGCCAGTAATCCATGTTGGACTGATGCTTGCTTGAGTGGTAGCATACAGTGCTGTGGTCGGAACCAAATACCCTGGCTATTTCTGTGGTGGTCAGTTTGAACTGACGCATAGCGGACATCATAGCCGCTCTCGCCTTGACTTGCTCTTGGTGTCTTGATTTATTTGGGGTAATACCAATTACGTGGTAGTACTCTTTAATTATTGATTGAATTTCATTCTTCATGCGAATGTAGGTTTTAAGTTTGAGTTGTGCAAATTTTTCAATGGCAAAAGAGGGGCTTTGTTTCTCATAGCTCTCTAACTGGCTCGTTACGGGATCTCCCCGCACACCATACGCCCCTCCGTGTCAGCGTTCTGACAATGCCATGTCTAGAGACGTAAGTATCTCGTAAAATCTTACGTAGTAAAAAACAGCCTGTGAAACATTGCACAAACCGTCAGCCAGTTGTTCCATGCTTATGCCGTCTGCAATAACCTCATCTGCTAATTCTCTAGCTACGTCTGGAAACTGTGCAATGTGGGTTGACACATCTGTGTTGAGCCACACGTCGATATCGCTTGAAACTATGTCGTCCATTGCGTACATAGCAGCAAGCTTTTCTGGTTGATCGGCTTCTGAAGATTTTTCCTGAATCAATTGTATTGCTTGTTCGTTTGTCATTTGATTTTTACGTAAATGTTTTCTGGTGATTCGTCAAAGAATTTGAGCAAAGCTGGGCAAAGCCAGATCGGACCTTCGTTCTTGACGTTTTTCTCTGGAAAGTCCACAGTATAGTATGTGCCGTCATACCCGTCTTTGCTGTGCATCTTGAGTTGTACATCCCAGTCTGGGATAGGAGTCTGTGCAAAGTAGAACGCACATTTGTCTATGTATTCATTTGTATCTCGTCCGCTCATGGCGTCGAGCAGCAAGTCTGCCCCCGCTACAAACGGTTCTTTGTCGAGCTCCCGTGACTCGTCGTCGAATACCCACGCTCCGTTGTGAACGTAAGAGTAAATGTAATTAATGTTGTTCATTGGTTTTTATGTTTTAGTTTCCATCCATAGCAAGCATTATTTTTTGTCATTGCTAGCACCACTGACTTTCGTAAGTTTTTTTTCTTTCGCGCTGTTTCAGCCTTTAGCTCTTCCCTTATGAATGCACCTACGCTACCCCACTCACGTATCTCCCCAGCATTGTTCACCCCTATGATGGGCTTAGGTTTGTTGTGATCTGCCCATGATTGAATTTTCTGAGGAACAAATTCTGCCCAAGGCTCACCGTATCTTCTCACGTTGTGCAAAGACCATGGCCTTACACCCTCTTCCAATACTCTTCTTTGACCAGGGGTAAGTCCTTTTTTAGACCACCATTTTGCAATCGAGACACGCCCTGTCTTTAAGTCTTTTACTACGTAAGACTTTTTTAGCTTTGCTATTCTGCGTTCTTCTCTTCGCTTTGCGTTTAGCTCTTTGTAATACTCTTTTTGTTTTGGAGTTAAAACCTTTTCCTTAGGGTCAATTTCGTCGCATATACGAGCGAAATCCCTCCTCAATATTCGTTCCGCATCTGCCTTGCACTCCTCAGGAGTGGGTCCATAAGCGAGCACCCCACCAAGACCTGCTGGTAATGGAGCGTACCCTTTTTGCCCCAACTGATGTCTTAGCTCAGCCCTCTTCTCAGACCTCCATGTAAGACCCGTGTATGGGTTCATGTAGTATGCTACCTTGCTGTGTCTTCGTTCATTCTCAAGTGCATCAATCTTATCTCCACGCTTTTGGTTAAGGAACATTGGGTCATCCCAGAACTCTTCAATATACATACGCTCAAAATCAACAGCCTCCTCTGCGCTACCAAATGTCTTTACTACTCCCCACGTTTCTTGGAACTTGTATTTTTTGAAGCATCGTTGCATAGCTGTGTTGTTATGCACACATCGCATAGACTCCTGAAAATGACGTTTTGCACGTCGTGATATGTCTACTGTTCTACCCACATAGAACATTCCATTCGGGAAGTCAATAGAGTAAACTATTGGTTGTGGTTCTTGCTGTATGATTTGATCGTATGTCATTAGTATGGGCTTTTATCTGTTATTTCTAAGTTGTGTCGTTTGCTGAAGAACTCGGCTGTCTGATAAGCCCACTCAAAGTCAGGCTCAAACTCTCGTAATATGAGCTCATCGGTGATGCTGTCCACGACAGACACGTAGTATCCATCATCAAACCCCATCTCATTTCCAGATGGGTATATCTCTACGAAGCAATCGTCTGTAATCAAGTGCTCCTGTGGGTGCTTATACTTCGGCATCGCATTCGTGGTTTTCTGTCACAACAAACAGGCTACGGTCTTGGGTGACGATGAGGTTGTATTCCTCGTCGTTCATAATGTTCCCGTGCATATCCATCCAGTTTGGGTTATGCCTTGGATTGAACCTCACATAGAAATCATTCACGTTTGGCTTCACTAAATCAGGTTTACCAAGTACCTGAAAGTCCTCGCATTCAATCCATGCACACACCGTTTTGCATGCACCCTCATGGATTTTCTTTGCTGTGCCGAGCTGTACTTTGAGCTTGGCGTTAAACATGGCAATTTGTCGCTCCTCTGGGCGGTGGTATTCCACGAACCCAGGTGCCTTGACTTGCCACTTCATGAAGTTCTCTCCTTTTGCGAGATGGAATCGAATTTTATACATGCCTCTTCAATTTGTTTAAAGTAATTTTTTCTTGCTGTTTCGTGGACATGCTTAGCCCACTCGTTGAAATCCTTTGCTGGATTTTCATTCGCGCTCGATCGGACACAAATCATTTTATCTTATCGAATACCACCATGCTTTCATCCTCGTATGGTGTGTTTTTAACTATGTTCTGTGCCTGCTCTCGTGACAGGTTCTCATGGAGAATCTGTGGTTTTTTGTTCCAATCACGGAACACCCTATAAACTGCGTAGTTAGTCATGATTTAAATTGATTGAATTGATTATTACTCCGTTTTGATTTATCACTCCATGCTCAATAAGCTGTCGAGCCGTGCGCTGATAATGCCCTTGCAAGGACAGTATATCGCCCGTCTTGATTAGTTCGGCGAATAGCTTGAGCGTGTCGCTATCCGACAGGTAGCCTGTTTCGTACAGGATGATTTTATCTAATAAGTTAGTCATTGATGTCGGGGTTTTGCTCGATGAATGCATCGAAGATGATACGTGCCTTGCCTCTTGCATAGGCATCTTGTTGTGAGAGAGTACCAGCGGTCTGCGGTGTAGGCAGGTCGTCGATACGGAAGTTGTCGGTTACGTAACCTGACGCGCCGTTCTGTATACAGAAAGCGATGTTGCGAATGTGCTCTTCTTTACGTTGTGGTGTCATTGCTTTGTGGATTTTGGGATTTCAAAGTAGTAGATACAGATGTCATCGGCATCGAACATAGCATTACCGTATCTGCGTAGGTCTTTCACAAACTCGTGGAGTGGCTCAACCCCAACAGCAACGGCAATAGCATCCAATCGCTCGCACAGGTCTTTGATTACGCCTAAGTCACTTAGTAAGTATTTACCTCCCCACTCTGCACGGCAATCCATCTGATTCCATACGAGGTACTCCCTGCATATGTGGGGTTGAATCAGTGGGTTATCAGACCACATATATTCAACTGGGATGATTTTAAGAATCTCTGCTTCGCTCTCGTCGTGGCTGAAGGTAATGATATCCTGCATGCCGTCTGTCGAGCTTTCGATTTCTTCGTGTTCGGTGATGGATAGCAGTGCAAGGGACTGCTGCTTGGCTTCCATAGCCTTGTCCAAGTCGCTGAACCATCGGACTGTGGTGTCGGAGTAACCCTCGGCTAGTCCACATACACCGTGTAATAATGCGTATTGTTTCATAGGTCAATGTTTACACCCTTCTTTTCAAGGGCTTCGATTATGTGTGATGGAAGCTCGAAGCATCCGTCGTACCCCGTGAGGGTTACGCCTCCGTTTAGCTCGAAGTCCACTTCGAGTTCACCCTCAGCGTAGAAGCGTTCGCCACCCGTGCTTTCATCATAGGTCTCGTACCATCCACCGTGTTCGGGGTCAATGCCGATGGTGGTGTGCACCTCCATGTTGGAGACTACACTTTTAAAGTTGTCATTGAATTTCATTGTTCGTTTTCTATTGTGTTATCAGGTCCTTCGAATGTCACGTCTACGAGTATGCCTGCTACTGGCATGAGCCTGTCAATCAGCATCTCGTATGTCACGTCGCTTCCGTCTTCCATGTCGTGGTCAATGATAAACGACACCGTGTAAACTGAATTGTATTTCTTCATAGTCGTGGTAAAAAGTGTTCGTCGTTAGATAAGATTCCTGCGATGTCGTGGATGATATCGATCGGACGGATGTGTGTGTCAGTGTCGTTGGCTGTGTTAGCCACACGGTCTGCCCACTGACGGAAGATTTCAAATTGTTCGGGTTTCATTAGTTCGGGTCATTAAGGTTCATTGCATTATCCCAATCACGTACTATTTCGATTGGAACGTAGTAGTAGTCACCTGTTACAGGGTCTTTCCATGTTTCGCTTTCACCTGCGTAGGTTTCCTCGCAGTATACGAGGCGGTCAAGAATTTCTTTGTTCATTGTTCGTCGATGTAAAAGTTATCTAGTGGCATACCCGTTGTTCGCTCGATGTATGCGATAAAGTTTTTCATATGAGATTCGTCTTTGAAGACCTTGCGTACCACCCACCCATCTGATGGATTGGGTGATGACCAGTGGCTACGATGGCCGTTGTCGAATTGTATGGTTGCTTTAATCATTTTCTTTCAGGTACTCGTCTATGATTTGATATGCCGTTTTGTCGTCGTTTAGGTACTCATCGCGCTCTCCTGACCAGTGTGCGGCACTGCGTAGCACCTCCACACCGTGATTGTACTTGGGTTTTGGAGTCAGGTCAAAGCGCGTTCCTTTGAATGCCTCTTCAAGGATTCTTGCGTTACCGCCATCGGCTTTCATGTATGCGTCGATCAACGCACATTCGAATCCACCTGCATACTTGCGCCGTTCATACAGCGCGTCAATGTGTTGTTGAGTTTTCATTTTACAAAGATTTCTTTTTTGTTTTCAAGGTCGTAAATGGCTCGCTCTCCGCGCTTCTTAGCGAGAGCAAGGGCTTCCTGCTCGTCATCGAGTACGTTGCACAAATCGAAGACAATCTTACTGTCTTCAATCCATGTTCCGATGATTACCGCTAACTCGCGCTCTAACTCAACCTCAGCTTGGAGGTGGAAGTGATTATACCAGTTCCTGAAGTCTTCTCTGTTATTCATATCACAGGATTTTTCAGGTACGATTCCCCCCACTACATACCCATACTTAGGTACGTAGTGTTCGCCGTTGTCCATGATTCCGATTGAGGAACCGCCAGTGAGCATAGTGCTACCATATGCGAAGCACATAGCTTCGTCGAAAGAAAAGTTTTTCATGTTAGAAATTTAGAAATTCAATACCTGTTTTTTGGTCGAATGCATCACCGACTAGTCGGCAACCCTCGTAATCGCGATTATCATTGAAGTATGCATATGCATCTATCAATTCATCTAGCGAAAATTCTAAGAAGTAGTTATACATTAGATTCGGGTTTTAATGTATGCGATTAGAAACAAAGTGAATTCGATAGCAATGAAAAAGATTGCTCCTGTGGGGTCGTTGTAAATGCCCATGATATTAGAGATTTTGAGTTTGACATAGACGCCTCTCGGCGTTTCGCGTACTTAACGCTCATCAGTATGCCTGACCAACCAAGTCCTCAAGGCGCTAAATTACTCTTTCGTTTTTCTAGTTCGCTCTCGATGTGAGAGATAGTAGCTAGCATCCCATTCCTCCACCAGCCCTCTGTGTTTGAAGTCTTAACCTTGAAGGAGTTCTTAGTGGCTTCCAATTCGATGAGTAAGCTTTTTGTTGTGTGGCTTGTGTAGTCGTATTGCGCTTTTTTGCGCTGTGTGTCTGTGTTGTGTGACATGAGAGAGATTTAGATTGGCTGAATTGCCGACCACAAAGATAAGGCATTTCAACAGTGAAGTCAAATTTATTTTCGAAACCCTAGCGTTTACTGGGGTTTCAGAGCCATTGGTTTCGGATGGTGACCCAGATGATGGCCTGCAGTTCGTAGGGCTTGTACCCCATGCCCCGCGCCACCTTGCAAAAGTGTGCGCTCAGACGGTCGTACTGTGCTGGTGTGCAAGACGTAGGTACGTCCTTGGGTGTGCGCGAGGTCGTAGCGAATGCACGGAGCATCCACTTATCTATGGTCACGACAGTTTCGTCCATCGCACCCACATTCAGCGCAAATGCGTGCGTCTTGCGTGCCTTTCGAAGCATCTCCAAATCGAAATTTAGGATAGCCCACGCACGGAGCTTGTTCGGCGTGTACGTACACACCTTTACGCTGTCCACTCCGCGCCCGTCTTTGTACGCTTGTATGAGGTTGAACGCATCGATTTTATTCCGTTCCCAACGGTTGTTCGGGCTGAGAGCGCTAATCACGCCCGCAGAAACGACCTTGGACACGTTGAACGTAATCGACAGGTACTCAGCGAATTCCATCGCTTCCTTGTACCAGCGCAGGCCTTCCTCGCGCTCCTGATCAGACGCCCGCCCAGCCCACGCCTTTACACGGCGCGTGACTGTGGCAAGCGGGATAGTGCTGAATGAGATACTCATGACTACTGGGATTTGATTGGATTAATCCTCCTGTGCAAGCAGGCCTTCGGCCTCGAGCAGGTGCGCCTCCGCTTCTGCCTGTGCCTGTTGGATTTTCATGCGACGGATGCCCTCTTCGGGGGTCTCACCTGGGAGCAGGGTCACACGCATCTGCGCTCGCTTGACTGCCTTGCGCTCAGGAACGATGACCTCCTTGCGAGGCTCGAAGGGCTGTGCCTCACCTTCGGTGATTGCGTGTACGACCTTGGTCTTGACAGCCTTGCCAACTTTGTTGGCCGTGTGGTTACGTGCCTGAGCTTGCTCGATGCCATCGTTCGACTTGCGACGAGGCTTACGCACTTGCTGTGCGGGCTTGCGCTTGGTCTTCGACTTGCGCTTGGGTGCAGGCTCAGAGGCAGGAGCCTCCGAACCTACGATGATTTCGACCAACTGAGCCTTGGTCATACGCATGAGCTTCGCTTTGCTCGTGGGTACGCTCACCGTCGCGGGCTTGGGTGAGGCCTTCAGCGCTTTGGCTTTGCGCTTGGACTTGGGCTTGGACGCTACGCGCTCCGCCTGTGCTTTCGCACGCTCAGCGGCGTACTTCGCCTTGTTAGCAGCTTTGCGCTCAGCCTTCGTGAACTTGCGCCCTGTCTGTGGGCAGTGTGTGGGGGTGTATGTCTGCTGTGACATGATGTGAGAGATTTTGATACCAGCGACGTTGCTGATGCCCCAAAGATAGGATTTCGGTTCAGCCTTGTCAAGCCAACAGATGTTAAATGCCAGTAAACACAGGGGTTTCAGAGGCAATCAGAATCAGGCAGTGCTTGCGATGTGTGCCTACGTGCGTGAGTGTGTGTGAGTGAGAGCGGATGGTGAGGGTGGGTCTGTTCCCGTGCTGTGCCCGTGTGTGCCCGTCATGTACGCGCGTGTGAGTCGATCAATACTAATACAAATAACAATAATGCTAATAAAAAAGCTGAAAATGTAGGCGAAAAATATCAAGGCACGTACCTACGGGGGTGCTCAGGTGCGTTTTGGTTTGCCCGCGCGCACGGCACACATTATATATAATCCCCCAGATCTGTATGACTCACCACTTTTTCAAGGTACTCTCTTGCTTTCACACTTAAACAACAACTTTAACTAAGATTCATACTATACTGTCAATCAACAACTTATAAGCATTACTTAGAATTCACTTTAAGGCTTGACTTTGTAAAAAAAAAGCTGTAACTTTGCCCAAGCTTGTTAGCGATCAAGACACTAAGAAGCTATTTAGACGCTAAGGAGTTGCTTTTATGAATGCGTAAGCGCATTAATCAACTCAGGTGAGCGTCAATCAAACTAATTAAGCTGTGAAGGGCACGAAAACTGTCCAATAGGGGGGGGCGGGGACAGAATACCAGGGAGAGAGGGGACCCCACATATGTCATACTATGTATGTGTACGATTTGGGATAAAAATAATGCATTATATTTGCGTTATGGCAACTCTCAAGGTTACAATCAAGGAGGAACTCGTATTAAACGGGAAGGATGTAGGGAATAACAACTACATCGCTATCTCTGGCATCAATAATGCTGAGCACAGGGTGGTCACCCTCCCTAATAACTCAGAGCAGAGCGTTCTTTTGTTTCATCCCACTGCGGTATCGGCTGGTACTATAGTGGATGACACTTTGAGGTACTTAAGGTTCACAAACCTTGACTCAGGAAATAACATCCAATTGCGTTTTGTGACAGATTCCGATGGAGATCAGTATGCTGTCATTGTGGAGCCTGGTGAGAGTTACATACTTGGCAATGATGATATGTTTGCTGAGTCAACTACAGTTACAGATAACCCAACATTGGATAACGCATCCACAATTAACTCTGGGTTACTTAATATTGATGCTATCTACGCTATGGCCGTGGGTGCGGATTGCGAATTAGAAATGTTTTTAGCTACAACATAATATGAGATCTTTACATAAAGGAAGAAAACCCGCTAATGCTATGTATGACTTCGCCAGGAATGGCGCTGTACTGAAGTACATGTGCGGAGGAAAGTACATGAATGAGGGTGGTAGAGCCAATGGTGACCCAATCCCAGAGCCAGGCACATACGCTTATGCTAAAATGCGGGCAATGGAGCAAACTGGAAGTAACCTAGATGACCTGATTAAGTATGTAAGAAAGTACCCAGATAATCCAGAGGCGAAAAGAGTCCAGAGTTTTATAAACGCCATGTACTCTGATAAACCTATTCCAAGGGACCTGCCATCTAAAATGGGTTTCAGTGATATTCCTGGTGCCCAAACGCTCTGGTACAATAATGATCCTGCGTTAGAGGAAGAGGAGATGGATTATTATGATGAGCCCATCAAAGAAGAAAAGCCAAGAGGGTTTAGTTTTGACCCATCATTATTTAATCAGGAGGCGAATGGTTCTATGAGAAAAATGGTTCCAAAAATGGATAATGGGGGTAGAACAGATGATAACCCACCAGCAGAACCAGGAACATATGCTTGGGCTAAGTGGAGAGCTCAAAAACAAACTGGAAGCGACTTAGATGACTTGATCAGTTATGTAAGGGCTAATCCAGATAGCAAAGAAACACCCAGGGTCCAGAGTTTTATAAATGCTATGTACTCTGATAAGGCAATACCTGAGGATTTACCATCTCAAATGGGTTATAACCGTTCTTCTGACAAGAGCTTATGGTACACTAATGATCCTACCCTGGATGAGGGTAACCCTGGATTTGATCCTACTATAGAGTGGTATAATGATGGTGGGAAAACCAGTGATGATCCAGAACCATCTGCATCTGATTACAGGGGTCGCGCAGCAAGATTAAGAAGAAAGAAATTAAAGAAAGCTATGCAGGCTTCCCGCAAAGAAGCAAAAAGAATAGCTAGATCTAGAGCAAGAACAGGTGATGATTTAGTGGGGACAGCTGCTGCGCAAATAGGTGACACGGAGGCTGGAGCTGAACTCGAAAGAGGGTTAAAAGGAAGGGGTATCGCGCTTCATGATTATTACACACCTAGGCAAAGAGCTAGAAGAGAGCGACAATTATTAGATATGGCGAAAGAGCTTGGTCTTCCAGAAGAGTCATTTGCAATGACGGATAGAGGTTTTCGCTTCACTGACAGACTTCCAGGTGGCGAAAAGACGTGGGAAAAGGCCCTTCCGCTTCCTGAAAACGCAACTGATGAAGAGATCATGGCACGGCTTGCTAAAATTAATGAATTTGAGAGAGCTTATAGTGATTACGTAGATCCAACCACAAATGTGAACGCTCTTAATTTACCAGAAATTAATTTGCCACAATTTGAAAGAGGGAAAAGAGAACGAGACGGGGGTGGATTCAGTATTAATATTGGGGGAAATCGAGGTCCTAGAAACTATAGACCCATGAGATTTAAAACCCACAGGCAACCAATCGGAAAGAAAATAAAAGCAGGATTAGGGAGAGTTGGAGATTGGTTTAAATGGAAGTGCGGACCAAAAGGAATCCCTTGCTCAGCCTTTGCGGAAGCGGCAAAGAACGCTTAATGAATTAAAATAAAGAAAGGGGCTCAAGGCCCCTTTTTTTATGCTCTTAAAGCAACGTTTCTTTTATCGTTTTTTAATCTGTACTTCAGTCCGTATGCTCGGCGCTTATGCTTGCTCCACTTCTTGTCAATCAGCGCATATGTAACTGGAAGTAACTCCCCGTCTTTGTATGAAAGGATTGCGTATGCTCCGTGATCCAAGAAGCCATGAGTGAATCTATCCCCATCGTACTTTGCATCGTATGCACATTCGTAGAGCTCACCAGTTTCTTCTGCAATTTCAGCTGGCGCATATCCAGCCATTTTATAAAACGACAATACAGCCAGTGGACGAAAGTTTTGATGAGGTACTTCCCATCTAATTTTGTAAACCACGATTGAGTCCACACCAGAAACTGTTGGGTAAAATTCCTGCGTTGATACCTGTCCATTAACGGGTGTGTTTGACAGACTCAGTACGGCTGTCAGTAAAATTAAAATGATTTTTTTCATAGCAATGAGGGATTTAAATTGTTTCGTAAATTCGTTTGCTGATCTCAATGTAGGGATCTATTTCACCGATTGCAAGTTTTTTACAAATTTTTACATTTCAAAATGATTCTCAGAATTGGCAAAACAGGCCCCGAAGTGGCACAGGTACAGTCTTTTTTAGGTATAGTTGCTGATGGGGTATTTGGCCCCAAAACCCATGAGGCTGTCGCTAAATGGCAAAGAGCTAATGATTTAATACCAGATGGAATTGTTGGCCCAAGAACATGGGAGGCAATGGACCTGGTTTCTACAGATGACTCAGAAAAGTCCTACACAACAAGCAATGGGCTTGTAGTAAATAAGAACTTTATGCCAGGCCATGAGTATTGTCATGGACCCGTAAAGCCAGAGTGGGTGTTCCTGCATCACACAGCAGGATGGAACAACCCATTTAGAACAATCAATAACTGGGCGAAAGACACCAGGGGTAGAATAGCCACTGAATTCGTGCTGGGGGGACAGTCTATTAAAGGTAATGACGATAAGTATGACGGGGTGCTAGTTCAGGCCTTCCCACAAGGTAACTGGGGGTATCACCTGGGGAAGAATGGTTCTTTTGAGATGCATAAGAAATCTGTAGGTATTGAGGTAAATAACTTCGGGTACATCAAGGACGGTAAGACGTATGCTGGTACCATAGCGGACCCCTCTCAGATCGTGACGCTAAAGAAGAAGTTCCGAGGATATAAAGACTGGCATCGTTATTCTGATGCTCAGATCGAATCATTAAGACTATGGATCCTGTGGATTGCAGAACGGGATAACATCGATGTGCGCGCAGGACTACCTGCCCTCATTAAGGAGAAAGGTGCTGATGCTTTTGAGTGGAACGAGGATGCGTACTACGGGAAGGTAAAGGGTTTGTGGACACACACGAATGTCAGAAAAGACAAGTCTGATATGTTCCCGCAGGAGGAGCTCATGGATATGTTAACCTCATTATAATGGCAAAGCAAGTAGCTAATTACGCCCCAACAAAGGGCAAAGTGAGTCGCCCAGGGGTTCACTCTAAGACAAAATCATCTAAGAATAAAAAAAGCAAGAACTACAAGAAGTCATATAGAGGACAAGGAAAATAAATCTTCTTATATTCGCGCCCCTTTTAAACCAAACGATATGCACGAAGAAGACGATTTCAACGTAGATTTCTTAGATCAGGATAAGCTCAAGAAGCAAGAGGATAAAATAAAGTCTGGAGAGATAACATGCAACATAAAGAACCCAGATGATTGTGAGAGCTGCAGTGGTTAAAGAGACTTATAGAAACTCTGTACCGCCATTCTGCCTCTCTGGGATAGCGCATACCTTACTCGGTAATTGTATTTCGTCTCATCACGAAACAAATGATCCTCTAGAGTCTGAGAGGGCGTAAGCTTATCGAAGTGCTTATATATATACCCCTCTTTCATTAGTGGGTATATTATTCTATCCGCCAGATTATCTCTGTTCATTCCGTACTCCTCAGCCGCCCACTTTATAGTAAAGAACTCCAAGTCGTAAACAAACAGCATAAAGTGCAAGTATCCTTTCGTGAGGCTTGTGTTTCTATCCAGGAAATCGTTTGTGGCGTTCCTAAGGTTCTTTAGGTGATTCTCCTTTATGTACTTATCTGGCAGTGGTGAGAACTCTCTGAATAATCTTGACTTCTTTACAGTAGACTTAGGCATTAATTATGTCGTATATTTGATTTATAACAAATTTAAATCATGGACACCAGGGACACCCTCTTCTTTGCAGAAATGTATTCATTAGTTAAGAAGATGGAGGAAACCATCGAAGAGTTTGATATGCAGGACAGGGTGCTGGCCTCTATAGTAGTCGGGGTACTTGACCTGGATGCTATAGAGTACGGTGAGTCTGAGGCCGAAATGAAAACTATGTACAGCTTTAACCTTCAGAGCAGATCGGAATTAGATGCTTTAAAGAAAGTAATGGATACTGCTTATGTTGATGAGGATGATGATGACATAGATCTCAGTGACCTCCTTGGTGATCTTGATATATCATTAAACTAATGGAGGGACTTATTAGAAAAATTGTCATAGGGGAGGACCCTAAGAATGGTATGGCATACTATGTGGGTATGCGGGCAGGTGATGGTAAGGTGGATTCAATTATCTTGGATGAGAGACACCTTCATAATTACTCAATTGTTAGATATCTTGTTTATATTAAAAATGAAAATGATGTACTTTTGTGGAAGGCTGTGGACAGCATGCCATGCATAATTGAGTACGATTTAAATTTTTAATTAATGAGAACATTTGATTTGTTCATCGTTAAGCTTGATAAAACACTTAATGATACAATTAAGACCGATAGCGGTCTAGAACTATACATAGATACCAGATTCAATGAATTCGAAAACAGAATCACAGAGGGGCCAGTCGTTGCGGTCCCGTTTAAGCACGACACTGGTGTGGAGGTCGGTGACGTACTTTATTTCCATCATCTTGTTGTTATTAACGACGGTCAGCCTCTTACTGGCGAGGATAACCACTATCTTGTACGCTACGATCCTGATCATACCATTAATAACCAGGCTATTGCTTACAAGTCTGCAAAGACTGGTAGAGTACATCCGTTGGCGGGCTGGGCACTTCTCGAACGAGTGGAAGAACCAGAAGAAAAACAGTCCAGTATTATCGATATTGTTAAACTTAAAGATAACCCTGTCACGAAAGGCATGGTCGCTTTTACGGCGCCTTGGGTGGAAGTTCTTGGGTTGAAGATCGGAGATATAGTTGGATTCAGGAAGAACATAGATTATCGCATTGAGATTGAGGGGACAGAGTATTATCGCATTCGATCAGAGGATTTGATGTATGTCGAAATCTAAGTTCACTACAATTAGCGCTGCAGAGCGCCTCATGTCTAGCATGGAGGTGGCCATCAACAACATGATCGAGGAGGTGAAGAAGCCCGTTGATCCTGAGGCTGGTGGGTCTGCTCGGAAGGCCGAATTACAATCTATTAAGCAGACGGCTATTGATTGCAAAGAGCTTTTGGTGGAGCGTCAGCGCTTAGAACAAATGGTTAAAGATCTCAGAAATAATGGAGAAATCGAACAGGAAAAAGATTACTCAGGTGGATTCGCAGAAAGATTCTCAAAGTAACGCTAGCGGACTCATTTACTGGGAGGATTATAACTTTGATAATCAGACAGATACAGCTGGTTACTTAAAGAATGACTTTAATATTATTTACGATGCCCCAACAGGACGGAACGCTAACTAGCTATCCTTCTACAATAGATTATTACAGCGATGAATGGACTCATGAGTGGTCTAGTGGTGTGGATGGCACCACACATTTTAACCCATGTAACACGCCTAACCCACCGTGGTGGTGCGAAGAAGAAGAAGCTGTCCCGATAAACCCGAACATTTTAATAATTGTTGGAATGTTCATGTATGGAATTGCTCTCTTAGCTCAGAGGTCAGAGCAGCGAACTCATAATTCGTAGGTCATTGGTTCAAATCCAATAGGGAGCACTCATGGCATATAAGCGCAAAGAAGATCAAGCAAGGGCATCGGCTAAACACTATGAGGAGAATAAGGCTGCCATAAAGGAACGAAGTAAGATTAGAAACAGGGCTCAAAGGAAAAAAAACAAGGACTTTGTTGATAGGGTTAAAAGAATCTTTGATTGCGTTGATTGTGGCGAGTCAAATCCAATCGTCTTAGAATTTGATCACGTAATTGGGGATAAGGTCGGTAACGTATCTGACATGTGCAGAAAGTCGTATTCTACATCAACAATTAAAAATGAGATTAGGAAATGTGAAATAAGGTGTGCAAATTGCCATCGTAAAAAAACCCACGAAAGAATGCACCTGTAGCATAATCGGATAATGCAACAGCCTTCTAAGCTGTCGATTGGGGGTTCGAATCCCTCCAGGTGTACAAATTAAATTGAAATGAGCAAACCAACAGTTTGTCTCAGTATGATTGTGAAGGACGAAGAGAAGGACATCGAGCGATGCCTGAAGAGCGTCTACAAGTACATTGATTACTGGGTAATTATAGATACAGGATCCAAGGACAAGACGATCAAGAAGATCAAGTCTTTGATGAAGAATAGGTTCAAAGTGCCTGGAGAGCTTCATGAGCGCCCATGGGTGGACTTCTCCCATAATAGGAATGAGGCCCTGGAGATCGCCGAGACCAAGGCGGATTACGTCATGTTCATGGATGCTGACGACATCTTTAAACCAGAGAAGGGGTTCTCACTTGATTTTTTGTTGCACCCTTACGAAGCTTATTACTCATTATTTAGGTTTAAAAGAACTAGTTTTCAAAGATGCTTAATCATAAAAAGTTCTCTAAAGTGCAGGTATCATGGCGTCCTTCATGAATACATTGATGTCGCTGATGAAGTTCCAAAGGCTATAATTCCCAATCTTTCAATAATCGCTAATGCCTCTCCTTTAAAAAGATTCTCGACTGAAAAAGAAAAGTATCTTGCTGATGCTGAAATAATATTAAAGGACATTGAGAAAAATCCAGATAATCCGAGAAACTGGTTTTATTTGGGGCAGTGCTATGGGGACGCCATGGAGTATGAGAAGGCGCTTGATGCCTATCGTAAGCGAACGGAAATGGACGGATGGAGAGAAGAAGTTTATTTATCTCTTTATAGGATTGCTGGCTTAATGATAGAGCTTAAGCGTCCAAAAATAGAAGTGTTAGAAGCACTATCTAAAGCTTGGGAGTACATGCCTTACAGACATGAGGCTCCTGCCGCCATTATGAGCTCCTTAATAAAAGATGGAAGAAACTTCATGGCATTTACCTATGGGGATATGACTGTTAAAGCCATGAAAGTTTTTGGTGAAAGCAAAGACCTGTTCTTAATTGAGGATGCAAAAGATGATGTATTTCCCAGGTATTACGGAATTGCCGCCGAAAATTGTGGATTTTATCAAATTGCAATTGCCTCATACAGAGTGTTATTAGAGAACAATCCCCCAACAATAAAGAGAAAGGAGCTAGAAAAAAAAATCAAAGAATTAGAGGATAAATGTTTAGCGTAGTAATACCCACTATGTGGCGATCCATGAGGATTCTTGGTATGCTCCACAGGCTTTATGAGAGTGATCATGTAGATGAAATAATCATTATAGACAACCACAAAGATTCAAGGTTTTCTTTTCATAACAAAAAAGTTAAACTACTAGAGCAGGGTGAAAACATATTCGTGAACCCAGCTTGGAATCTCGGGGTAAAAGAATCCAAGAACGAGAACATATGTATCTTAAATGATGACGTCACGTTCAATGTAGGTGAGGTTTTTAACGCTGCCAATCGAGTGCTTTCGGATCACCCTACATCATGCCTGGGTGTTCACCCAATAAGCTATCAAGGATACAATGATAGCGTCAAGGTTACGGAAGGGAGCGCTATAGGTCAAGGATGGGGGTGCTGCATCTTCTTAAAGAAGGAGAACTGGGTAGATATCCCCAAACAACTCAAGATATGGTTTGGAGATAACTGGATTGTACAGAATCACGAGAAGTCTTTCTCTGCCGCTTTCATGATATTCACAGAGATGTCTACCACGAGTGGCACAAAGGATCTAAATAACATTATAAAAAAAGATATAAAAGAATGGAATAAATTACTATAGGCTACATATCAATGTGCTTACCGACACTCGAATGAATATAGAAAAAATAAAAAATGTCCTTAATAGAAGTAAAGGGTTATGAAACTAAAGGGATTAAAATCGACCCTAACGGTACAGAGGGAGACCTCCTCGAACTCCATGGGTTACTCGTGGTACTACCAAAGAAACCACCCCGATCGCAGATTCTCTTCCATGACTTACCAAAGGCAATGCAGTTGTGGAAGAGGCTACCTATGCCAGAGGAATTGCAGCGGATACGCAGTATGGATGAGTGGCTCGAAAAACCTACCGAGTTTCAAAAAAAGTTTCGTGCTTACATCGAGCAAGAGTT
>Ga0208162_1000313_pt1 | contig 28646 bp, 35 predicted proteins | sample CB_VirMetaG_4_FD_184539 | JGI IMG/M metagenome (GOLD analysis project Ga0208162, IMG submission 184539) | Freshwater to marine saline gradient viral communities from Chesapeake Bay - CB_1508_1M Viral MetaG (SPAdes) (version 4) | ecosystem: Environmental > Aquatic > Marine > Coastal | place: USA... | reverse complement strand
GGATACCGAATCTGTGAAGCAAACTCCGCACCAGGATTTGAAGGATTTGAAAAAGCATTAGATATTAATGTTCCTCAAAAAGTTTTTGACTATGTTAAACTTAGATGTGGAGGATAATAATGAATAACAAGAAAGAGACCTTCGGGTCTCTTTTTTTATGTTATAATGTATAAATAAGTATAGAAAATACGCATTACGAAAATGAAAGTTTGTTCTAAATGCAATCAAGAACTTCCTGATACTGCATTCTATAAGAGAACATATCCAACAGGAAATGTAGGTCTTCAACCAAAATGTAAAAAGTGCTCTACAAAAGTGCGTAAGCAATATTACAAACCACACGAATTTATGAGACGAAAGTTTAGGCTCACAGAAGACCAATATAATAACTTGATGTCTAATACAAACTGCCAAATATGTGATGCAGAACTAACCAAGAAATGTATTGACCACTGCCACTCTACAAACAAGATACGGGGTGTTCTCTGCAACAACTGCAACACCGCACTGGGTCTGTTGGGAGACAACACCCAAACTCTCCAAAGTATGATAGATTATCTAAATACTTAAAAAAAAGAAGATGAAATCTTACGCAGAGTTCATAACTGAAGCAGAGAAAAGAATAAAAATGATAAGACTTCATCATGGATCTGATACGGACTCAGTGGCATCGATCAAAAAAAGTGGTCCTAGACCTTCTCCTAAGGGAAGTGAAGGACCAGGACATTATGTAACACCAGATAGAAAGAAAGCAGAAAAATATGCTGAGTTTACTTCCAAATCAAGAAAGAAGAAACCAGCAGTAGTATCTTATAGAGTGCCGAAGAACTCAATCTCTAAGACGGATACTATTCCAAAAGGACTTACATCACAAAAGAAAACGACACCAAAGAAACCAGTTGTAAGAAACACAAGGACTGGTCATGTTGCTATGGATGCTAATTATGCAAATAAGAGAATGATTCGTAAAACAGAACCAATCATCCGTAGAAAGAAAAAATAATCTAAGTATAAACTCGTAGGCATAAATTTTTGTTTCTGAATTGTATTGATTTACACACAAATCATCTATATAGTGGTAGAATTGGAGAGTTGAGCAAAGTGTAACTAAGTCGATTTTTATTATGAGTAAATTTATTTGTGGAGGTTATTGTGCATAATCTTATATCCTATAATCAATTAGCAGGATGGAAAGAAAGTTTTAAAAGATTTGGTAAAACCCTAGATAAAAGTATAGAGGAATCGGATCTAATTAATGATTATTACAATTGTCTAATTGAGTGTGATGATAATCAGTCATCATGCAAACGTATATGTCGGGAGGTTCTTAGAGAATAATGCATATGGTCTTATCTAAATACTGATGTAATAAGGACTCTGATGAGTCCTTTTTTAATGGTCGAATATGAGTAAAAAGAAAAAGAGTAAATCATTTTGGAGATTGTGGTGTAAAGCACTTGGACAGAAAGCATCAGATAATGATAAAGAATCTGATATTGTTGCTACCATCCGAACATTTATTTTTCTTACATATCTCATTACTAATATTGCAATCGTTTCGAATGCAGTAAGACATTGGAATGATAATGAATTTTCTAATCAGGGTTTCACAACACATCCAAAGTACCCGGACATAAGAATGTGATAGATAGAGTAATTGCAAATACTCAATGAAATTTCTTTTTGCACTTCTTGCTACACTCTTTCTTGCCGCACCCGCATGGGCTATTGATGTCACAATGGGTTCTGGTGGGAACTTGATTTTTGATCCGTCAGATGTTACAATTAATGCTGGAGACACGATTCACTTTGTGAATAATATGCTCCCGCCCCATAACATTATTGTTGAGGGACGTGCCGATCTCTCAAGAGAATCACTGATGTTTAATCCTGGAGAATCACAAGATATTCTTTTTGCCGATGCTGGAGATTATACTTTCTTCTGTGGTCCTCATCAGGGTGCCGGAATGACAGGAACTATTCACGTTAACTAATGAAAATATTTTTAGACACTGCTGATATTGATGAAATCAGTAAGGCAAACACAACAGGAATGATTGAGGGTATCACAACCAATCCTACTTTGATTAAAAGAAGTGGTCGTGAACCTGTAGAAGTTATCAAAGAGATTTCTTCTATGAGTAATCAATTTCAATCTGTATCGGCAGAAGTTGTTGCCGATACTGCCGAAGAAATGATTGATCAGGCAATGGAATTTGAAGGACTATGGAATGTCACAATCAAAGTTCCTTGTACTGTAGAAGGATTAAAGGCATGTACGGCACTTGCTTCTGTGGGAAGAAAGGTTAATGTAACTCTTATCTTCTCTGTAGCACAGGCAATTCTTGCTCGTCGTGCAGGTGCTGCATATGTTTCTCCTTTTGTGGGAAGACTGAATGATAATTCTGTTTCTGGAATTGCACTTGTGCAGGCAATTGCCGGTGTTTATGATCGTCACTTCAGCACTACTAAAATTCTTGCCGCATCAGTTCGTGATGTTCATCAGGTAGGAAGATGCTTTGATGCTGGTGCAGAAATCTGTACAATTCCACCTAAAGTATTCTGGGGAATGTATAATCATGTTCTAACGGATCAAGGTTTGGAGCAATTTAATAGGGATTACATCAGAAACTCCTGATAAGTTGGCAGAGATTATTCGTGACACTTGGCCTCAACTCTATCGAAAACAAAAAGTAGGTATAACTTCTCATTGACTGGGGTGGTTTTTTATTGTATAATACTCTTATAGACATCAGACCCATGAAGTATGAACTGGTATCAGTATTGGATAGGTCATTGTTGGATGACTGGATGGCAAACTATTAGATCTGCATTCGACATCTGGGCAGATCTTATGACATCAAATTATGATGGATACACTGTGCTTGATTATGATGACCCATACACAGAATGTAGAGAATGGTTTTGGCAAACTCTTGGTGAAGACGATGTTTATTCTAAAGAATTTCTTGAGTATCTAACACAAATGGTAGATGATATTGAAACTCGTAAAGTAAAAACTTATCCAATAGACGAAGTTTTTTATAAAGTAAAAGATATTATGGAGGAAAAATCTTGAACTGTCTACCACCTCTTCACAGGGGTGGTTTTTTATTGTATAATACTCTCATACACAAAGAACTGAAATGACTGCCTTCACTTACAAAGGATACGGACGCATCTACACTAATCCAGAGCATATTCAAGAGGCAGAAAACATCATTCAAGAACTTGATAAGTTTGAGTGGAGTTATTATCCAGGAGGACTTGTAACATCTTGGGACAGGTATCCAAATGTTAAGTATGTTGGTAAGTTTGAACTTGACGAAGAAAAGTTCAAAGAACTCTGTAAAGAACGAAACATTCCTGTGTTTATCTTTGATGCTGGTATGAATGATTATCCTTCTGGTTATACTAAAATTTTGAATGTAGAAGAAATCAAAGAACTTTCTTATGATGTGGAGGCACTCTAATGACTTCATACACACAAAGGACTAAGGAGTTGACAGATGACTGATTGGAAATCTCTTATCACACAAGAAATGAATAACCGTGATGATTCATGGGATAGTGTTGTTTCATGCACTCTCACCGAAGAAGAACTTTGTGAACAGTTTGATGATGGTTACGGTGGTAGTGAAGGAAAACCATTTACTCTATGGACTAAAACGAGAGTTTATTTTCCTGTAGTATATGATGGTAAGGAGTGGGTTGAAAGTGTATCCCGTGATCCAGATGGAAAACCAACAAGTCATTTTGGGGGAGAGTAAACCACTTCCACAACTGTCACAGCACTCCTTGACGGTCTCGCCATTTCATCCTATACTTATAAAGTAAACAACCAAACAAACATTATGTCTATCTCTGCTAACCTTGGTTCCATTGAAGTGAATGGTATTACCTATGTCCCTGCTGATTCAGTTGGAATTAGTAGTACTCCAGTTGGCAATCGTGCCGTTGTGGTGATTGACCGAGGATGGATCTTTGCTGGTAACGTTACTACATGTGAAGTTACTGGTGAACTGACTATTTCCAATGCCGTCCATGTTTTCCGTTGGGAAAGCATTGGTTTCACTGGAGTTCTCAAGGATCCAACGTCAAATAAAGTGACCCTTAAGGAGTGTGATTATCCAGTCAAAGTTCCTTCTGGATCTGTTATTTTCACTGTCCCTGTGACTGAATCTTGGGGTAAGTGATGAACTATACCTACCCAGTAGGTTCCGGTTCCGGTTACGGTTTCGGTTACGGTTCCGGTAACGGTTACGGTTACGGTTTCGGTGACGGTTCCGGTTCCGGTGACGGTGATGGTGACGGTTACGGTTACGGTGACGGTTCCGGTTCCGGTGGCGGTTACGGTTACGGTGGCGGTTACGGTTCCGGTGAAGGTTACGATACAATCACCACAAGAACCAGGAGGAGATAAAATGACTTTTATGTATCCAGTAGGTTCCGGTTACGGTTCCGGTTACGGTTTCGGTGACGGTTTCGGTGACGGTAAAGGTTCCGGTTACGGTTACGGTTCCGGTTACGGTTACAGTGACGGTGACGGTTACGGTTTCGGTGACGGTTACGGTTCCGGTGGCGGTTACGGTTACGGTGGCGGTTACGGTTCCGGTGAAGGTTACGATACAATCACCACAAGAACCAGGAGGAGATAAAATGACTTTTATGTACCCAGTAGGTAACGGTTACGGTTACGGTTCCGGTGACGGTTTCGGTGACGGTTCCGGTTACGATGACGGTTCCGGTTACGGTTACGGTGACGGTTACGGTTACGGTTACGGTTCCGGTGACGGTTTCGGTGACGGTTCCGGTTACGATGACGGTTCCGGTTACGGTTACGGTGACGGTTACGGTTCCGGTTTCGGTTTCGGTGACGGTTACGGTTACGGTTCCGGTTCCGGTTATGGTACAATCACCACAAGAACCAGGAGACGATAAGATGACTCATCAGTATCCAGTAGGTTCCGGTTACGGTTACGGTCACGGTTTCGGTTACGGTGACGGTTACGGTTCCGGTGGCGGTTACAGTTCCGGTTACAGTTCCGGTGGCGGTTACGGTTACGGTTACGGTTCCGGTTTCGGTGACGGTTCCGGTTTCGGTGACGGTAACGGTAACGGTGGCGGTTACGGTTACGGTGGCGGTTACGGTTACGGTTACGGTTCCGGTTACGGTGACGGTTCCGGTTACGGTAACGGTAACGGTGGCGGTTACGGTTACGGTTACGGTTCCGGTTACGGTGACGGTTCCGGTTACGGTTCCGGTTCAGGAACAATCACCACAAGAACCAGGAGACGATAAAATGACTTATATGTATCCAGTAGGTTCCGGTTACGGTGACGGTGACGGTTTCGGTGACGGTTACCGTGACGGTTCCGGTTACGGTTACGGTTACGGTGACGGTTCCTGTTACGGTTACGGTTACGGTGACGGTTCCGGTTACGGTTACGGTTCCGGTTACGGTAACGGTTCCGGTTACGGTAACGGTTACGGTTACAGTGACGGTGACGGTTCCGGTGACGGTTACGGTGACGGTGACGGTTCCGGTTACGGTTATGGTACAATCACCACAAGAACCAGGAGACGATAAAATGACTTATATGTATCCAGTAGGTAACGGTTCCGGTTCCGGTTCCGGTTACGGTTACGGTTACGGTGACGGTTTCGGTGACGGTTACGGTTACGGTTACAGTGACGGTTTCGGTGACGGTTCCGGTAACGGTTATGGTCACGGTTACGGTTACGTTTACGGTGACGGTTCCGGTTACGGTTATGGTCACGGTTACGGTTCTGGTTCCGGTTACGGTTCCGGTTACGGTTACGGTAACGGTTACAGTGACGGTGACGGTTCCGGTTACGGTTATGGTACAATCACCACAAGAACCAGGAGACGATAAAATGACTTATATGTATCCAGTAGGTTACAGTGACGGTTGCGGTTACGGTGACGGTTACGGTTTCGGTTTCGGTGACGTTTTCGGTTACGGTTCCGGTTACGGTTACGGTTGCGGTTACGGTGATGGTAACGGTGACGGTTATGGTGACGGTTACGGTTTCGGTTACGGTTCCGGTGGCGGTTACGGTTACGGTTACGGTTCCGGTTTCGGTTACGGTTCTGATTCCGGTAATGGTCATGGTACAATCACCACAAGAACCAGGAGACGATAAAATGACTTATATGTATCCATCCACTTCCACAACTGTCACAGCACTCCTTGACAGGGGTACTTTTTTATTGTATAATACTCTCATTGATTCAAATCTCTGACAATGTACGAAGCCACCGTCCAGTTCAAATTCGACGCTACCTACACGCCCACCTATGATAGTGGGTTTGGTTCTACTGTTGATAGTGATTCCATCCCCGAAGAGCATTACCTGATCACTGCTCCTGCTGGTGATCTCAATGCCAATCAATACTTCAAATTATTTGAGAAGTTCATGCTCTGTGTGGGCATGTCTCCCAAGAGCATTTATACTGGTGCTATGTCATTAGTCTTCAATGACTGGATAAGTGAAGAAGAGCAGCGTAAGATCTGTAAAGAGTATGAACTCACCATGGATGAAGACCTTGACAAGAAGTTTGAGGAATGGAAGATTCGTGATGCTGAGGTTGAGCGTCTGATGAATAGTAAAAAAGGTACTATGGGTACAGTTGAAGATAGTGCTAATGGAGTAGTATGATGACTGAATACGAACAAAAACTTTACGATGTAATTGCAGATTGGTGGGACGATGTGTTTGTAAATAACAAAGATAAGAATGCAACTATTATTGATCTTGTCAAATCTATCAGTGAGATAGATGACTGGGATAAACCAATGCCCGAAGGTGTTGACCCTTATAATCTAACTGGAAGAGATCCAACACAATCTGTATGGAAGAATGGTAAACGTCCTTCCCCAGATTATTACGAAATTATTAACGGGAAAATGAATGACTGACCACTTCCACAACCGTCACAGCACTCCTTGACTGGGGTGGTTTTTTATTGTATACTATAAAAATTAAAACCCTTTTTTTTTATGGAAATAATTACCGAAGGAAAGGTGAAGACGGTATATCAAGGTGATGACAGTAGCCGTGTCATCATTGAGTATCATGATAAGGTGACTGCTGGTAATGGAAAAAAGGAAGATTACCCTTTAGGAAAAGGATCTCTCTGTTGTAGTATCTCATCTCTCATCTTTGAGAAACTTGCTGAAGCAGGTATTCCGACTCACTATGATTGTATGGTTGGCGCAAACAAAATGATTTGTACTAAGGTAGAAATTGTTCCACTGGAAGTGATTTGTAGGAATCGTGCTGCCGGATCTATTGTAAGAGAAACAACTCTTAAAGAAGGACAACCACTCCCACAACCAATTGTTGAGTTCTTTCTGAAGGATGATACGAAGCATGATCCTTTACTGACACCAGATCGTGTGCGTCTGATGGGATATGATCCTGAACCTTTTATTGATATGACACTAAGAATTAATGATCATCTTCGTCAGATGTTTTATATTATGGGTGTTGATTTGATTGACTTTAAGATTGAGTATGGATACACTGCTCATGGTGAGTTGCTACTTGCCGATGAGATTAGTCCTGATAGTATGAGACTATGGAAGATTGGTAGTGATGAAAGATTTGATAAAGATCTATTCAGAAACGATGAAGGTGACATTATTCCTGCCTATCGTCAGATCCTTGACCGACTACAACCTTTAGCAATCCAATGAAACATCAAATCCCTGATGAGATTAGAAAGAACTGCTTTGATTGTTTCAAGAGTTTGAATGCTGCTGAGAGAGCAGTTGTTATGTTTGGTGAGGATGAGTATCGTAAATCATTAGACCTTGATAATGATGATGCTGAGTGTTGGAAGATACCAAGTGGAGAGTCAACAACCTTTGTTGGTTGGAATCCTATGTGTATTCCAACAATGGATTACATAGTATGGAAACTAAAAAACCGTGAAGGTATTATCAAAGGAGAAATTTATTAATGGACTACAAAACTTCTGGTGTTGACATTATCAAGGGTAGATCTTTTGTAGAGTATATCAAAGCACTGGCACCTAATATTGGTGGGTTCAGTGGAATGATGGAAATTCCATCAGGATATGAGAAACCTGTATTAGTATCTGGTGCCGATGGTGTCGGAACTAAAATTAATATCTGTAGGATTGCTGATGATTACACCACTATTGGTCAGGATCTCGTTGCTATGTGCGTCAATGACGTTATATGTTCTGGTGCTAAACCATTATATTTTCTAGATTATATCTCTACTAAAAAAATTGATGATAATGTCACTGACATTGTGAATGGAATTGCTACTGGTTGTGCAATGGCAGGAATGGAATTGTTAGGTGGAGAAACTGCCGAACATTACAGGGCAACTGATTATGACCTTGCTGGTTTTTGTACTGGTGTTGTAGAGAAAAATGATATTGTTGATGGTGGTAATATTCGAGCAGGTGATGTAGTCATTGGTATTGAGAGTAATGGTCTTCATAGTAATGGATACACACTCATCAATGATATGTTGTGGAGACATAAGATCTTCTATAAGGACATGCCTGAGTTGCTGAGACCTACCACCATCTATGCCCGTTTAATTCAGCACCTGTTGGACGAAGTTCCTATCTTAGGAATGGCACACATCACTGGAGGAGGATTGCCTGAGAATCTCCCACGATGCCTTCCAATGGGTCTTACAGTTGATGTTGACTATAATGCTTGGGAGAGACCAGAACTCTTCAACAAGATACAGGAGGCAGGAGACATTGCTGAGGAAGAGATGAGAAATGTATTTAACTGTGGTATTGGATTCTGTTTAGTGGTGCCACGAGAAGTATCAACCTTGACTCAAAGCTTGATTGCTGACACACCTTATGGTATGAGATCATGGGTCATTGGAACTATTAAATCTAAATGAGTGAATATTATGGAAGTTAATCAACAGTATTATAAGTATTGGAAGGACATTTGGAGTTCTCAATCTGAAGAAGTATTAGATGCGACTGCACTTATTCGTGTTGTGGAATGCACGAATGGATGTATACAACATGCATTTAGGGATGGTGATGAGAGAGCATTGTCTGTCGAACAGAGTCGAGAGTGTATGAAACTTTCGATGGGAACAATTAAAAATAAAGTATTGCCATTGCCTGATGGAAGAACGAAGGTGATACTTCCAGAAGAATGTCATGAGATTATGAATACTGCAAGGGATTTATATGTTCGTGGATTTAAGCAAGGAGATGAAGAAGCACTCGAAGAATTCTTTGCACTGTCTAAGGCACACTTCCAAGTATTAGGTCGTGAACTTATTGATGAGAAGTTTAGATTTTTAGCAGAGCACTTTGAGGATTTATTCACTTCTTATTGGATTATGATGGGAAGAATGTATATCTATGATATGGGTGAGTTTATCTAAATAATGATAAGACGCAATCTTTTATGCCTCTCTATAATACCTTTCAATCTTATGTCTTCAACCTCCAAACAACAAGTTCTGCAGAAGCAAAAAGGTTATGGAGGTCGAAAATAAAGGAAGAGTGGGATTATGAGTGTGCGTATTGTGGATCACAAGATAAACTTACGATAGACCATATTGTTCCAAAGGCAAAGGGTGGTTCAGATTTTACAAAAAATCTTTTATGTGCCTGCCATGATTGTAATCAAGATAAAGCATATTCTCCTATGGAAGATTGGTATCTTTCGCAGGAGTTTTTTAATGTTGATCGATATGAGAAAATAAAGAAGTGGATGGAACCAGAAGAAGTATTGGATCTTTATAGGTATGGTTCAAGAAAGAATATTGTATTATAAATAAATGAAAGGGAACAGTATATACTGACCTGAAACGGTAAATACCGATAAAGAATAGATGTCCACTCCGATTAGGATTAAAAGGTCTGCTGTACCTAATAAAAAACCAACGAATGAGCAGTTACAGTTAGGTGAATTAGCTGTAAACTTTTATGATGGTAATATATTCTTCAAACAAGAACAAGGAAATGTAGGTGTCGGTTCCAGAGTTGTACAAATTTCTGCTGGTAGTGTATCTATAGTTGGAAGAACAATATATGTTTCAAATAATGGTGATGATCTTAACAGTGGATTGAACGAACAGAATTCAAAAGCAACGATTAAATCTGCGGCAGCAGTTGCTTTACCTGGTGATACCATTAAGGTTTTTCCCGGAACTTATGTAGAAGATAATCCAATTAATTTAGCAGATAATGTATCTGTAGAGGGAACAGAACTTCGTCGTTGTCTTGTAACACCAGGCAATGTTGGACAAGATTTATTCTATGTAAGTGATGGATCTCATATTACAGATTTGAGTTTTATAGGTAGTCCATCAACAGACGGATCTGCAATTATAGCATTTCGTGAGTTACTTGGAACTGAAGTAGATAGATTTTTTGATGGTGCAAGATTAATTCGTCAGAATTTAGATTTTATTGCACATGAAACTGTAGGATTTTTAACAAGTGGTTATAGTGGAGTTGCCGGGAATAATAGAGAACAAGATGCATCAAGATTGATTGATTTGAATGTTGATTTTATTGCATCAGAAACAATTGGATTTTTAACATCCACTGCTTATAAAAATCCAGCATTTCAAGTAGTTGATGGTAATGGAATTTTAACAACTCCTTCAAACTGTGAAGATGATATTAAAGATATTCTTGGAGCAATTTCATTTGATTTAAAGGCAGGAAGTAATAGAAAATCAATTGGTGCAGGTTTATCATATTATAATAGTGGTGTCTTAGATCATATTGATACACTTGATCCAAATGGATACAGTGTCAGAACTGCAACCATTGATGCAATTGGACATGTAGTTGGAATTGTTACTTATGTTATAAACAACGAAACATATCCAAAAGTATATACATCTCTCACACAAGATACAAGTAGTTATTCCCCAATTCTGGTTGCTGGTGGTTGCACCGATACTTTTCAAACTATAGAAACACTAGCAGGAATTGTAACTAGTATTGTTGATGATTTTGACAATGCTGCAGGAATTACGACTATCTATGGAATAGATTATGATACCAAATCAGATTGTATTGATGATATTAAAGACATTTATAGGGCAGTATGTCACGATATAACCAGAGGTGGAAACTCAAAGTGTGTTGAAGCAGGAGAAAAATATTATACTGATGATAATACTTTAATTGACGCAATTTTAAAGAATCCGGAAGAAGTCACACAAACTATCGTTGCACTTGAGCATTCGAAAGAAGTTGCAAGAGCAGTTATTAACAATGCTGTATGGGGTGCTACTTATGTTGGATTAGCAACTAATATTACCGGAGCAGTTTATGATAATACTGTTGGTATTATCACATTAACTTCTGCTTCTCACGGTCTGTCTAAAAATGATCCAGTAAAATTAAAAGGTCTTGAATTTAGTTGTCCTGGTGGTTCTGGTATTACAACAACAATATTCCCAGATGGAACATATGGAACAATTTTCCCTGTTCATAATGTTGTTGGAGTCAATACTTTTGAAGTTTTTGTAGGAATTTCTACAATTGTTCATACCTATTCAAGTGGAGGGACAGTTCAAAAATATCAAACCTTCCAAAATCAATATACACAAGTTAGAGATTTATCCATTCAGGAAGATCCAATCACTGGATATAATAATGTAATTCCTTCTTGTGCAAATGTTAATTCGGCAATCTTCACTTGTGTTGGAATTGTTACTAATATTTTAAAAAATACTCCGAGTATTGTTGGATCACAATTTAAAAAAACATATCCAGGAAATTCTGGATCTGGAATTTCAAGCACAATCAGCGTTACAAATGCTTCTTATGATAAAGAAAGTGGAATTGTAAGATTAACAGTTCCAAATTTTAATGGTAAAAAGGGTGATTTAATTGAACTTCTTGATCTTACATTCTCTTGTGATTCTGGTGCTGGTATTGGAACAACAGAACAAAAGTTTCCATCTGGAAGATATGGATATGATTTCTATATTGATAGAGTGAATGCAGACGGAACATATGATGTTGCGGTTGGAATTTCAACATTAGAGCATACTTATGTTTCTGGTGGTTTTATTGTTAATAGATTTATTGATATCACAAATGTAAATTATAATGAAACCACAGGAGTTACGACTGTTACTGCTCCTGGTGCCATTGTAAGAGAAGGTGACTTTGTAACTCTGAGAGATATTGAATTTAGTTGTTCTGGTGGAAGTGGAATTACAACAACACTATTCCCCGATGGAACAAATGGGTATAATTTTAAGGTAACTGATGTTGTTGGATCTGGAACTACATTTGTAGTTAATGTTGGTATGAGCACAATTTCTCATACTTATGTGAGTGGTGGAACAGTCAAACCACCATTCTCCAGAGGAACTGGTGTTATTACAAAAGGTCCATATATAAGAAACTGTACTAATTTTGTTCCAAATAGTATTGGTGCAAAAATTGATGGATTTAATGCTGATGAAGGAGATAAGATAAACACTATTGGTGTTCAAGGTTCTTTTAATGTTGACTCTTACACTCAATTTAATCAAGGTGGTATTGGTGTATCAGTAACTAACGGTGCGTATTGTCAGTTAGTTTCAATCTTCACCATTTGTGATGATATTGCGATTTATACTGGTAATGGAGGACAATGCGATTTGACAAACTCCAACTCTTCTTTTGGAACTAGAGGATTAGTTGCAGAAGGTATTGGTGATCAAACAACTAAGTGTATTGATAGGTATACTGGTGAAGTAAGTGTTACTGGTGCAGAAGCACAGAATATCGTTACTGTTTCTGGAGTAGGAAATAAACGTCCTTATCAAGGTCAGGCACTTTATTTTGATAAAAAGTATTTTTTTGTAAGTGATATTAAAGTTACAAACGGAGGATCTGGATATGTAAGTCCGCCTGTAGTAACAGTTGATGAACCAACGGGTCCTGGACTTGCGATTCCTGTTCAGGCTATTGCATCAGTTGAAGATGGTTCTGTAACTGAAATTTTAGTGTTTGGTGTAGGATCACAGTTTGAAGAGATTCCTAATGTCACAATTTCTCCACCTCCAAGTGGTGTCCAGGCAACAGCAGAAGCAGAGATTGAGGCAATTTATTATGGTGTACTTGAAGCAACAGAACCTGTCGGTGGAATTTCAACAATTAGTTTGATTCAAAATCTAAATAATGAAGTTGGTATTGGATCTACTGTATACTTCGCAAGACAGAGTTTTCAAATTGTTAGTTCTCATTCTTTCCAATATATTGGTTCTGGAAATACAATTTCAGATGCATATCCTTCGAGAGGTGGTGTAACAATTCCAGAAAATGAAGTTATAAAACTTGATGGTGGTGAAATTACATATACAAGTACTGACCAGGCTGGTAATTTTAGAATTGGTGATGGTATTGAAATTAATCAGGCAACAGGAAAAATAAGTGGAAACATTTATATTCAGAGTTTATTTACACAAGTTACACCATTCATTCTTGCTTTAGGAGATTAATCATGGCAGTCGCAGCAGCATCCGTTAATGTATTCAGAACAATAACGGAAACCGTAGGAACAAGTACAGTAGGAATTTATACTGCTCCAGTCGCATACACTGGAGTTGTATTATTAGCACAGGCTACAAATACAGGAGATTTGACAGAAACAATTAGTTTTGGTTATCGCAGAAATGGAGTTGATACTCCTATCACTGAGGGATTATCAATTCCTTCTAATGATACTGCAAACCTTCTTACAGGAAAATTAGTTGTAGAAACTAATAATTCATTGACATTGGTTGGGAGTAGTGCAACCAATCTTAAATTTATATGTAGTATTCTAGAAACATCAAATCTATAATAAAAATATCTTAAACTAGTAAAATGGTATCTCAAATTCGTTTTCTTTCTGGTAGACAGAATCAGCAAAAAATAGGTATAGAAGGAAGTACCGAAAACCAAAAGGTATTAGAGGTTGTTGGTAGAGTCGGTATTGGTACTACAATTTTTGATGCTGATTATAATTTAGATGTAAGAGGTGATGTAAGTATTGAAGGTCCTTTAATTGTAGATGATCTTAATGTATCTGGTGTCTCAACCTTTGCTTCTAATGTTGACTTTAACGGTGACATTGATGTTGATGGACAAACTGATTTAGATTCTTTAAATGTTTCTATTGCAGCAACAATTGCAAATTTAACTCTTGCGAATGTTGGAGTTGCTATTACTGCAATTCTTGATGAAGATGATTTAGTATCAGATCGTGATGACGCTCTTGCTACACAACAGTCTATTAAGGCTTATGTCGATGATCAAACTAGGGAACAAGATTTAGATTTTGCTGGTGATAGTGGATCTGGTTCTATTGAACTTAGTAGTGAAACATTTACGATTGCCGGAACTGCAAATGAAATAGAAACGGTAGGTTCTGGACAAACTCTTACGATTGGACTTCCAAATAATCCAACACTTCCTGGAACAACAGTTACTATTGCCAATGATTTGCAAGTTAATCGTGATCTAAATGTTGATGGACAAACTGATTTAGATGATCTTAATGTATCTGGTGTCTCAACCTTTGCTTCTAATGTTGACTTTAACGGTGACATTGATGTTGATGGACAAACTGATTTAGATTCTTTAAATGTTTCTATTGCAGCAACAATTGCAAATTTAACTCTTGCGAATGTTGGAGTTGCTATTACTGCAATTCTTGATGAAGATGATTTAGTATCAGATCGTGATGACGCTCTTGCTACACAACAGTCTATTAAGGCTTATGTCGATGATCAAACTAGGGAACAAGATTTAGATTTTGCTGGTGATAGTGGATCTGGTTCTATTGAACTTAGTAGTGAAACATTTACGATTGCCGGAACTGCAAATGAAATAGAAACGGTAGGTTCTGGACAAACTCTTACGATTGGACTTCCAAATAATCCAACACTTCCTGGAACAACAGTTACTATTGCCAATGATTTGCAAGTTAATCGTGATCTAAATGTTGATGGAAACATAACTGTTGGTGGTACTTCTGCTACATTATTTACTGAAACATTAAAGGTATCGGATTCTGATATTGTTCTTGGATTTAGAACTGATGCTGTTGGAAATGATGTTTCAAATGATACCACAGCAAATCATGGTGGTATTGCTGTTGCATCGACAGAAGGATCTCCTTTAATTAGTCTTATCGGTGCTGGTGAAACTCTTCCTACCACATATAAAAAGATTATGTGGTTTCAGTCCGGTTCTTTTACTGGACTTGCTACTGATGCCTGGTTAACAAACTATGCATTTGGTGTTGGAACAACATCATTGTCGGCAGGAACTAAATTTGCCGTTGGTAATATTGAGACCAACTTTGATGATATTACGTCTGTAAGAAATATTAATGCTTCAGGAATTATAACAGCAGCATCATTTTTTGGTGATGGTTCCAATATAACTGGTCTTACTGCTGGTAATGTAGGTGCTTTGGCTGGAATTTCTATAAGAGAAGAAGGTTCTGTAGTTGGTTCTGCAGGTAGTGTTGGGGATATTAATTTTGTCAGTTCTAATTTAACGGTAACTTCATCTGGTGTTGGTGCTACTATTACACTAACTGATGATCCTACTTTCGATGGAGTAACAGTAACGGGTGTTGTAACAGCAGCATCATTTGTTGGTGATGGTTCCAATATAATTGGTATTAATTCATTTGCAAAAGAACTTAGACAAGACGCAGACGGAAATATATTTGCCGGTGATTCCACGACTGGTGGTGGGTATGATCCTTCAACAGGATCTGCCTGCTTTAACATCTTTATGGGATGTAATGCTGGTAATAGTATTACTGAAGGTGATTATAATAACTTCTTAGGTAATAGTGCAGGAAAATGCAACACCACTGGAGGTTATAATAACTTCTTAGGTAATGGTGCAGGATTCTCCAACACCACTGGAGGTTTTAATAACTTCTTTGGTTATGCTGCAGGATACTGCAACACCACTGGAGGTTGTAATAACTTCTTAGGTAATGGTGCAGGAAAATGCAACACCACTGGAACTTCTAATAACTTCTTTGGTGCTTTTGCAGGATTCTCCAACACCACTGGAACTAATAATAACTTCTTTGGTGCTTTTGCAGGATTCGACAACACCACTGGAACTTCTAATAACTTCTTTGGTAATTGTGCAGGAAGATGCAACACCACTGGAAGTAATAATAACTTCTTAGGAACTTATGCAGGACAATGCACCACCACTGGAATCGATAATAACTTTATCGGTGTTTTTGCGGGAAGAGAGAACACCACTGGATCTAAAAATACTTTTATTGGTAAATGTACAGGACACAGAAACACCACCGGAAATTGTAATAACTTCTTAGGAACTTACGCAGGATTCTCCAACACCACTGGAAGTCAGAATAACTTCTTTGGTAATGCTGCAGGACAACTCAACACCACTGGAGGTAATAATAACTTCTTTGGTACTAATGCAGGACTCTCTAACACCACTGGATCCTGTAACAATATGATTGGTTTTGGTGCCGGTCGTTGTGCAACGGTCACTGGACTTCATAATACCTTCTTAGGAACTTTTGCTGGAAAGTGTGCTTCTGGTTCTGGAGGTAATAATAACTTCATTGGTTTATGTGCAGGATTCAACAACACCACTGGATCCTGTAACAATATGATCGGTGTTGGTGCCGGTCAATGTGCAACGGTCACTGGAGAACATAATAACTTCTTAGGAACTTATGCCGGTAAGTGTGCTTCTGGTTCTGGTGCTCATAATAACTTCTTTGGTTGTAATGCAGGATACAACAACACCACTGGAACTTATAATAACTTCTTAGGTCGTGAAGCAGGAAGATTCAACACCACTGGAGGTAATAATAACTTCTTTGGTACTAATGCAGGACTCTCCAACACCACCGGATCCTGTAACAATATGATCGGTCGTGGTGCCGGTCAATGTGCAACGGTCACTGGAGAACATAATAACTTCTTAGGAACTTATGCCGGTAAGTGTGCTTCTGGTTCTGGAGGTTATAATAACTTCTTTGGTCGTTATACAGGATTCAACAACACCACTGGAGGTTTTAATAACTTCTTTGGTCTTTGTGCAGGACTCAAAAACACCACTGGAGGTTATAATAACTTCTTTGGTAATAATGCAGGAAAATGCAACACCACTGGAAGTCAGAATAACTTCTTAGGTAATAATGCAGGAAGATTCAACACCATTGGATCCTGTAACAATATGATCGGTGTTGGTGCCGGTCGTTTTGCAACGGTCACTGGACAACATAATACCTTCTTAGGAACTTATGCCGGTAAGTGTGCTTCTGGTTCTGGTACTAATAATAACTTCTTTGGTTTATGTGCAGGATTCAACAACACCACTGGATCTTGTAATAACTTCTTAGGTGCTTATGCAGGAAGAAACAACACCACTGGAGGTTATAATAACTTCATTGGTTGTGGTGCAGGATACTTCAACACCACTGGAGGTCAAAATAACTTCTTTGGTACTGGTGCAGGATTCTCCAACACCACTGGATCTCATAATAACTTCTTAGGTACTGCTGCAGGATCCAACAACACCACTGGAAGTTTTAATAACTTCAGTGGATATTTGGCAGGAAGATCCAACACCACTGGAGGTAATAATAACTTCTTTGGTGATCAAACAGGATGTGCAAACACCACTGGATATTATAATAATTTCTTAGGTGGTACAGCAGGACAAAACAACACCACTGGAAGTGGTAATAACTTCTTTGGTCATCGAGCAGGATACTCCAACACCACTGGAAGTTGTAATACCTTCTTAGGTTTTTATGCAGGATCCAACAACACCACTGGAAGTTTTAATAACTTCAGTGGATATTTGGCAGGAAGATCCAACACCACTGGAGGTAATAATAACTTCTTAGGTAATGGTGCAGGATTCTTCAACACCACTGGATCCTGTAACAATATGATCGGTCGTGGTGCCGGTCAATGTGCAACGGTCACTGGACAACATAATACCTTCTTAGGAACTTATGCCGGTAAGTGTGCTTCTGGTTCTGGTGCTAATAATAACTTCTTTGGTTGTAATGCAGGATACCGCAACACCACTGGAAGTAATAATACATTTATTGGTCCTGAAGCTGGTAGTTTTAATACAGATGGTTCCAATAATGTTTTTATTGGGGGAGAACAAACTGGAAGATGCAACACCACTGGAAGTCATAATACCTTATTAGGTAATGAAGCAGGAAGATTCAACACCACTGGAACTAATAATAACTTCATTGGTCGTAATGCAGGATTATCTAACACCACTGGATCCTGTAACAATATGATCGGTGTTGGTGCCGGTCGTTGTGCAACGGTCACTGGACAACATAATACCTTCTTAGGAACTTATGCCGGTAAGTGTGCTTCTGGTTCTGGAGGTTTCAATAACTTCATAGGTCTCTGTGCAGGACAACTCAACACCACTGGAAGTTACAATAACTTCTTAGGTTTTACTGCAGGAAGAAACAACACCACTGGAAGTAACAATAACTTCTTAGGATATTGTGCAGGATGCTCCAACACCACTGGATCTGTTAATAACTTCTTTGGTTCTGCTGCAGGAAGAGACAACACTACTGGATCTTATAACAACTTTTTTGGTTATTCCGCAGGATACCTCAACACCACTGGAAATGAAAATAACTTCTTTGGTTCTTATACAGGAACATCTAACACCACTGGAAGTTGTAATAACTTCTTTGGTCGTCATGCAGGAAGAGCCAACACCACTGGAAATCGCAATAACTTCTTTGGTGATCTAGCAGGAAGATCCAACACCACTGGTTCTTGTAATGTCTTCTTAGGAACTTATGCAGGATTCGCCAACGGCACTGGATCTTGTAACAATATGATCGGTGTTGGTGCCGGTCGTTGTGCAACGGTCACTGGAGAACATAATAACTTCTTAGGAACTTATGCTGGTAAGTGTGCTTCTGGTTCTGGTTGTTCTAATATCTTCATTGGTTTATGTGCAGGATACTACAATACCACTGGAACTTTTAATAACTTCTTTGGTTTTAGTGCAGGAAGAAACAACACCACTGGAGTTCATAATAACTTCATAGGATATTGTGCAGGATGCTTCAACACCACTGGATCTATTAATAACTTCTTTGGTCCTGCTGCAGGAAGAGACAACACTACTGGATCTTGTAACAACTTCTTTGGTTATTCCGCAGGATACCGCAACACCACTGGAAATGAAAATAACTTCTTTGGTTCTTATACAGGAACATCTAACACCACTGGAAGTTGTAATAACTTCTTTGGTCGTCATGCAGGAAGAGCCAACACCACTGGAAATCGCAATAACTTCTTTGGTGATCTAGCAGGAAGATCCAACACCACTGGTTCTTGTAATGTCTTCTTAGGAACTTATGCAGGATTCGCCAACGGCACTGGATCATCTAACAATATGATTGGTCGTGGTGCCGGTCGTTGTGCAACGGTCACTGGAGAACATAATAACTTCTTAGGAACTTATGCTGGTAAGTGTGCTTCTGGTTCTGGAACTTATAATAACTTCTTTGGTTTATGTGCAGGATTCTCCAACACCACTGGAAGTTGTAATAACTTCTTAGGTAATAGGGCAGGAGTCAATAACACCACTGGAGGTAATAATAACTTCTTTGGTAATTGTGCAGGATTCGCCAACACCACTGGAATTAATAATAACTTCTTAGGTCTTAATGCAGGAAGACTCAACACCACTGGAGGTAATAATAACTTCTTAGGTCTTAATGCAGGATACTGCAACACCACTGGAAGTCAAAATAACTTCATTGGTAATGGTGCAGGACAATTCAACACCACTGGAAGTTTTAATAACTTCAGTGGATATTTGGCAGGAAGATTCAACACCACTGGATTTAATAATAACTTCTTTGGTGATCAAACAGGATGTGCAAACACCACTGGGTATCGTAATAATTTCTTAGGTGGTAGAGCAGGACAAAACAACACCATTGGAAATGGTAATAACTTCTTTGGTTATAGAGCAGGATCCTCCAACACCACTGGATGTAATAATACCTTCTTAGGAACTTATGCAGGACGAAACAGCACCACTGGAGGTTGTAATATTGTACTTGGTTATGATGTCCAACTTCCAAACACCACAGGAAGTAATCAGTTAGCAATTGGTGTTATTGCCAATACTTGGATCAATGGAGATTCAAGTTTTAATGTCGGATTTGGAACTACTGTTCCGTCAGGTGCTGCTGATCCTGGTAATACTCAAATCGTTAATGCCGGTATTGTAACCGCTAATTTCTATTATGGTGATGGATCTAATCTAATAAACTTACCTACTTCTGGATTTGAGCAGGATGCAGATGGAAACCTAATTGCCGGTGGTGGTGCTGGTGGTTCTTATGATCCTTCTACTGGAACTGCCTGCTTTAATATCTTTATGGGATGTAATGCTGGTAATAGCATTACTGAAGGTGATTATAATAACTTCCTTGGTAATTATGCAGGAAGATTCAACACCACTGGATTTAATAATAACTTCCTTGGTAATTGTGCAGGAAGAAACAACACCACTGGAAATAATAATAACTTCTTAGGTAATAGTGCAGGAAAATGCAACACCACTGGAACTTTTAATAACTTCTTTGGTGCTAGTGCAGGATCCAACAACACCACTGGAAGTAGTAATAACTTCCTTGGTTTTCAGGCAGGACTCTCCAACTGCACTGGATTGTTTAATAACTTCATTGGTTCTAGTGCAGGATGGAACAACACCACTGGAAATTATAATACCTTCTTAGGTAAGAGTGCAGGATGCAATAATTCAACAGGTAGTAATAATATTGCGTTTGGTTATAATGCTGGACAAACATCTGGATTTGGTGGATTTTTTCCATCAGGATTGATTAATCTGACGACAAGTAGCAATTGTATTGTTATGGGTAATGCAGATCATTCATGTGCCGCAATACAAGTAGCATGGACAGTTATTTCTGATATTAGAGATAAGTGTGTTTATGGTGATGTACCTCATGGAAGAGGATTCTTACAGAATATTAATCCTATCAAATATTCATTTAAGAATAGAGAAACGAATGAGGTTACTGATGAAAGAGTCAGATATGGATTCAGTGCTCAAGAGGTTGCAGAACTTGAAGGTGATGAAACAATCATTGCATCAAAATCTAACATAGATAAGTGGGGTGTTACTCATGAGTACTTACTTCCTGTTCTTGTTAATGCAATCAAAGAACTTGATGTCGAAAACCAAGAACTCAAAGAAAGATTATCTTCACTGGAAGAAAAAGTTAATTCTTTACTGAATAATTGATTTTATGGTATAATATATAATAGTATTGAATGATAAATGAATGGATAAAACTTTTTATTTTATGGCAGGGCTTCCCCGTTCGGGAAGCACTTTGCTTTCTTCAATCTTAAATCAAAATCCAAGATTTTATTCTGGACCATCAAGTCCAGTTCTTGGTGCAATGTTTGCCGTAGAGCAAAACTTTATGGGTAATGAGTTGTACCATGGATATCCAAAACCAGATCAAGTCAGAGAGATCATTGGTAGCATTCCACATCATTTTTATAGTGATGTTCAAAAACCAGTTGTCTTTGATAAAAATCGTGCATGGACTGCAAGAGTTCCTTATATTGAAGGGTACATTGGACAACAGGCAAAGATTCTTGTTCCAGTTCGTAGAATAGATGAGATTCTAACTTCTATTCTGACAATGATTCATCGAAATCCTTTTCAGGAAGGCCAACCAAGAATTAATTTTGTAGATGAACAATTAATCAAAACTGATATACCTATTAATGATTTGAATAGATGTATGTATCTTCTAAATGATGGTGGTATTGTTTATGAGTCACTGAATGCAATTATGATGGGATTCCAACAAAATGTAAGTGACAAAATGCATTTTGTGGACTATAATGATCTTGTAGATAATCCTGAAAAAATAATGGAAGACATCTATGATTTTCTTGGGGAAGAGTTTTATGATCATGACTTTGGATCAATCTCAAATATTCATAGGGAAGATGATTTGATAACTTATGGACTAAGTGATATGCATCAGGTTCGTTCTGAGGTCAAGAAAACTTCTTCTCCACCAGCATCAATTCTTCCAGAAGAAATTCTTGATCTTTATGAAAAAAACAAAAGACGACTTGAGTTTTGGGGAACACCTGATATTGTTACGGTAACCCCTAAGGTAAAGGCACCACCTACAAAGGATAATAATATTATCTTTAAATAAATAATAGAGATTTAACTAAAATAAAATGGCAATTACACACACAAGAACAATTGAAAATCTTGAAGTCAGAAATGATGGAAACAATATAGTTTGTGATATTCAAGTTAAATGGGTATCCTCTGATGATTCTGATGTAGAAAGAACTACAATTGAAGGTTCTGAAACTTATCAAGTTAATTCTGAAGATGTTACTCCAGATTCTGAAGGATTTGTTGCATTTGCAGACTTGACTGAAGAGATTGTATTGGGTTGGATTGCAGATGAACTTGCAGAAGAAAGAGTCACTGCACAACACACTTCTTGGATCAATTCTGTTCTTAATCCCCCAGCACCTGTTACAGTAAACAAAGAAACTCCTTGGTAATTTTATGGCAAAAATTAAGTATTCTATATTTCATTGCCAAGGTGGATTTGGTAAACATATTGCAGCAACAGCAGTAGCTAAATGTATTAAAAACAATCATCCAGGCAGACAACTTATTGTTGTTTCTGTCTGGTCTGAAATATTTCAAAATCTTCCATTTGTAGATAGAGTATATCAACTTGGCAATACAAGTTATTTTTATCAAAGTTATATTGAAAATGAGGATTCAATAATTTTCCATAATGAACCTTATTTCACTACTGATCATATTCATAAAAAACTGCCTCTGATTCAAACTTGGTCTAAGATGTATGGATTAGAATATCGAGGTGAAATGCCAGATATTAAATTTAATCCTTTACAGAAAAAGATTGCAAAAGAATTTTGGGAAAGTCGTGCAAACGAAAAACCTATTATGGTTCTTCAAACTAATGGTGGAATGTATAATGAACAGAGACCATATCTATGGGCAAGAGATATGCCTGTGGCACTTGCACAAAAACTTGTAGATCATTATTCTGATAAGTATCATATTTTTCAAGTCAAAAAACCTTCTTCTGAAGCATTAAATGGTGTGGAAGTGGTTCAAGATCCAATGAGTAATATGGAACTTGTAAGTATCTTACTGAATAGTGAGAAGAGAATACTTATTGATAGTTGCCTACAACACGCAGCAACAGCATTGAAATTGCCTTCTGTGGTATTATGGAATGGAACTAGTCCAAAGGTCTTTGGATGGGATATACATACCAATATTCAAGCAGAGAAACCTGCCAACTTTAAACTTCCAAATAGTTATTTGTTTGACTTTGATTTTACTGGAGTAGAAGCAGAGTATCCTTATGTGGATGAGGATGAAGAAATCTTTAACTTTGATAAAATTATAGAAGCAGTTGATAAATGAATGTTATTGGACTTTATGGTGCGATTGGATGGAATGTTTTAATTTCTAATAATCCTAGTTTGAGGGAACAAATGAATGAAAGTTGGACACATGGTGCAAGTGTGTCTTTATTTTCTAATGGAAATCATGTAACTAGTATCAGTGAAGAAAGACTTACTGGTATTAAATATGATGGAAACTTCCCACGAAAATCGATAGACTATTGTTTATCGACAGGGAATCTTTCTAAAGAAGATATTGATGTAGTTGTCGTTCCATCGATGGCAAATATAAACTTCTATAAGAATTATATTAATCAAACTCTTCAATCTAAACTTAAAAGATATTTCCCAAAAGCAAAAGTTGAGATAGTATCACATCATATGTGTCATGCATATTCATCAGTGTTCTCTTCAGATTACAATGAAGGGACATTTATTACGATGGATAATGCTGGATCTATTTTATTCAATTCTACTGGCAATGCTTTTTCTACAGAGAATCATTCTATAGGACACTTTAATAAAGAAAAAGGTATTTTTAGGTATCATCCCGGTATTCCTGAACTGAATAACTTCGGAAACTATTATTGGATATGGGCATATCAAATTTATATTGAGATGGTTCAGAAACAAATTAATATTACTGATCCAAAGTATCGTGAGACATTCTGTGGCAAGGTCATGGGTCTTTCGGCATATGGTAATGTAAAAGAGTTTGAAAAAGATTATCGACAAACTTTTGAAGGTATTCCTTCAGTTACATTCAACTCTTTTCCTGGACAGGATTATGTTTATGGAAACATGAGTCCAGAAAACAAAGCAAGAACTCTTCAACATAATTTTGAACAGGGAATGCTTGTTTATATGAAGACACTCAAAGAACAAGGATATATTGATGAAAATCTTTGCCTTGCTGGTGGCGTGTTTCTGAATATTCTCACAAACTCTGTCATTCGTAAGAATGAAATTGTAAAGAATATGCACATCCCACCATTTCCTGATGATACTGGATTATCATTTGGTGCTGCATGTTATGGTGTTTTTAAGGCAAAAGAAAAAGTAACTCTCCCACACAATATTTCACTTCTTGGACGCACTTATAGTGAAGAAGAGATTGAGGAAGCACTTAAAGGGAAAAACTATAAGAAGTTTGATAACTTTGAAGAACTGTGTGAGAAGGTTGCTAAACTTCTTGCTGATAATAAAATTGTTGGGTGGTTTCAAAATCGTTCAGAGTTTGGACCTAGAGCACTTGGTTCTCGTTCAATTCTGATGAACCCATCAATAAAAGAAAATAAAAAGACAATCAATACTCGCATTAAACATAGAGAAGAGTGGCGTCCATTTGCGGGTATTATGCTTGAAGAATATCAAGAAGAATACTTTATAGATGTATATCCAAATGAATATATGCTATACTCTCTGGTAGTAAAACCACATCAAAGAAAGAAACTTGGTGCGATCACACATAAAGATTTCTCATGTAGAATTCAAACTGTAAATGAAAAGTTGCATCCAGAAGTTGCAACACTTCTTCAAAAATATAATAAAGAAACTGATTGTCCGGTTCTTTTAAATACTTCTTTCAATGATAATGGTCAACCAATTGTAGAGAATCCAAAGGATGCGATCAAAACTTTTGAAAGTATTGATATAGATTGTCTTGTAATTGGAAATTATTTTTTAATCAGAAATTAATTTATGAATTTTAAAGTATATACAAAAGAAAATTGTCCCTATTGCTATAAGATTAAACAAGTATTAGAACTCACAGGAACAGAATTTGATACTTATAATCTTGGAGAGGACTTTACACGAGAAGAATTCTATGCTAAATTTGGTAGGGGTTCTACTTTTCCGCAGGTAGTATGTGACAATAAAAAATTAGGAGGATGTATTGACACAATCAAATTCCTCAGAGAACAACAAGTCATCAAGTCCTAACATAAATAAATCAGAAGACCACAGAAATCGTGGTATTGAATTCTTGCTTAATGGAGGTAAGAGAAAGCAAACAGGACCATTTCACATTATGTTTGAAAAGATGGTTTGCTTTCTAATATGGAAAGTAAATATTCATTTTGAATTTTCTATAAAGACATCCCGGAGTAAGAAAAATGTTAGCAACTAGTTTAGTATTTGGTTCATTTCTAACCATTTTATTTCTCATGATGGGTCTGATGATTGGTTGGACTGCCAGAGAATACATGATGAACTATCGGGAAATTCCCAAGTTGCATCCAGAATTCTACGATCAAGATGGTAATGTTATTCCAGATGAAGTTTTAGCAGTATCTTTTAATCCCGATTATTTTGACGATAAAGAGTGTGATGATGAAGAGGAGGACTAAATAACAATACCTGTGTGATTCGCAACTATCAGGTAGAGGAGGTGCTTCGGCACCTTTTCTTGTATAAATATTATTGCGGATCACAACAGAGTAGAATGTATTACACTTACGATTATTGACTCTAAAAACTAAATAGGGTATAATCATTTTAGATTTTGAATATTATGACGACAGCAACGAAGAAGAAAACGACAACGACTAAGGCAGTATCATTAGAACTTCCAAAAAATCCATTTGTCTTTGAAGTTTTAGATCTCGTATCCAAACAGAGAAGCAAGGCAAAGAAGATTGAAGTTCTGAAGAAGTATGAACACGTTTCTTTGAAGGCAACATTAATTTGGAACTTTGATGAAAGTATAATTTCTATGCTTCCTGAAGGTGAGGTTCCTTATTCTGGATTTGAGGATCAGGCATCATCAAATGGAACTCTGAGCACTAAAATCACAGAAGAAGTTCGTAGAATGCATGAAATGGATTCATTCTCAATGGGTTCGAGTGATAAGAACGGACACACCACAATTCGTAGAGAGTTTAAAAACTTCTATCACTTTCTTAAGGGTGGTAATGATTCTATGAGTGGTGTTCGTCGTGAAACGATGTTCATTAATATTCTTGAGGGACTTCACCCATTAGAAGCAGAGATTGTTTGTCTTTGTAAGGATAAAAAACTTTCCGATAGATATAAGATCACAAAAGAAATTGTAAGTGAAGCATATCCAGACATTACTTGGGGAAATCGTTCATAATTATGGCAAATCAATTGGGAGATGCTCCCACTAAAACAGAAGAGGAACAGTCTATGACCTCATGGACATCATCAGAAAAAGAAAACTCTAAATCCGTATACGGTTGTGATATACTGATAGAGAATGGGACTTGGGAACAAGTATCTACTAAAGATTATCCTTATGATGCCATGATAATCACCTATGTGGTTGATGGAGAAACGAGATATGATTTGACTCGCAGTCAAAAAGAAGTTCGGATCTTTAATATGTACTGGGATAAGTTTCGTGACAATCTAAAGGGCATTGGTTTTGGTATGGGAAGAACCAATCCAAAACTATGGGGACTGGAACCACCACCCCCAACCAAAAAGCGGAAATAATTCCAAAAAAGTCGAGAAAAAATCTCCAGCAATTTTTTGGTCTGTAGGGTCGATTATAAAATTGTCACACCACCTCTTCATAGGGGTGGTTTTTCGTGTATAATACGGGGGTAGTCAATCACAATGACATGACACTTGAAATGATTCCTCTCACTCCATCTGATCTTCAGAGACCAAAAAGAATTTCGTCTTTAGTAGATTGTAAATTTAAACTTTTTTTGTCTTGTATTAATGATATTTTACCTTTAAATTCCGAAAGTATTTCTGCATTATCAGATGATGAATTTTCTCTTGTGGATGAAGAAATTTGGTTATTGTATTTGACACTTAAAGTTAAAAAAGATTACTTTGAATCTTTAGATTTGCCTGAGTATCATGATGATTATGTACAACTCAGAAAAATTGTAAAAAAAATGATTATTGTAAAAAGATTTATGACTGAGATTGAAAGAGAAAAATACTTTCGTCTTTTTAAAAGGTATGATTTACTTTCCGGCAAATATACGAATAGAGAAGAACTTAAATTTTTTATGAGTTCTATTAAATCTGAAGTTAATATTTTGTTTAATAAGCAAAAATCCGAAAAAATTTTTTCTGAAATGTGTGAATATATGCTTGATAATTATGGTGATGAAGCATTGAATAAAATGACAACATCCGTCATTTTTGACAAATTTGAGTGTGGGGTTGACTAAATAAGGTATAGGGTCTATAATAGACCTATCGTTCATCAGAGGAAACTCTGACGCAAGTAAGTCGCGGAACGGAGAATTGGAATGATTTACTACACTTACTACTCTTACGAACCCTTTGGGAGAGGCTACATTGGTAGTAGAGGATGTGAGTGTAATTCAGTGGAGGAGGATAATTATTTTGGTTCCTACGGAGACAAAACATTTAATCCTTCCTGTAAAATCATTCTTACCGAACATACTACGAGAGAGGAAGCAGTTGAAGCAGAAGTAAAACTCCATAAGTTTTACCAAGTTGATACTAATCCTCACTTTGCTAATAAAGCAAGGCAAACATCTGTTTTATTCTCTTACTCTGCTCCAAAAGGAGAGAGATCTGGAGAAAAACATCCTTGTTTTGGTAAAGTTCGTGTTACTGACGGTAAAAATGAACGAGTAGTTTATGAGAATGACATTCCTTCTGGTTGGTGGAAAGGTAGAAGTCGTAATCCACAAGAATACACTAATACTAAATCCATAACATATAACAGAGGTAAAATGTATGATGACTTTCTAAAAGATGTAAGTGAAGATAAATCTATTTTATCTGTATCCGATAGAAAACTTGCAGAAGTTTATCAAACATCTCATACTTCTATTCGTCGCTGGAAAAAATCACTCTAATCGTTCATCCCATGTTAGAACTATTATTCTACACAACCCTCACCTGTCAGCAAACTGATGCTATCATCCTGCGTATGCAGAAAAATGAGAACATTAGTAATGCCTTTAGGGTTGAGTTGGTTGAGACAATGAAGGAGTCAAATCCTGAATGTTATTGGGACGCAAACGACTAAAGGAACGACTGAAGGAAACACTTTTATAAATAAAAGTGTACGTTCATCCCATCAGATAATGAGGCAGTGCTCTAAATGTTCTGAATATAAACCTTTATCTTCTTTCTACTCTCAAAAGAATAGAAA
>Ga0208162_1000312_pt1 | contig 28651 bp, 19 predicted proteins | sample CB_VirMetaG_4_FD_184539 | JGI IMG/M metagenome (GOLD analysis project Ga0208162, IMG submission 184539) | Freshwater to marine saline gradient viral communities from Chesapeake Bay - CB_1508_1M Viral MetaG (SPAdes) (version 4) | ecosystem: Environmental > Aquatic > Marine > Coastal | place: USA... | reverse complement strand
TTGGAATGAATATCAAGCTATCAAAATTCACGATGGTATGTATGATGATGGTAACAAACCATACTTCGTTGCAAGGACAGCTAAAGCAAAATTAAAAACAAATTTACCGTTAATTCTTCATCATGCAGATCATATGGCAGCTCAAATTGAATATGAAACATGGAGAAATTCACAAAACGAAACACCTAAAGTGTCAGCCCCAAAAGCTAAAGCAACTAAAACAACGGCTGTAAAGAATTTAGCTGAAAATAATCCTGACTCAGGAAAGGGTATTGCTGATATCTTTAGTTCATTTGGAGATTAAATATGAATATATTTTTACTTATTTCTAGTATATTATTAGCAGCTGCTGCAGGATATTTAGGATATAGAGCTTATATTCTAGCAGGAGTAGTTGCTGACGACAGAGAATATTTAGAACAATTAGAATTTACATACGCAATGTTGTTGGATAGAGTGCGCCAATCATATGACGAAATGCAACGCATAGATTCTAAGGGAGCATTTGAATCAGACGACGAAGCCGGAACAACATTTGCTTTATTAAAACAAGTTATAGACGATTTACACGAGGAAGCATATGGGTCGCAAAAAGAAGAAGAGTAATAGATATTGGACTCAGATAACAGAACTTGCTGTTACTGCATATAATCTTTCTGAGCCAGAGCCTGTGCTTCGGGAACGCATATATAGAAGATTTTTATTTCCTGCACTAATGAAAATGGCAGAAAATTTAATCAACAAGATGAAGCCGGATTATATTGATTCATCATTTCAAGACCTTCAGACAGATCTAGTAACATATCTTACAGAACGTCTAAGTAAGTTTAATCCAAATGCTGGGAAAGCATATTCATATTATACAAGAACTGCATTCAACTATTTAATTGCTGAGAATCAAAAAGGTTATGCAAAACTTAAAAGTAATCTAGAACCACTCAATGTTGATGAAGAACGCAACGTGTTGATAGAAATGCATAATGACGAAATGGCAGAAACACTTCGTTATTTTATGAATGCATATGTAGATTATTGTTACGATAATCTAAATCATATATTTTCAAATTCAGCCGATATCCATGTTGCTGACTCTGTATTACACTTATTTGAAAATCGAGAAAACATTGAGCAATTCAATAAAAAGGCTCTTTATATCTTTATAAGAGAACGTACTGGTTTAGAAACTAACAACATTACTAGAGTTGTAAAAGTATTAAAACAAATATATCAAGACAAATTCAAAGAATATGAAACTAATAATTTCATGATTCTGCCGTTCTAATATTTATTTTAAAGGACGGTTTCATGGAAAATACGGAAGAATTATTTAAAGGGGTATCATTTTCTGACCTGATGTCTGACGTATATCATAATAGTAAGAAAAAAGATCGCCAGATCAATCAACTTATATCTCAGTTACAACCACTAATTAAAACTACATCTGACGCTACAATTGTAGTTCCATTAATCAAAGAATATTTAGATATTGCAGTTAAAAATGATGATCATCTCGTTAAATTAACTGCAATAGTTCAACGTTTTATTTCTACAAAACAAACTATTGCCGGAGAAGGTTCATTGCTTTCAGAAGATGAGAAAAAACAACTTCTTGCGGTAGCAAATGAAACATTTGAAAATGAATTAACGGAAGAAGTAGAACGTCTTGAAAATGAAGATCGTGTTCTTAAACAAAAAATTGCTGATGTAACAGAAAAACTTAATAAGGAATAAACGTGGCAATTTCTAATAGTTCAATAGAATATTTTTTTGCAGAAGTAATTGGATTTGATGAGTATACATTTAAATACCCAGATAATGAGGGTAAAAAACAGCTGAAAACACCATATGATATAGAATTCAGAACATATGGAACACAACCATTTAAAGATATTGCATCTCCTGCAAATAATTCAATTAAACAAATACCATTAATTGGAGAACACGTAATTATATTTAAAACTATTACTAAAGAAACTTCAAATGATAGGTATCGTTTAAAATGGAATTATCTTCCAGCTTTACCCGTACAAGATACCGGCGTTAATAATAATAAATTAAATGTAAATTCTACTGCTGATCCAAACTCTGAAAAGACTATTAAAATATTACAGCCATATCAAGGGGACTTATTAATTGAGGGTAGATTTGGTAATCGTATACGTTTGGGTAGGTCAATTGATGAAACGCCTACTAATGCAAAGCCAACCATATGGAAAACGGGTCAAGGTAAAGAAAATGATCCTATAATAATTTTATCAGTAGATAAAGAATCTGCGCAGAATGATTTATACGTTGAAGAAATTAAATCAATGGCATCATCATTACATTTAACTAGTACTCAAGATTTATCTGATTCATATCAACTTTTAAAAGAATTATCAAAAAGTAATTCATCAAACGGTTCTGAATTCATTGGTTCAGCTGATAAAATGATTCTACAATCAAAAGTAGGCCCAGTTGTTATAGATGCTAAAAAACGATTATCAATAAATACAAATGAAATGTTAATTGGTAGTGAAAATGCATCATCTCCAATTCCAAAAGGAGATATATTAGAACAGATATTAACACAAATCATAACTGCAATAAATGCAGGCGTAATTGGGCCAGCTGGTATTTATTCAACACCAACACCCGGGCAAGGATCATTAGCAGCCGCACAATCATTATTGCGACAATTAAATAGTAAAAAATTTTATATAGATAAGGAATAAGTTATGCCAGTTTCAGCACCATTAGATAAAGTACCAGCTATACCGGCAAAATTAGTTAATATTATCATTACACAAGTTAATAAACTAATTTCAGATTTAGCAACGCAGATATTAGATGCTGCAGAAAAAGCTATACAATTACCAGATAGATGTGATTGTAATGACCCTAAAGTACAAGCAGCTTTAAAATCTATGCAAGATGCTCAAGCAATTATTGCTAGAATTCAACAGTTATTACCATTAATTCAAACTATAATTACTGCAATCAATATTGTAGTAACTACAGCAAAAGCATTGAAAGCAGCACAATTACTAAACCCAGTAACTGCCCCTGCTGTTATTGCAGCAGAATTAGTAATTGTACAAAATATGACTATTGCTAATGCGACAATTGCAGCAGAACAACTAAAAAATATACCACTACAATTAGAATCATCATTAAGTCCATTACAATCAAAATTAGGTGATATTGCTGCAAAATTATCTCCAATTTGCGGTGCAATACCAGTTGATGAAAATACTGCTAATGAAATGAATGCAAATGGTTTATTAAATAATGAATTATTAAATTTAGCAGATGAAATGGTAAAACAACAACAAGACTTTTTAACGTCAATTGAAGAAGCTCCTAGTAAAGTATATTCTGGTGTTGGAGAACCTGACACAGGATTAGGTAAACAAGGTGATTATTATATTAATCTTTCTAACGATGAAATTTTTGGACCAAAATTAACAAGAACAAGTTGGACAGACAGTGCATTGAATTATGATGTGGAAAACTTTAGTTTTGATGTTACTGTTGCTGATCCGGTAGCTACTGATAGTGCACCGCCGGCTGTTCCAGATACCAGTACTGAAATAATTATTGACGTAGAACCATTTGGTGTAGAAGGGGCATCATTGGGCGAAACTAGATTTTTACTTAATTATCAAGGAACAGCAGCACCGTCCGGCTCCCAATATAGATTTGAATGGAATACTACCGAAACGAATGCCTTTTGGCAATTCATTGGATTAGAATCAATATAACATACAAAAAATAACATACAAATATTTATTAAAAAAGAAGAAACTATGGATGCAAAAACATTAGTTAAAGTTTTAAAACAAGTAGTACGAGAAGAGGTACGTTCTGTTATTAAAGAAGAACTTACTGAAATCTTAAAAGAAGGGTTACACCCAACAATTAATGAAATAAAAACTAAAGAAACAAATAGTAAATCATCTTTAGAACAACATCAACAAATTTGGAATGAATCAACACCTGCAGGACCAAACAAAAGAAAAACAGTTAAATTTAGTAAAACTGGGTTTGCTGATATTCTAAATGAAACAGATTCACTAAAAGAACAGAACCCATATGCTTCATCAATGAATCAACCATTAAATGAAGATATTATGATGACATCAGCGAATGCTCAAAGTTTTGGCCATGTACGAGAAAAGATGCGTTCGCAAATGATGGGAATATCTGCACCACAAGTAATGGCAGACCCAGACACTGGTAAATCTATACAAGTAGACCCAGTAGTTGCAAAAGCAATGACACGTGATTATTCAGCTTTAATGAAAGCTATGGATAAGAAAAAAGGTAGAGGTTAAGTAAATGCCATTTGATATTATACAGTATGATAATAGAAATGAAAATTCTAAATTAGGAATTTCTTTAGAATTTAATAAAACTAAACTAGTATCATCAACTGTAACAACTGCAGAAGCTACAATATCAAATTTAAAAACATTGTTATTAACAAAATTAGGTGAACGAACAATGCAGCCAGATTTTGGAACTACATTGTATGAAGCTATTTTTGAACCTAATGATGATAATATTAAAGATTTTATTGTTGAATCAATACAAACTGCAGTAGCAAAATGGTTACCTCAAGTTAACATAGCATCAATTGAAGTTTTAACAAATGAAACAGACCCAACGTTAAATAATCAAATTAAAATTAAAATTACATTTAATGTTAATGTAGAACAGATAAATAGAACAATTTCTGTATTTGTAAATGAAAGCGGAAACTTTTCTGTTTCAAATGCTGAATTAGCAGTATGATAAGGAACAACAATGAGCAATGTTAAAAAGGATATAAATTATTTAGGAAAAGATTTTGGTCAATTTAGAAAAAACTTAATTGACTTTACTAAACAATATTTTCCTGATACATATCAAGACTTTAACGAATCATCCCCAGGTATGATGTTATTAGAATTAGCATCATATGTAGGTGATGTATTGTCATATTATAGTGATACTAATCTTAAAGAATCATTATTACAACATGCTACAGAAAAATCCAATGTACAAGATTTAGCATATACATTAGGATATAATGTTAATAATTACATTGCATCTAGAACAACATTAGATGTATTTCAATTAGTACCTGCAGTTGGTTCTGGTGATGCAGTAGGTCCAGATTATCGTTATGCATTATCTATTAAAACTGCAATGCGTGTTAGTACCGAACAAGGTATTGGGTTTAGAACAACAGATGCAGTTGATTTTGGATTTTCTTCATCATTTAATCCAACGGAAGTTACAGTATATGAATATGATAATGCAACAAAACAGCCAACATACTTTTTGCTAAAGAAATCAGTTAATGCAATTTCTGGTACTGTTAAGACTTCTACATTTACATTTACTACACCAAAACCATATGATAAGATAGTACTTCCTGATACGGATATCATTGATATTATTTCAGTAGAAGAATCAGATGGAGATAATTGGTATCAAGTTCCATATTTAGCTCAGGATACTGTGTTTCAAACTGTGCCAAATTTATTAGAAAATGATCCAGATTTTGTACAATATCGTTCTTCTGTTCCTTCTCTTTTAAAACTTAGAAAATCTTCAAAACGATTTGTTTCTAGATTGCGAGCAGATAATAGATATGAATTGCAATTTGGAGCAGGTGTTTCTGATAATAACGATGAAGAAATTATTCCGAACCCAGATAATGTAGGAAATGGATTAGCTGGATTTAGACGTGCTGTAGATATTGATATTGATCCATCAAACTTTTTATATACGAGAGCCTACGGCCAAGCTCCGGCGAATACTACGTTAACAGTAACATATACAACAGGAAAAGGATTGCAAGATAATGTTGATGCAGATACTATTACAAGAGTAGATAATGTACAATATGACGATGATGTAAACACAACGTTAACTAGCGGCGTAATTAGTTTTGTTAAAAATTCGGTTGCAGTTAATAATCCAGTTCCAGCACGCGGAGGCAAAACAAGAGACTCATTAAATGAAATAAAAAATAATGCATTAGCTAATTTTGCAACACAAAATCGTTTAGTTACTAGAGAAGATTATATTGTACGAGCATATTCTATGCCAGCTCGTTTTGGTAGTGTCGCAAAAGCATATATTGTACCCGACGATCAAATTGCACAAGAAGAAGCAGAAGAACGTAGAGTAAAAAATCCATTAGCTATGAATATGTATGTTTTAGGATATAATTCGTCTAAACAATTAATTGATCTTAATCCTGCAGTTAAAGAAAATTTAAAAACATATTTAGATCAATATCGTATGATGACGGATGCTATAAATATTAAAAATGCATTTATAATTAATATTGGTATTGATTTTGAAATTACTGTATTATCAAATTATAATAGTAATGAAGTTCTTCTAAAATGTGTCAGTCGTTTAAAAGAATATTTTGATATTTCTCGTTGGCAAATTAATCAAACTATCATAAAAAGTGATGTTTTAAATTCAATAGCTAATGTTAAAGGAGTGCAATCAGTATTAGATTTAAAATTTACAAATTTATATGATACTTCAACAAACTATTCTGGAAATATCTATAATTTACAAACCGCAACAAAAAATGGAATCATATATCCGTCGTTAGATCCATCAATATTTGAAGTTAAATTTCCAAATAAAGACATACGAGGACGAGTAGTATCTTACTAACAAATATTTATATTAAATAATAGTAAGGATATAACTTATGTTCAGAATATTTTATGCAGAAAAAGATGCTACATTATATGAAACAGTACCTACATTAAATACTGGTATTGATGAAATATTAGAAGTAGGAAAACGATTAAATACATCAGGTGATGCATATGTACGATCTAGATCGTTGATTAAATTTGATATGTCTGAAATTTCAGATACATTAACAAAATATTCTACTACGTTAAATTCATGTAAATTTGTATTGCAATTATATACATCGCACGCAAAAAATTTATCATCAAATTATACAATTGATGCAAAAATAGCTTATGATTCTTGGATTAATGGCACTGGATTTGAAAATTCATCTCCTTCTGTTACAGATGGTGTTTCATGGAATTATCCAGTATCTGGTTCATCTTGGACGACATCGGGCGATGTAACTCCTTCTTTAAAAATTACTGGTAGTTTAGGTGGAAGTTGGATATATCAGTCTGGCTCTGGTGTTTATGATTTAACGAGATATGATCAAAGTTTTTATACGCAACCAGGTGCGGATGGAGTGTCTGAAGCTTTTAGCTATCGTCCAACTGACATTAACATGGATGTAACAGATGCAATAAAATTATGGATTAACGGAAGTGCCGGCGTTACTATTAATAATAATGGGTTTTTACTTAAATTTTCTGATGCAGATGAACAAGCAGGAACCACTACAGGATATGTAAGATTCTTTAGTAGAGAAACACATACTATATATGTTCCTAGACTTACCATGTATTGGGACGATAGTGCGTATTCTAGCACTTTAGATGAATTAAATTTAGAATCGAATATCATATATCCAAAATTAAAAAATGCGTATAAAGACACGGAAATAGCTCGTATACGCTTCTATGGACGAGATAAATATCCGCAAAAATCAGCAACAAATTTATTTCCTTTACAAACCATAAAACGATTACCATCAACTACTTATTATTCAATAATTGATGCTGCTACAGATGAAACAATAATTCCGTTCGATAATATTTATACTAAAGTGAGTTGTGATACTACAAGCAACTTCATTTATTTAGATATGAATGGATTGATGCCAGAGCGTTATTATCGCATAGCATTAAAAATTGTAGATGGATTCACTGAGCAGTATATTGATAATGAATATTATTTTAAAGTAGTTAGATAATGAGTAATCAAAATAAAATTTTAAGTTTACGAAAATTAGATCGAGTTGGGCAACTTACAGACGCTAATCTAAATCAGTTACAATCAGACAATTTGCAATTGGAATCAGACGGAAATATTACGTTAGCGGACCCAGCTGCACGTGCAGTTTCTGTTGAACAACAAAGAGCAATACAACAATATATAAAAAATGGTTTAGAATATGTCATGAATGGTGGTTATGTAACAACGCTACCTGGACAACGACCTGGACAACGTATAATAAATCAACGAAATGAATCTGGTGAATTTATTTTAATTGAAAATACTGTAGTAGATGCATTTGTAACTAATCAAAGTTATTATATTGAACCAAATTATGAACAATTGCAACAAGTATCAGTAAATAATGTTATTGATACTCAATTTAGATATTTTAAATTTCCTCCTACAATAACTGTAACGCCAGTTACACAAATTACTACTACCGAAATTGATTTAGAAATCAATGATGATTTAAAAGCATACCAAGAGGCGGTATTAGAAGCTTTAGCAGCAGCACAAGCAGCACAAGAAGCAGCACAAGAAGCAGCACAAGAAGGCGGCGGAAGTACATCTGGCGAAAGAAATGGATTTGATGTTATTAATGTTACTGACAATATATACTTATCGTTTAATCCTATAATTCGCGCGTCCAACCAACTCTCCACGGCTATTACACCAGACGAACAAGTATTACGTACAGGATTCAATTGGCCAGATAATAAATTTTTAGGAGAAAGTGAATCTACATTACAAAAAATTGCAGCAGGGGCTGCTATAGGGTTGGCTGCAGTGGGCACCGCGGCGGGTATAGCACTCACGGGGGTTTTTGCACTTCCAGTCGCTGTAGCAGCTGCAGCACCAGCAGCTTCAATAGTAGGAGGAGCTTTAATCGGATTGGTTGCTAATGGCGGATTAAAAGCTGATAAAAACTATGTTACTATTTCATATCAATTATCAGGACAATATGAAGACGGACAAGATGCGGATGGAAATACATATGGATTGCGCGCGTTGTTTGTAAGAGGTACTTCAGATTCTAATTTAACTGGTAAAGAATTATATAATAAAGCAAAACAAGCTAATAAAGATAAAAACTTTAAACGATTAACAGAAGGTTTAGAGACAGTAAGTGGTGTAGATGAAAATGGGGAAACTATTTCAGTGACATTTGGAACTATTCAAATACAATCTCCAACTAACAAATATGAAGATGATTATTATTTAATAATTGAAGTTGGAACCGGATCTGATGCAAAAGATTTTGTTGGAATTGAAGAAACAAGAGTGAAATTAGGTCCTATTACTACCGTTAAAGCTAAAACAAAAGATGACGATGGTAAAGTTAAATTAGAAATAAAAAATAAAAACAATTCTCAGCCAGATTTTGAATATAATAATAGTTTCTCAGTATAACATATTATGCTAACACAATATAAAAATATCGATAAAATCCAGAGCAGTAATAAAGCAATTACTGCAAATAGATTTACTGATGAAGAAATTTCATTATTTAAATATATAGTACCAAAAATTGAATGGGGATTTTCTGGAAATTATCGAACTGAATTACATGTTTATTCTGGCGATACGTGGATTACTGGTAATCATAAGGTAGATATTAAACTACCAGAAAAACTATTAACATCAGTTACTGATCCTATAACAAATGAAACTATTAGTTTACCAAGAGCAGCGCTTAGTATTGATTTATACAATGAATTTGATAAATTAAATTTAACTAGAGGTAATTATAGAGTTGCATTTAACTTTTTTAGAAATTTAATTGGTAGTTATGATAATCAGCACCTACGAATAGATGAAATATCTCCAGATCGTACTGAAATACGATTAAAAGCAATTGATGCAACAGATGATGAATTTTTAGAACAAATTACTAATTATATTCAAACTGTTAATCAATTAGCAGAAGAAATTATAATATCTGTTACTACAGCTACCGAATCGGTTCTAGTAACAATACCAACACCTAAATATAGTACATATTTGTTAAATTTTGGCCGTAACAAAACGGCAATGTATACAAATAGTGTTGTTATTGGTGAGTATTTATATGTAAAATTAAAAGACCCACTTCCAGCTGATATACAACAAAACTTTAAATGTTGGGTTGTACAAGAAATTAAATCGCCGGTTATTGACCGTGTTTCTATACAACCAGCAGATGTGTTTGATTCTACATTAACAGAACTTGCTGGTCCGAATTGGGATGCTATATCTAAATTTGATACATCAACTGATACTGGATTAAAAACGTGGAACGATTTACTAGGTTCATCTGTCTCTACATCACAACAAATAGTTGATTCAATATTCTCAGGTAGTTTATCAGGAATTGATTTAAATATTGACTATGAAGATTTTAATAATTTTGTTTTTTACGGATCTGCTACAGAACGCGTTAAAAACTTTCATTATAAAATTTCATTAATAGAATATTATGAATCGCAAATATCTTTATTAAATTCATTATCTGGTAGTCAAAATAATGTAGTTGAATATTCTGATAGAAAAACAAAATTAATTTCTGGATTTGATTCATTTGAAAAGTTTTTATACTATGAATCATCATCTGGACAATTTTCTAATATTGTTCCTTTAGTAGATCCCAATGTATCGTTTATAACAGGAAGTTACATAACGCCATGGCCAAAATCTAATAACACAAGAACATATACATTATATCCGTTATCATCATCTCAAGTAACTACTTGGTATGAAACGTTATTAGATAATGCAGCTACATATGATAAATTTAATAAAAATGCATTAGTATATGCAATTCCGGAATTTATACGTACGCAGCCTGGTAATGAAGGTTTAGATACATTTATTAATATGTTAGGTCAACATTATGACATATTATATACTTATATCAATTATATGTCTAAGATTCATTCTAGAGATGAACATCCAAAATATGGTGTTCCGAATGAATTATTATATTCTGTTGCTAAACAATTTGGTTGGTCGTTAACTGATGGTAATCAATATAAAGATCTTTGGGAGTATGTTTTAGGAACCAATGATTCAGGTGTTCCTATTACTGGTTCTAATACGGTAGGTGATGCATCATTACCAGGCAAGGATATGACGTACCACATATGGCGTCGCATTGTTAACAACTTGCCAGGACTATTAAAATCAAAAGGAACTAAACGAAGTATAAAAGCTTTATTATCATGTTATGGTATTCCGCAAAGTATGATAACAATACAAGAGTATGGCGGCCCAAGAATTGAAAGACCTCCAGTATATGAAAAATTAAATTTTGATTATGCTTTAGATTTAATTCGAAATGCAGCTGGTACTGTTGTTACTAATTATTCACAAAGTATTGGTGCTGTAGAGGTTCGTTTTAGAACGGATAATGTATTAACAAACCCATCTATGCCTAGCACAATGAATTTATTTTCAGTAGGCTCAAACGATGTTACATTAGATTTTACAAGAGGTACATTAGGTACTATTCAATTGAATGGAACTAGTTCGGCTGATTTTGAATGTTTTGATGGTGGTTGGATTACTGCATTATTAAGAACATCTGGAAGTGAATTAGAATTAGTTGCTAAGAAATCAAAATATGGAAAAATTGTTGCTACTGTTGCAGCATCATCATCTATTGCAACTTTCCCAGTAGCTGGATCTATTACATTAGGTGGTTCAAGCAGCGCTTCAAGATTACAAGGACAGTTGCAAGAATTAAGAATATGGACTAGTAGTTTAGGCGATTCGGCATTAGATAATCATACAAAAGCTCCATCAGCATATGATGGAAATGTAAGTGCATATGATGAATTAGTTTATAGATTACCACTAACACAAAAAATAGATCATTCTGCAACATCAAGTTTATCAGGAGTTCAACCATTATCATCAACAATTTCATCTTCATTTGCATCATGGACAAATGCAGAGCCATATGATTCAATTGAAGAAACATATTATTTTGATGGAATATCTTTAGCTGCCGGTACATTTGATGATAATAAAATTAGATTAGAAGATAATGAATTAGTTGGTACGTTAGATGTTAAAACGCGGGCAGAACGTAGTCAATTTGATAAAGCACCGTTAGATAGTAAAAAATTGGGAGTATATTTTTCTCCACAAACAATGATAAATGATGATATCATTGCACAACTTGGATTTACTGAATTAGATTCATATATTGGAGATCCTGGCCAGCAATATGAGCGTTCATACCCAGATTTAATACGCGCTGCAAGAGATTATTGGAAAAAGTATGATACTAAAAATGATATTAATGCTTACATAAAAATATTTTCATTGTTTGATTTATCATTTTTTAATCAATTAGAACAATTACTTCCAGCACGTGTTGATAAAGTTACTGGTGTATTAGTACAACCAAATATATTAGAACGAAATAAAGATTCAGTATTACCTAGGCCTAGTAGAACGTTAGATTCATATAATACTGATATTGATGTACAACAAACATTAATATTTGATCCAACTTATGATACCTATTTAGGATCAGTAGATGGGGCAATTGCTACAATTACTGCACAAGATGATGACCAAATACAAGGCTTTGTAACAAGAAGTGCGGCAGAGAAATATGATGGTACAATTTATTCTAGAGATTATTTATATTGGACTGGTACTGAATATATTGCGGGTGTAACACCATATTGGATGAGTGAAGCATTAATGCCGGATATTTCTAGTAGCACAAGATCTACTGATCGAGAAACACTATCATATACCGAATACCGCAAATCATTGTATAATGAAACTGCAGTTTTAACAAGCACGTCATCTGTAGCTGATTCTGGGTCTGATGTAGTATTTGAAGGTGTTGCACATACAGGTTCTAATTCTACCGAATTTACATTTTCGACTAGTTCTATTTATAGAATAGATACATGGTATCATGATTATAATGCTCCAGACTCAGGGAGTAATGCGTATTTGTTAACGCACCCAGTTACTGATGCTTTTATACTAAGCTCAAGTAACGTAAGTGGATTCAGCAATGTCCAGGCTCCAGGATCGGGATATCTTTTTGAAATTCAGTTACCTGCATCAGGTGATAGCATAAGTTCAGAAACCGTCGATATATATGAATTAATTAATAGTGGTTCGGGACATCCTACTGCTAGTGGCGGATCAACACTTTGGGGCGATTTATATGAAGGATTGAAACGTTGGGAAACGCTACAAGTTGAGGAAATCGACGCGTATCCTGGTCCATTATGGTTACCATTGAGATTACTCCCAGAAGGAAGTGAAACACAAATTGCTTCTGTTACAGCATCTTTATTTATAGGAACTGCCAGCCTCGGTGCGTCACTTTCATTCTCAACTGGGTCTATACCGGTTTGGACAGGTCAAGCTGCTTTTCCAGGAACCGGAACGTATAACTCAACGCCAATCGATATGTTGTTAACAGGGTCTTTGACCACTGGTAGTTTGTTAGAGGCTTTAGAACGAAGTGGAACTTATAGCGGCGGCTTTGGGGTATTCGCACAATGGAAATTCGAATTTGCAGCAGACCCACTGGGTCTCGGGTATTTCGATGGCGACACATTTGGTCTAGTAACACTTAATGATTCTTTAGCTTCGCCACCAAACGGGCATATCAATTTTGCAGCAACTGCTAGTTCGGTTTATGATACTATAGTATCAACAGTTGTTACTTCTTCTGCAGAACTATATCCATATGCAGAATGGTATTTGAGTAGTGGTTCTGTGTTTGACACTAGACTGTATGATTTAGAATATGCTACAGCAACAGACGAGGCAAATGCATTACAAGTCAATTTGTTTGCATCTGCATCAGTGTTACAATTGAGTTTATCAAGTAGCATATCAGCATCAATAGCTGCTACATATAGTTCAAGTTTTAATGAATATACAGGTATTCAAATAGAATGGGAAAAATGGTTTATTAGTTCTGGTAGTGATATTATTGAAGAAGCCCCGCAATCAGCTAACGATTATATTATTACTATTGATGGAAATGCAGTGACTACATATCGTACAGGAAGTGCGTCTTGGCAGCGAGTTGGTTATGGGGATGACCCAACTTTAACACCTGGTTTAAGTGCATCGTATGGTTTAGAAACCGGAGCAGATGGTGTTATTATCGGAGATTTACAAGCATTTGTAGATGAAGGTGACGTTATAGAATTCGGTATTCAGCCGGTGATTATTACTAATGTATATGAAACAAATGCTCTTGTAGCAAAAGCACGTGTTAAAAATATAAACATATTCTTTTCATATACATCTTCATTTACATATGGGGACATCGCAATTGGTTATATTGTTGTCTCTGGGTCAGACATATTTACTACCGATGTAAATGGCAATCCGGTGAGAGGCATTAATGTTAATGGTCCTGCAGAATATCAAGATTTTATTGGTACTGGTTTAGAAAATTCAAGATATAATGGAAGTAAAATGACATCACGTGGATTTAATATCTCTAGTTTAGATACTATAGATGGCGGACCAGTAGTTGAGTTTAGAGAAGCAAATCCAAATCAATTAATATATCAAGCTCCAGGCGAAAATGGTAGCTTTACAATATCCGGCGGATAAATGGTATTTTTTTCAATTAAAAATATTTATATGAAATAAAGGTAAATAACTATGGGATATTTAGATAATAGTTCAGTAACAGTAGATGCAATTCTTACTAAGAAAGGTAGAGAGTTGTTAGCAAAGGGTAGAAATTCATTTCGAATTACACAATTTGCGTTGGCAGATGATGAAATTGATTATGATTTATGGAATCCTGATCATCCATTAGGTACTTCGTATTATGGTACTATTATAGAAAATATGCCAATTGTTGAAGCAGTTCCTGATGAAACTCAAATGTTAAAATATAAACTTATCACTTTACCTAAGAAAACAACTAAAATTCCTGTAATTACTGTAGGTAATACTTCTATTACATTGGTAGCAGAAGGAGATACAGCAACAATTACGCCAAATACATCTAATTTTTCTGGTGGTAATGCAACATTAGGATATACAGCAATCCTTTCAAATTCAGATGTTGCTGATATTAGAGTTGCGCCAGGCGGCGAATTACAAAATTCAGTATTACCAACAACACCAAGATTTATTGGTGATAATGAAGATGCACAAAGTGTTGCAATAGCAGGTCGCGGTTTTGTTGTTAGAGCAAAACGACAAATAACAAATCAAACTGCAACAATTACAATTATTGGTAATGAAACTGGTGGTAGTGTTACTATTAACTTGACTGTAAATGCAGTTACTATTCAAACTGGAGCATAATGGATACTAAAATGAATATACAACATTTAAAAAAATTACCTAGAGTTGGCCAATTATTTAGAGGTCTAAGCGACATAGCACCTGCTGCTTCTGTTGCTCCAAACACACCACGTGTTACTGCACCACAAGCAAATATTAGTCAGCAAGTAGAACAATTGGCACGACAACGAGCAGAAGAAATAATTAGAGAGCAACAACAAGCTCAAGTATTAGCTCGAAATGGTCGTACTTTTACTAAATTTGATGCTGTTAATGATATTATCGATAATCAAACTGAAGTTGTAACGGCTGGGGTTTGGAGTGATGGTATTGCATCTTTAACAGCTCATTTTACTTCATCTACACAAACAACATCACAACGAAGATATTATATTGATGTGTATCAAAAAGATCCGGCAACAACTGGCTCTGCAGTACAATATTCAATTGCATATGGTAATGCAACTGGTTTGGGTTCTGATTCGCAAGGTCAATTGAATGATTCACCGAGTAGAGCTGTTTATTCTCAATACAAACAATTATTATTAGAATCTGCAGATACGAGGTTTACTTTTGATGGTGTTGATTCAAATTCTATTTATGTAGTTAATTTTAAACGTAGTAGAATTAAAGAAAAAATCGATCCAGGTAATTTTGAACTTCCATTAGTTAATATTTCTGCAAGAGATACTAATGCAACTGGTTCTGTAACAGTTGGTACTACAGTATATACATTAATTGATGATTCTGAAAATAGCGGCGCTCCGACAGTCGGTTCGTCTGGTAGAGTATATAATGTTGTTTCTGGTTCTATTAGTGATGGTATTTATAATCCATCAGCTCCAGTATATTATGGATTAGTTTATCCTGATTATGGAACAATTATTTTAAATGGCGATACATTAGATAATAATTTAGGATTTACAACTAATACCGGTTCATCATCTGAAGGAAATAACCATTATGGATTATATCATTCAATTTCAGGTTCTGGAACATTAACAAACCCAGCAACTTCAGATCTATATGGTTTCCAAGCAAGAAATGCTGAAACAATTACAAGTACACATTATTTTGTTAGAGTTAAAAATGCTGAATATAATTTTTCAAATAACCCATCATTTACAACAGGTAGCGTAGGAGAATTTAGACAATCAACATTTATCGGAGATCCAAAAACTTATATTACTACAGTAGGTTTATATAATGATTCAAGAGAATTATTAGCAGTAGCAAAATTATCTCAACCATTATTGAAATCATTTAGTCGAGAAGCACTTATTAGAGTTAAGCTAGATTTTTAATTAAAAACATAACTGAATTAAAGCCCTTTATATTTATAATAAATGTAAGGGGCTTTTTACTATTATGGCAAGAAAGTTATTAGATATACAAAACGATCGTATTAAATCTACTGGTGAGTCCCTGAGTATTGTTAAACGAGATTTAGTAGCAAAAACAAAATCAGCTAGAAAATCAGTTGGATTGTTAGATGATACTGAATTAGAGTATAAAGGAAATTATCCTTCAGTTTTTAAAAAAATAGATCCATCAGATTTTAAAAAAGAAGAATTTGTTACTAATAAATTATTTATGTTTGTTTCTGGTAGTGCAACAAGTAGCGCTTTACCATTAGAAGCAAGATATAGTAATAGAAATAGTTTGCCAGCATTGGGTTCTGAATTAACATATAATGATGCTTCTAATATTGACGGGTCGTTGCAAAGTATTACATACTTTTCTATAGACCATTTATATTATAAAAGAAAAGGCGAACCAGCTAATACATTTGGCCCGACTGATTTAACAAGAACTAAAAAATTTCTATATGAATCTGCTTCAGTATTTGTAATACCACAAAATAAGATTGGTGAAGGAATAAAACCAGCTTCGTTTCAATTTACTAGTTCGGTGCTTCTTTCCGCGGATAGATATGGTAATATCATTGATGGTAATTTTGATAGTGCATCTATTATTACTAATGTTCAATTTTATGAAGGTTTTAATGAATATTTTGATACAAATAGAATTCAATATATTTCTCATTCTGGCATAACATATGTAGATGGTGTTCCAACAACAGATGGGGATACATTACCTATAGGCCGAGCTGCAAGTTTTGATGGATCTGGTCATTTTCAAACATCAATTGATGGATATTATGATAGACAACATGATTATGCAATATCATTCTTTTTATCTGGTTCAAATAATGGCGGCGATGACCAAATTATATTAACTAAACAAAAACAAAACAATAACAAATATCCATTTAAAATTCAATTGAGTGGAAGTAATGATGTTAAATTTTCAATTTCTTCAGATTCTATACTAAATGCAACTGTTGCAACTACTAGTAGTCTGTCAGGATGGAAACATATACTATGTCAAAAATCCGGAAGTGAAATGTCAATTTGGGTAGATGCTGTAAAACACGTTTCTAGTTCATATGATTTCTTATTATATGGCGTAAATTCAATTTATACAGCATCAGGAAAGATTAGTAATGATGATCCATTGAATGTGGGTGGTTATAGCCCCAATAGCTCAAATCTTACGGGAGATCTAGATGAAATTAGAATCTTTAATAAGTCTCTATCTCAAGCACAAATAAGTTCTTTATCGGACCGTACAGAGGATGGTACATTTTTACAAACAAATCATGTAGGAAATGTATTTCCGAAACACGGAACAATTGTAATTTCGTCGCCGCATTATAAGTATGGTGATTTAACAAAAACTGCATATACTGCAAGTTATAGAAGTACATTAACTACTACAGAATATTCTACTTTAGTTAGAATAAGTAAAGATGATTTTAATTTAACATTAAACCCATCAACATTACAAGATAATGGGGTTGATTATGATTCATATGTTTCTAGTAGTGATTTTGATCCTTATATAACAACTGTCGGATTATATAATGATGCAGGACAATTATTAGTTACTGGTAAGTTAGCATCACCATTACGTAAACGTGGTGACATTGATATGAATATTTTATTAAGATTTGATGCAGATTTATAAGGAATAACAATAGCAAAAACAATAACTAATTTTGTAGTACGAAAAAATAAAAAGAAACGACCAGGCGTTCATTCTAAGAAAAAACAAAGTTCGCATAAACATGGTAAAAATTATCAAAAAAAAATATGTAGGTCAAAGTAGATGATACGATTAAAAAACATATTATCAGAAGTATTACAACAAGAACAAGTTGATATATTACTAGATAAAATACGTAATAAACAATATGTGCGTATTGGCGCTGGCGATAATGGGGTTGTTTATGAAATTAGTGATACGGATTATGTTTTCAAAATAACTAGAGAACGAGATGAATTTGAAGTCGCATCTGTTATCGTAGGTCGTGATTCTGAATTTAAATGTTTTATTCCAGTTGTTTACGTTAATGATTCTGAAAAAATGTATATTATGAAAAATGCATCAGAATTGCCAATAAAATACAAACAAATGATTGATAACTTTTATGCACGATACACAAAGTTTGCTCTAGATATGCAAGGTGAGGTTACTATATTTGATTACTTAGATGCGGACGGAGCTAGAGAAACTGAATCAGCATTAGTTACATTTTTACGAAAATTGCAGCAAGAAATTATCAGAACAGGAATTTCAGAATTTGATTTAGATTTAGATTTTAAATCAGACAATGTTATGATGTTTAACAACCGATTAGTATTAGTTGATTGGTAAAATTAAGGAAGGTTATGGCAAAAAATCATTGGAACTCGAAGTCAAAAGCGAGACAAGAAGCATATAAATACGGTTACAAGTCTGGATTAGAACATACTGTAGCTGAAACATTAAAAGAAATAAATTATCCAGTTAATTACGAGACTGAAACTTTACATTACAGTGTACCAGCAACTAAACATAAATATACACCTGATTTTGTATTTACTAAAAAGGATGGCGGAACAATGTTTGTGGAAACGAAAGGACGTTGGACTACCGCAGATCGTAAAAAAATGAAATATGTTTTACAATGCAATCCTGACATTGATATTCGCATAGTATTTCAAAATCCAAATCAAAAAATATCAAAAGGTAGTAAAACATCATATGAAGCATATGCTCTGAAGATGGGTATAAAACATGTTGCAAAGAAAATGATTCCTGCAGAATGGTTAGCAGAATGTTGCCAACTAGATGAAATTCCAACCGAAAAGAAAACTTTTTTTAAATTTTGATTGGAAGTGTGAAAAAAATTCATTATTTTCTAATGTAAGTAATGGCATTTAATTAATTGAATGAATGAAATGTTTAATGTAATGAATTCGTTAGACCAGGAATGAAATGAATGGGATGACATAAATTAATAATTATTATATTAATAAACCAGATCTTTTGAATCGTTCCATGTTTTCATTATATTATATTAATGAAGAATCTAAAATTATTACAATTACTCGAAACAGTACTAGGTAAAGGTAAGCCAACATCACGAGGCAATATTTCATTCTTCTCTCCTTTTATCTCACATCATAAACCAAAATTAGAAGTAAGATCAACACCAGATGAAAATGGTGATTATACATGGCATTGTTGGGTTTCTGATAAACGTGGTAAATCAATTTATACTTTATTTAAAGCACTAAATCAACCAAAAGAAAAGTTTGAGCAACTTGCTAGAATAATTCAATCATCTAGATATCGGATTGAAAAGCAAGAAGAACGAGATACTGTATTACAATTACCAGAAGAATATCATCCTTTGTGGGTGTATAAAAAATCATATGAATACAATGCAGCAATGCATTATTTGAAAGGGAGAGGTATCACGGTTTTTGACATCATCAAATATAGAATAGGATATGTAGAAGAAGGACAATATGCAAAACGAATCATTATCCCAAGTTATGATGCTTCTGGAAGCCTTAATTATTTTGTATCTCGTATATACCGTGATAGAGAAGGTATGAAACATAAAAATCCTACAGTATCAAAAGATATTATTGGATTTGAAATGATGATTAATTGGAGAGAACCAATTGTACTTTGTGAAGGTTCTTTTGATGCGATTGCAATTAAAAGAAATGCAATACCGTTATTTGGTAAAGCAATACAACCTACATTACAAAAGAAAATTATTGAAGAACATGTACAAGACATTTATATTTGTTTGGATGCTGATGCATTAAAAAATGCGTTAGATATTGCCGAACGATTTATGAATGAAGGATTGAATGTTTACTTTGTAGAACTACAAGATAAAGATGCTTCTGAGTTAGGCTTTGAAGCAATTACAAAACGTATTTCAGAAACTATGCAGATGTCATTTGAAGATTTAATGATGATGCGAATGGGAATGTTATGGAAATAAAGAAGATTGATATTGGGGTAGACATTATCGATAAAATATTTCATGTGTCGGATGTTCATATCAGAACATTGAAGCGACACCGTGAATATCGACAAGTATTTGAGAATATGTTTCTAACAATCGCACAAGAAGCTACTGATAGATCAATATGTGTAGTTACAGGTGATATTGTTCATTCAAAACTTGATATGTCGCCAGAGTTGATCAACATGTTAACTGAATTCTTTAATGGATTCACATTACCTACAATTGTTATATTAGGTAATCACGACATGAACTTGAATAATACACATCGTGTTGATGCATTATCTCCCGTACTCAATGTTATTCAAAATAAAAATATTCACTTCATAAAAGAAAATGGCGTATTTGAAGCAGGAAGTGTTTTGTTCAATCACATGGCTGTTGATGTTCCACCTGCAAAGTACGTAAAAGGAACTGACATTGATACTGAACATTTTAAGATTGCATTACATCACGGGGCTGTTCATTCTGCTCGTACTGATGTTGGTTATGAAATTTCAAATGAACATGTTACGGTAGATTTATTTGATGGTCATGATTTATGTTTATTAGGAGATATCCACAAACCAAATCAAATACTTCAAGAATATCATGTTGAAAATGGTGTAAAAAAGCCATTAACGGTATATCCTGGATCGTTGATACAACAAAATCATGGGGAAGCATTAGGACATGGAATACTTGTTTGGGATCTTCCTGACAGAAGTTCTCAATTTATAGATATACCAAATGATTATGGTTACATAACATTTGAGTTGGATGGAACATCGATTGTTAAAGCACCATCATATGTACCGGGACGGCCTAGGATTAGGGTAAAGTTTAAAGACACGTCAGCTGCTGACATGAAAAAATTTCTTGCAGCGTTACGTAAAAAATATACTGTTGAAGACATTTCTATTCAACGCATAACAGATACATCTACAAACACATCTGCAGCAAATATTACAATAGGCAATGTTCGTGATGTTGAATATCAAAATACACTTATTACAGAGCATATTGAACTTAATTATCCGCAAGCAACTGATTCAGAAATTGATGCTATTCGTCATATTAATAGATCAACAAATTCAAAATTACCAGTATTAGAATCAGTTCGTAACATAACATGGCATCCAGTTTCATTTGAATTTTCAAACATGTTTTCATATGGCGAAAATAATCATGTTGATTTCACAAAACTTCAAGATGTTGTAGGATTATTTGCACCAAATACATCTGGCAAATCATCGTTGTTAGATGCAATGACGTATACTATTTTTGATAAATGTAGTAAAACCGGAAAAGCTAAAGAAGTACTTAATAATAAATCTACACAATTCTTTGGTCGTTTTGTTTTTGAAATGAACAACGTAACGTATACGATTGAAAGAACAGGTACGCAGCAAAAATCAGGACACGTAAAAGTTAATGTTGAATTTTATTCTGATAATGAAAATCTTAATGGTGAAGAACGTAGTGATACAAATAAAAACATTAGAAAATATCTAGGAACTTATGATGATTTTATTTTAACGGCATTTTCATTGCAAAACGATCAAAGTAACTTTATCAATAAATCACAAAGAGAACGCAAAGATTTATTATCACAATTTTTAGATATTACAGTTTTTGAGCAACTTTACCAACTTGCTGCAGAAGATATAAAAGAAACAGCTGGTAAATTAAAAGAGTACAAGAAAACCGACTTTGCTCAAATTATTTCTGATGCAGAAGATATTATTTCGCAAAATATTGATGCAATATCTAAATGCGAACAACAAGAACAAGATGCACAAACACAAAAAGACGAACTTCAAGATGATTTATTGCGTCAAGTTGAAAGTAAACAGCCAACAACATATACAGGTCCGTCAATAAAACAACTTAAACAGGAAGAAATTGTATTAACTGATAAGATAAAAAATCTGCAGCAAGAAATTGAAACGAAAGAACAAGAAGTTGAAGAAAAAAATGATACTCAACTTAAACTTCGTGTTGATATAAAGCAATTTGATCATGATGATATTGAACACCACGTTGGAAAATATAATTCATATGATTCAAAGATAGAAACACAAACGAGAATAACAAATAAACAAAGGACATACGTTGATGGATTGCAAGAAAAAATACAACATCTCGACACACATGAATATGATCCAGAATGCAAATATTGTACATCAAACGTATTTGTTAAAGACGCATTACAAGCCAAGGATTGTATTGATCAAGAACGTGAGTCATTGAAACGACATGAAGAATATTTAACACGTTTTAAAACAGAGCAACAGGAATTATTTAAATACACTATACAAAAAACTCAGTTAGAATCATTGATTTTAGAACGATCTGGAATACGAGATGATATTGAACGTGATGAACTTCGTTTAGAAATTTTAGAAAATGAATTACAGACAAAAGAATCTGAATTAGAAACTTGTTTAGAGCGACAAGAACAATATACGATTAATCAATCTGCAATTGAAACCAATCAAAAAATTGAAGAACGGATTGAATTAATTAAAGATGCGTTAGAACATAATAAACATGCAATAGCAAAGATTACAACACGAATCAAAAATTTACATGGTGAGATTGAAGTTGCAAAAACAAAAAAGAAACATGCACTTGAAAGTTTAGATTCTTATAAAAAGTTAGAAACAGAATATAAGGCATATGAATACTATTTAGAAACAATAAAAAGAAATGGTGTACCATATGATATTATTGCAAAAGCTCTTCCAAAAATTGAAGCTGAAATCAACAATGTACTCAATCAAATAGTTGATTTCAATATGGTTCTGAATACAGATGGCAAGAATATAAACGGATATATTATTTATGATGAAGATAATTTTTGGCCATTAGAATTAACATCTGGTATGGAACGTTTTATTTCTAGTTTAGCAATTCGGGTTGCATTAATAAATGTATCAGCACTACCACGTCCTAATTTTATTGCAATCGATGAAGGATGGGGAAGTTTAGACTCAGAACATATTGCTGCAGTAATCAACCTATTTGAATATTTTAGAAACAAGTTTGACTTTTCAATTATTATTTCACACGTTGATTCTATGCGTGATATGGTTGATAAATTACTTGAAGTTAACAAGCAAAACGGATTCAGCCAGATTCAGAACACGTAATATTTATAATAAAGTATTTCGTGTATGAAAAGAAAAGAAACTATTTATCGAGGACTTGACTTAATTAATGTATTTTTTGAAGATACATCATTAACATCTCCTGATGTATTTCAGATTACAGAATTTCCTACACGACTTACTGCAGGTAAAAATTTAATTAAATTAAAAGGTCATCCGGATAATTTACGAATTGGTTCATATCTTAATATTGAAATATTAGATTTTAATGGCGATCCAATTTATTATGAAATAATTGATTATATTGATGAAGATAAGTCTCGTGTTATTGCAATATATGTTTATGAAGAAACATCTCCGGGCGAAGCTTCAATAACAATTGTTGGTGAATTACGACAACTTAACGGACAACCAGTACCGCAAGAATGGGAAGGTCGTGCTAATGTTAAATGGTCTAGAACTGTACAAATTAATCCTACACTTTCAAATAATTCAGAAATAATTTTTGAAGCATTACCGAATGTAACAATACAAGAACAAGTAGGTGTACAATTAAATCGAACATATCCAAATGGACAACAATTTCCAACTTATTCAACAGGAACTGTTAGATTCTTTTCATATAATGGACAACCAGCAATTGAATTAACAAACGGATTGTTTACTAAAGATATGGAAGATGGTACAATAACAGTATCATCGCCATCTAATCCACAACCTACGCCGCAGTTTACACCATCTAGTACAGCATATTCTTCAACTATTAAGAAAGTTTTAAGTGAAACAACAATGTTATTAGATTCAGAATTTATAGTCAAATCTAATCAAACACTTTCAACTCATACATATACATCATTTGACGCATCTTCATATTCATTGTTATATGAAGCAACACCTACATATACACCAACTGAAAATTCAGAATCATTTGCATATGTTACTATAAACGGATTAGAACCAGCAACTGGTGATATTGATCGTATAAAAGTATTTTTCAATGGTAAAGGTACGATTGGTACGTGGGAACAAATTAATGATATTGAATTAGAAGAAATTGAATTATTTGTAGATACCGGAAGTGTATTTCCAGATTTTGCAATAGGCACATTTTCATCTCAAAATATAATTGATACGTATTGGGAAGCAAAATATTTTAACAATGGTGGATTAGGTACTGCTCCTACAGCATCTTGGACGAGTGGTAGTATAGGAAATGGTGTACAAATTATTCCGCATGGCGGGTCTGATATATCTGCTACAAATAGTGTAATGACATTTCAACACGTAGCACCATATGCCGCTACATTTGTAAGTCAGTCTGCATATAAATTAACAATTGACGCAATTGGCACTAGGAGTTCAGTAAGTGGTAATTCTAATCCAAAATTATCAATATTCTTATCAGGTTCTGCATTTCCATATGATGCACAAGATCTATTGAATCAAAACATACAACAATTTGGACGTAGAATCGGTGAATTAGAAGTATTATCTAGTAATCAAAGATTCGATGATACGGTATTTGAATTTGAGGCATTACAAAATGGTAGTGGGCAATTAATATTTGTAATTGAAGGCGGTGAGTGGCAATTTTCTGATATCAGAACTACAACTGATAATGATCCCGGATATACGCCAGGGTATACAAGAATAAGAACAGAAATACCAACCAAACATAAAAGTGGTAACCAACTTTCATTCAAATTAGAATATTATAATGTAGATAGTGTTAAAAGTAAACAAATATCATATGTTAATAATCTAGATTGGCAGGGAGGTAATCGTTATATTGATGGTGATTATTCAATGCTTACTGGTTCATTATATGTTGCTGATTCATTAGAATCGGGTATTGCAATATCTGGACTTAAAGATACTGGGTTCGTACGAAGCTTGGGGTATTCCGGATTTGCATACGGCGGCCCAGGATTTTTACTATGGAGTGGTAGTGCATTATCTGGCAGCTCTGGAACTAAAGGCGGCGTACCATATAGTGGTGTTGGTTTAGAATTATATGCAACTACGGACAACTATTTTAGATTTTCAACTGCAGATTCTGAATTAGATGTAAGAACACAAAAGTTCTTTGTAGGTGATGCAACTACATTTATATCAGGCTCAGATGGTAATTTACAAATAAAATCTGGCAACGATTTAAATATATATAACGGCGAAATAACTGGGTCAAATGTATTAATTTCAAACACCATAAAAACCGGCCTATCAACTACTGAAGACTACATAGTACTAAGTACAGCTCAACGGGTAGTTGATGCATCAAATATTGCTAGGATTGTATATCAAGATGAGTCGTTGTCTCAAGACACACAACACACTACTGCAGTTAGCTCTCCATGGACATCATCAAATGTATTGTTAGCGTCATTTACATGTAACATACTCCCAGGAGAAACTAACATGGTATTCATGTTTCAAGTTTCCGGCTCAATATCAGGCAGTGCTTCACAGATATCGGGGTCACTCAATGTCGAACCGCAATTAAAAATTGATTTGTCATATATATCAGCCTCAGCCGGCCCAATAGAAACACTCGCAACTAGTCCTAATTTCAGAATCATTACGCCAATAGAAACATTAGAAACATATGAATTTTCTGGAAGTATGCATGATGGATCCTTTGGAACACGGCTTAGCACCGGCCCGACATTCTATTCAGGTGATTTTGTACAAATGTATAAACCCATTACTGCGGATATGCAAGGAAAATTTGTAAAAGTTGAAATGTATGAACGTTTACAAATCGTTAACAGTTCCGGCACAACAAGTGGTTCATTAAATTGGCGTAATTTGCATGTTATGACAACGCGTCAAGCAAACGAGTATCAAAGCATCGGCTTAGCTGAAGCAGTAGAGCTTCCACAAACACCGGCTGGTCTTTAAAATTAATACTAATACAATGATTCATATTTATATAAAATAGGCATTCGAATGAAATCAATACTACAAGAATTCAAACAACATCTCACAGAACAAACAAGTAATGTTACTGTTTTGTTTCCAGGCGGATTTAAGCCTATAACTGGAGCACATTTGGCACTTGCTAATCGATATGCAGAAAATCCTTCAGTTAAACAAGTAATAATGCTTGTTGGTCCAAAAGATAGAGATGGATTTACGAGAAAACAAACTATCGATAGTTTTAATCTATTAAATTCAAACCCAAAAATCATAATGCAACCAACAGAATTTAATTCTCCAATAATGGCTGCATATGAATTCTTATTTGCATTGCCAGAAGATGCTCAAGGACAATATGCAATGGCAGCTTCAACAAAGGGTGATGATTATGTACGAGCTAAAACATTTGTTCCTAATGTAGATAAATACAAAATTACTGGTGATAAATCTGGAAGAAAAATTCCACAAGGTGTTGATGCTATTGAATTGACTGCAAATGCAGATCCAATTCAATATCCATCAGGAGAACCAATTTCTGCAACAGCAACACGACAAGCAATTGCATCGGGCGATTATAACATATTCAAACTCTCATATCCGGGTATAGAAGATTCGGTACTAAAAAATGTTTGGGAAATATTAACTGGCAAAATGATTGAATCTACTTTTTCTAAAGGTTGGTGGAATACAATTTTAGAACAAGATGTTAATGCATTATTTACTGAATTAAGTACTGGAAAGCGTTTACGTGTATTTGATTTTGATGATACATTAGCAAAAATGAATGCTACAATTTACGTTAAACACCGAGATGGATCTAACACAGAATTAAACCCAGCACAATTTGCGGTTTATGAGCCAAGGCCTGGCGATGATTTTGATTTTTCAGAATTTGATAGAATTATTAAATCTGCAAATCCAATACAAAAAAATGTAGATGCATTAAAAAGAGCAATGCAAGATGCTGGGGCTAAAACAACTATTTTAACGGCTCGTAGAGTAGCTTATCCAGTTAAAAGATATCTTGAGCGCGAACATGGAATTAAGAACATATACGTTGTTGCACTAGGTTCATCTGACCCAATGGATAAAGCTCGTTGGATTGAAAAACAAATTCAAAAAGGTTATGACGATATTGAGTTTATTGATGATTCACCAAAAAATGTAAAAGCGGTTGATTCATTACAACAACAATATCCAGACGTTGCACTTTCAGCACATTTAGTAGAAGGCTATATGGATCCTAAAACTGCTGAGAAACATAAAAAGAAAATTGAAAAGCTTCGCAAGTTTTTAGATAAGAATACCGGCAAAGAATTTGTATATGATTTTGATACATATGACAAAACTACATTTGGCGTTCGTTTAACTGAAGGCACATTACTTACAGAAGGTGGAGCTGCAGGACACATGGCTCACCCATATGATGATCACGGATTAACCTTTAACGAAATGAAAGAACTTATTTCAAGAGCATTAGAGGGACAATTGGACATCGAAGAGGCAGTAACAGAAAAGACAGATGGCCAGAACCTTCAAGTAACGTGGAAAAACGGACAGGTAGGATTTTCTAGGAACAAAGGCACAATTGTAAATCCATTATCTACAGAAGAGCTTATAACTAAATTTGAAGGTAGAGGTGATATATCAGATGCATTTCGAGAAGCGGGACAAGACTTACAAGCAGCATTTAACAAAATAGATTCTAAAAAGTTAGATAGTATTTTTAAAAATGGCACTGTATTTGCAAACATGGAAATTATATATCCAAAATCAAAAAATATTATAAATTATGACAAAGCTCATATACAGTTTCATAATTTAATTGAATATCGAATTGGAACGAACGCAAAAGGAAAACCAACAGTAGATAAAGTTCAGACCGATATGACCGGCGGAGCATTGATTCAGAAAATAATTGAAGATGCAAATGCGCACATGCAAAATACATTTTCATTCATACCTCCACAAAAAATTAAATTAGGTCGTATTGCAGATTTTGAAGATCAACAAGCAGCATTATTTGCAGAAGTAGATCAACTTAAAACGCAATTTGGACTTAAAGAGACTGATTTAATTTCTGAATATCATCGTGCTTGGTGGAGAGACGTAATTA
>Ga0208162_1000311_pt1 | contig 28748 bp, 28 predicted proteins | sample CB_VirMetaG_4_FD_184539 | JGI IMG/M metagenome (GOLD analysis project Ga0208162, IMG submission 184539) | Freshwater to marine saline gradient viral communities from Chesapeake Bay - CB_1508_1M Viral MetaG (SPAdes) (version 4) | ecosystem: Environmental > Aquatic > Marine > Coastal | place: USA... | reverse complement strand
AGACTTGGGTGGTGAAGAAGGCGACCTAGACCTCGGAGACGAACTGGGAGGAGAAGAGCCACCAGCAGAAGAACCAGCGGCTGAAGAAGATACAACTCTACTAGCAGAGCCAGGGTCTGAGCCAGTTGAGGGCGAACCTCTTGGTAAACGAGACGACAGTCCGAGCTATAAAATAAAGAACAAGAAAACTGGTGAGACTACAACTACAAAGTCAAAAGGTAAAATGTATAAGCCAGTTGCTACAGATAAACGACCAGAAGGAGCACGCAAGCGTTCCTACCGTGCCGACCATTCACATGAGATATCAAGAATGCCAGACAGACAAATAAGAATGAACCTATCAAAAGACGCAAAGACAATGCTAGGTCTTGATTCTTTCAAGTCAATGAGTAAGGGCATTTTTGAGAACAAAGCAACTAATTACGAAGAAGAGGAAAGACAAATCTTCGAAGTTAAAGAAGAACTAAAAGAAATTTTTAAAGACTTGGAGCAAAACTAAATGGGTAAGCACAACAAGAAAAGAAACACTGCTTTTATTTATGAAGCACTCGTTAGAGAGATCGTAAAGCAGTCAGTAGCAAAGAACAACAAGAAACGAAATGCTGCCATTCAGATAATGAAAGAAGCATTTGCTCCAAGAACAGAACTCCGTAAAGAGTTGGACCTTTACAAAACTCTTATGGAGAACAATGACTTACAAGAGAAAATCGCAGAGAAGATTCTTGTAGAGACAAAAACCCAACACACCAGAGTAAATCAAGAGCAACTTTTCAAAGAGCAAAGCGTTGCTATCTCAAAGATTAACAAACAGTTGTCCAAAGATGTGTTTAACAACTTTGTTCCAAACTACAAGCACCTTGCAACTATTGCACAGATCTTTGGAACCACAGATAGTCCAAAAACAAAAGTCCTTTTAGAAACACAGATAGTAGAACGTCTTACTTCCAAACCAGTAGAAAAAACACAAACCCCACAAGTGTCTTCGCTGGTTGTCAAGACCTTTACTAAAAGATTTAATGATTCCTACTCTACACTACTTGAGAATCAAAAGCAACTACTTTCTAACTATATTTCTTCATTTGCCGATAACGGTTTGGAATTTAACTTCTTTTTAAGTGAAGAAATCGGTCGTTTAAAAGAAGTTGTTACAAACGCTCAAAATCTAGAAGAAACACAAAAAGACGAGACTATAAAAGAAAACCTCCTAAAAGTACACGATATTCTAGAGAGTATCAAAGACGAACCTATTAGTAAAGATGTTCTTTACAAGGTTCTACAAATTCAGCAACTTGAAAAAGAGATTATAGCATAATGAAGATTGTAATAGATAACAGCAAACCAGTTCAAATAAAGATTGACAAACCAGATGCGGTTGTCGAACTTAAAGCAAGAAAGACTATGGCGGGAGACATAATGATTTTTGATCACCCAGACATAGACATTATGGTTTCACCTTCTAAAAACAAAATCTTCGCCCTATCAAAAGATCAATATGGCGATCATATTTATGCTACACAGTCTAGACTTTTCGAGTGGTTGAGAAAACACGGCGTTGTTGATCCTTCCAAAACAAGGGGAGGAAATGTGTTTGGTTCTTTGGAAAGCACAATGCTTATCCCAGAGGAAAAACAAAAAGACAAAATAAGTCCTGTTGACGTTGCTGTTTATTCAATAGCAAAGTTTCTTCACGAAGAAGCACCTTCTGTCCGAGCTTACAAAGATTATGAAAATAACTTTGATAAGTCTCTAACAGAACCTTCTGACGAAGACACCACCCGTTTAGGCAAAGTCCCACACGAACCAAGACAAGGCACAGTAAACACCTATCCAGGTTCAACTGCTGCCTACGGTCTTGTCGGTTATTACTACGAGGAATAAATGAATCTATTACATTTTGTTTTATGTGCCTATGGTCTAACAATGATTGTTGTCTATGGGTCTATTTTTGAACGCTTCCGCGCACTAATGGAAAAAGCAGGGTTCTGGGGCAAGGTCTTCAAGTGCCCTCTGTGCTTCGGTTTTTGGGCGGGAGTATTTTTATGGAGCATAAACCCCTACACAGAACTATTTACATTTGATTACATTTTAATAAATGCTTTTCTTTTAGGGTGTTTATCCTCTGGGACGAGTTATTTATTAGCGATGCTCGTGAATGATTTTGGTTTGAAAGTAAACCAGAAGGAGTAATTATGCGTAACGAGTGGACTTCCAAGTGGAAACTTCAACCTGTCCGTCGCTGCTGCAGCGGATCAATAAACGAGCGGGTAACGCCCGCTCACATTTTATCAAGGAGAGCAAACGATGAAATTAACTGAATCACAATTAAGAAAACTTATAAATGAAGAAATCGCCACAATGGTCGAAGAAGGTGAAATCGACGAGGGCATTTTTAGTGGGTTAGGAAACCTTGCAAAAAAAGCAGGTGCGGGAATCAAAGCTGCTGGTCAAGCAATTGCTAAAACTTATAAAACCGGATCACTTTCTGGTGATTTAAATTTAGGTATTAAATACTTGACAAATGTTGTTGCCAAAGCAGAAAAAAATATGGATCTGATCCCTGACGAGCAAAAGGCGGCATATAAGAAGGCAATATCTGGATTAAAAGGTGGAGTAACGAATGCCAAGAAAGCTGTAAATACTTTGGCGGCATTGGAAGAGTAATAATGACTAAACAACTTTTACGAGAATTTTTTGAACTTAAATGCGACGATAGAGGATGTCGTGACCTTCTAACCGAAGGCGAGAAGAATATGATTACTGAAGGTTTTCTTGTCTTTCCTGCTAAGTTACAGCAATGTAATGTTAAGAATGGTAATGGCAGAACTTATCCTCGTGACGTTCTTCAACGTGAAGTCGAAAACTATCAAAAGTTGATTAGAGAAAATCGTGCTCTTGGTGAGTGTGATCACCCAGATGATTCAGTTATTAATCTAAAAAACGCCTCCCACATGGTCACAAGAATGTGGTGGGATGGTGATAGTGTCTTAGGGACCATCAAAGTCCTTAAGACTCCCTCTGGGGATATTCTACGTGGTCTTTATGAAAGTGGCGTTCTTTTTGGTTTCTCTTCAAGGGCAATGGGTTCACTTCAAGAAGGTCGTGATGAATATGGAAACTCAGTTCAAGTTGTTCAGGACGATCTGCAACTTATTTGTTTTGACGCTGTGTCAGAACCTTCGTCTCCTGGTGCTTATGTTTTAGAACCACATAGGGGAGAGATTAAACTTCAAATGGCTGAGAATAAATCAAAAGAGTTTTTTACCAAGGGTGATAGAATCAATCGCTCGCTAAATGAAATCTTAAAAGGTTAAAATGAAAAAATCACAACTAAAAACAGTTATTAAACCTATCGTAGAAGAATGTCTAAATGAAGTTCTTTTAGAGAAAGGTTTATTATCTAGTATCATTTCAGAGGTTGTAAAGGGTATTCAACCAATCCAACAACCAGTAGTTCAACAAAGACCCCAAATGCAAGAGAACAAACTCATGCAACAACAGCGTCAAGAACTACAAGAACAAAAGTTTGAAATGATGAAGGCACAAAAAAGAAAACTACTAGATGCTGCTGGTTTCGGTATTGACGTGTTTGCAGGAACACAACCAATAGAGGAAGCAGCAGATCCCTCCAACGGTCAGGCAGGAGCACTAAGTGGCGTAGCGTCTGACGACCCAGGTGTGGACATTAAAGGTATTATGGCAATCGCTAACCGTGATTGGTCCAAAATGATATAGAGGTTATTATGGGAAAGAAAAGACCAGTTCACGTCGAGGTAAAACCAAGACACAGAGACGAACCAGTAGAAAAAATGATCAAACGTTTTAGTAAAAAAGTAAAGAACGAAAGAATTATAGAAGGTGCATTAGCAAGAAAACGCTATGAAAAACCTTCGGTTAAAAGACGAAGAGAAAAAGAAAGAAAAAAAAGACTTCTTCAGAAACTTCACAGAGAGCGCCAACTACGTGAAGAACAAAGGTAAAAATAGGTTTTTAGAGTTTTAATAACTAATTAATGTTAGTTATAAAAGGAGATTCGTATGTCCTCAATGTTAGAACAAGCTATTATTGATGCCGAGCAACTAAAAGAAACTGCTCAAAGAACTGCTGAAGAAGCAGTAATCGAGAAGTATCAATCTGAAATCAAAGAGGCTGTTAATGCCATTTTAGAGCAGGAAGATCCTTTAGCAGAAGAAGAGGCGGGTTTAGTTGTAGATGGCGAGGGCGACGTATCTTTAGTAGATGACCTACCTTCAGCACAATTAACAGAAGAGGATGATATTGTAGAAATCAACCTAGATCAACTTGAAGAGATGATGGCACAAGAAATGGAAGAGGGTACAATGGACCCTGCTGATATGCTTGAGCGTGAAGAAGTTGCTGAAGAGATTGCTGCTTTAACTGAAGAAGAACTCGATGAGGAAATTGAACTCGATGAGGACATTAACGATCTTTTAGAAGAGGAAGATGATCTAGATGAGGCAACAATCGAGATTGACGATGAAAAACTTGCTGCTGCCATCACTGGTCAAATGAAAGAAGAAGTTGAGTTAGACGAAGAAATTGATATCGACGAAGCACAACTAGCAGAGGTTATCGCTGAACTTCTTTCCGAGGAAGAAGATGAACTTGGTCCCGACCTTGCCCCTGTTGCCGCAGAAGAGGCAGAGGCAGATGAACTTGCTGCCGAGGCTCTTGAAGAGGTCGAGGTAGTTGAAGAGACAGAAGAGATCGAAGAAAAGAAAAAGAAGAAGTCATTTCCCGATCTTACAGGCGACGGTAAGGTCACTAAAGCGGATATTCTCCAAGGCAGAGGCGTTGATTTAAAAGAGTCTAAACTCCTTCAAAAAAAGAACAAAACTCTCCTAAGAGAGCAAAAGAAAATGAACAACAAAGTCCAGTTGTTAGAAAACAAAGTAGAAAAGTATGGCACAGTCATTGAACAGCTTAAAGAAAAGCTGGATGAGAGCAACTTAACTAATGCTAAGTTGTTATACCAAAACCGCATTTTAAATAGCATCTCCCTGAATGAGCGACAAAAAGATAAAATTGTCGAAGCTATCTCAAATGCAACTAGTGTTGAAGAAGCAAAAATCATTTTTGAAACTCTTCAAAGTGCAGTGGGCATTAAGTCTAAGAAGACCAGAAAGCAAGAATCACTGAACGAAGTTGTAGAACGTAGCTCTTCAGCGTTTATTCCTCGTAAAGAGGCAAAACCCAATACAGACGCATTCTCCGATAGGATGAAGCGTTTGGCAGGATTAAAATAGAATAAACAAAGGAGATTAAAAATGTCTATTTTACAAAAACTTACAGAAGGTGTCGTTTCACGCGACATGCGTAAGGAAGGTGCGGCACTCCTCAACAAGTGGGAGCAGACCGGTCTTCTTGAGGGTCTTCAGAACGACGTAGAGAAAAACAACATGGCGCGTCTTCTTGAGAACCAAGCAAAGCAGCTTCTAAAAGAGGCAGCATCATCAATGAGCGGTGGCGATGTAGAAGGTTTCGCTGCTGTTGCTTTCCCAATTGTCCGTCGTGTATTCGGTGGTCTTATTGCGAATGACCTTGTTAGTGTTCAACCAATGTCACTTCCATCAGGTCTTATCTTCTTCCTTGACTTTACTTTCGGTGGCACTCTTAACAGTCCAACCGATGATCGTCTTGGATTCGGCGCTGGTGATTCACTATACGGTGGTGGAAAAGTAGGTTCAGAGATTACCGGTGGTGTTGATCTCAACGGTGCAGAGGGTACCGCTGCTGGTCAGTTGTACAACCTAACCAATGGTTATTCTTCACCAACTTCTTCAGTTGCTGCTGGGGATCTCGATGGTACAAACGTAGAAATTCTTTTCTCTGGTACTTTCGGTCAAAAGTCAACTTATAAGTCTGGCGGCGGCGCAGGTACCGTTGTTAGTTTGGCAGAAGCAAATCATATTGACTCTGTTCTACGTTTTGACCCTGCGTTTGCTTCTGGTTCAACTAGATTCGCCGTTGTTGCGGTTACTCGTGCATCTCTAACTGGTTCGGATGCTAACGGTACTGAGTTTAACTTTGATGACTTGGTTTCACTAACCTTTACTGGTTTGAATGCCGCAGAGAGTCACGTTCGTCGTTTGACACAGTTCAGTCAGTCAATTGCTGACAAGAACGCTGGTGTTGCTCCTGCTCGTGGTACTGCTGATGTTCTTACAATTGTTGCAACCGATACTCGTACACTAAAAGAACTAACTGCTAGTATTGATGGTGCAGGTTTGACTTTCCCAATCATCGATAACCTAACAAATGCTTCCGCTCTAGGTGCAGTTGTTGGTCAAGATGCATGGGGTCTTGAGGGTGACGATGATATTCCAGAGATCAACCTCAAAGTCGATTCCGTATCAGTGACAGCAATCACCAAGAAACTCAAGGCAAAGTGGACACCAGAGTTGGGTCAAGACCTCAACGCTTACCACAACCTTGATGCAGAGGTCGAACTTACTTCAATCCTTTCTGAGCAAATCGCTCTTGAGATTGACCGTGAGATCGTCGAAGACCTCGTAAAAGGTGCAACTGCTGGTACTTACTACTGGTCACGTAGCCCAGGTTTATTTGTAAACAAACTAACTGGTGTAGAGGTCGGTGCTTCAACTGCCGCTCCAGACTTCACTGGTACTGTTTCAGAGTGGTACGAGACTCTTGGCGAGACCATCAACGATGTTTCCGCTCAGATTCACCGTAAGACTCTACGTGGTGGCGCTAACTTTATCGTCACTTCACCAGAGATGGCTTCAATCATGGAGTTCATGTCAGGTTTCCGCGCTAACGTAACTGCTGATGCTGACAAGGGTACCGCAGGTGCTCAGAATGTTGGTACTCTAAGCAAGCGTTACGACGTTCTTGTTGATCCTTACTTCCCACGTAACCTCGTTCTCGTTGGTCGTAAGGGTGGTTCATTCCTAGAGAGCGGTTATGTTTACGCTCCATACGTGCCACTACAGGTCACTCCTACCATCTTCGGTGTGGAGGACTTCGTGCCACGTAAGGGTGTCATGACCCGCTACGCTAAGAAGATGGTCCGTCCAGATATGTACGGTCTTGTCGTCTGCCGTGGTCTTCTAGGTGAGTCAGGAAGTTAATTTCTACTGACATAACCTAATCAAACCGACCCCGTGCTTCTTTGAGGTGCGGGGTTTTTTTATGTTTAAACAACTACTTATAATAAAGGAGAAATTTAAATGAACCCAAGAAAGAGAAAGTATCTAAAACTTAAAGCAATTGAAGCAAAAAAAGCAGCAGTTGCAGCAGAGGCAGTCCCAACAGAAGCACCAGTTGTTAAAGAACAAGCAAAAGAACCTGTACAAAAGACTGTTAAAAAGGTTGAAGAGAAAATTGTTGAAGACAAACCAAAGCAGACTTCAAAAGATAAGGAGTCTAAACCTCAGAAATCATTCTTCTCCAAAACTGCAAAAACTAAACCATCTGCAGACTAAGCCATTTGAACATCCTCTTACTATTTATAGTGAGGAGAAATATAAATGGCGCAACCCACACTAACACCTTCATCGCAAACAAGTAAAGTAATACTGCCAAGTTCAAGTACTCCTGCATTAGCAGAAGCGGCAGCATTCCCTTTCAGTGTTTACACCTCTGATCGCTATTTCTTATCTGGAGCAGCGGACCAAGTTGCTTACACATATAACAAATTAGGTGGCGATGTACTTGATATCGAGTTAACAAAAGAGCAAGTATTCTCTTCTTACCAAGAAGCAGTTTTGGAATACTCTTACCTTCTTAATATTCACCAAGCAAAGAACGTAATTGGTGATCTTTTGGGTGCTAAAACTGGTTCTTTCAATGAAGAGGGGCAACTGCAAGATACAACAGGTCTTGAGGATGTATCTTTAAAATTCCCCAAATTTAAGTTTGAATATGCTCGTCGAGTGGGTCATGGTTATTCAACAGAAGCGGGTCTCGGTGGTGTAACTCCAATATATTCTGCATCTTTTACAACTGTGGATGGAAAGCAAGATTATGATTTACAACAAATTGTTTCTTCTTCGGCAGTGACCGACACGTCTGTACCTTATTATGGTCTTATAAGTGGAAGCAGAATTAATGTAACAAAAGTATATTATAAAACACCACAAGCAATGTGGAGATTCTATGGTTACTATGGTGGTCTTAACACAGTTGGTGATTTAGCAAGTTATGGACAATATGCTGATGATAGTACTTTTCAATTGGTCCCAACTTGGCAAAATAAAGCACAGGCAATGGCTTTTGAAGATGCTATCTATACAAGAAACAGTCACTATAGTTTTGAGATTAAAAACAACAAACTAAGAATATTTCCTAATACAGTTACGGTCAGTCCAGCAAAGATGTGGATCGAATTTTTTGTCGATGGCGATACTCCTTGGAAAGAAGAAGGCACGACAGATAATGGTGTTGATGGTATTAATAATATGAACACACTACCATTTGAGAACACCCCTTATCAAAAGATTAACTCTATTGGTAAGCAGTGGATAAGACGATTTGCTCTTGCTCTCTCAAAAGAAACTCTGGGCAATATTCGCTCTAAGATAAGTTCTATTCCAATTCCTGGCGATAGTGTTACTCTTGATGGTCCCGCACTTTTAAGTCAGGCACAATCTGAACAAGAGAAATTGCGCGAGGAACTAAAAACAATATTTGATGAACTTACTTATACTAAGATCGCTCAAGGTGATGTTGAGTTATCTGATGCGGTAAATAAAGTTCAAGAAAGAATCCCAATGCGGATTTTTGTGGGATAATAAATGGCTGATAACGAATGGACACAACCAGACGCTCCACCACCCCCGCTATTCCTGGGTGAGAAAGAGCGAGACTTTGTAAAGCAAGTCAATGACGAACTCATTGAGCGTGTTATCGGTCAAGGTATATTCTATTACCCTATCAGCATGGAACACACGAACTTTCATCCACTTTATGGAGAAGCAATAGAAAAAACATTCTTGCCCCCAGTTAGGGTATATGCTCTTATAATGTGGGAAGGGTACACAACAGAAACAACAAATCTAGGTATCGACCGTAGACCTTCTATTGTTATTCATTTCCACAAGAGAAGACTAACAGAAGATCAAGACCTCTTTGTAAGAGAAGGCGACTTCGTTCTCTACGGTGAAACATACTATGAAATTGTTCAATTAAATGAACCAAAGCAAATCTTTGGTCAAGTGGACCATAAAATGGAAGTAGAAGCAAAGTGTATTAAAGCACGTAAGGGAACTTTTAATGCCGGATAATCCACAATACAGAGGTGTAGAAAACGCAGATCAAAATATAAACGTAGAAGAGATACAACCCTCTACTTTAGAAAACATTGATTTTGCTTTTTTTGATTTTATCAATGATAAAATGAACAATAGTGCAATTACCAACGAAGGTTGGAAAAAAACTCCTATCATATGGGCATCTTCTGAACGCTCTTATTTGTCTAAAAATAATAAAGATTTAAGAGATGATGATGGTACTCTTATTTTGCCTTTAATAACAATAGAAAGAACCTCAATGAATAAAAGTAAAACAAGAAAAGGTAAATATTACGGTTTGAGTGGTCTACTCCCAGAAGATAATAGATTTGGTAGAATAACTATAGCAAGGAAAATAGTAAAAGATAAAACAAACAATTTCACCGTTGCCGACAATATTAAAAAGTTTAATACAGTCGAAAGAACACCAAATAGACAAGGTTACTTTCCAGGTAAAAGTAAAGGAAAGGTTGTTTATGAAACATTGAGCGTACCACTTCCTATTTATGTCAGCATGAATTATGAAGTAACACTTAGAACCGAATATGTTCAACAAATGAATGATTTAATGTCCCCATTTATCACTTTGGGTTCTTCAATAAGTTATTTTGTAATTGAAAAAAATGGACATAGATATGAAGCTTTCTTGCAGGAAGGTTTAAATTTAGCAAATAATGTATCATCTTTGGGAACAGATGAAAGAAACTATACAACAAAAGTAACTTTTGAAGTTTTGGGATACATTATAGGTGAGGCACCAAACGGTGAAAGACCTAAAATTATAAGACGTGAAAATGCCGTAGAGGTTAAGATTCCAAGAGAAAGAGTAATCTTTGGTGATATTCCTGATTATGGCAACGGAAAATCAAAATATAGAGAATAAACAAAAATGGTTTTTACTCTCTTAACTCACTAATTAATAAAGAAACAATTACAATTGTTCACAAAGGAGACAACAGAATGCCAGCATCAGATTTCAAATTTATCTCACCAGGAGTATTTGTCAACGAAATTGACAACTCCCAAGTATCAAGAGCACCAGGAGATATCGGTCCAGTAGTTATTGGACGTTCAGAAAAGGGTCCAGGTTTGATTCCAACAACTGTAAACTCTTTTCAAGAATTTGTTGAAGTCTTTGGTCCACCAACACCAGGAGGATTAGGTGCGGATATCTCTAGAAATGGTAATTCTGTTGGACCAACATACGCACCATATGCTGCTCAAGCTTGGTTAAGAAATAACTCACCAGTAACTTTTATTAGATTGGTGGGTAGAGCACATGCAGATGCTGAAGCTAATACAGGTGAAGCAGGTTGGGAGACTACAAGATTATCTCCAGATTATGGAGCAGCAGGAACTCAAGGTGGTGCTTATGGTTTGTTCGTATTTCAATCAAGTTCAGCAGTAATACCAACAGGTACTCTTGCTGCGGTTTGGTATCTAAATACAGGTTCTGTTTCACTTTCTGGTACTGCTGTATCAAGTTCAACTGCTGGCGGTACATCTTATAGTGCTGCGACTAATCAGAAAACTGGTCAGGTTGGTACAAACAAAGTCTTTAGAGCAACTAGAGATAAAGAGTTTAAAGTTATTATTTCTAGCGGTGAATCTTCTGTTACAACAGATATTGAAACTACTTTTAACTTTACAAATTCTTCAGAGCGTTTTATTCGTAAGGTTTTCAACACCAACCCAACACTTACAAACTCTGATATCACTCCAAGTGAAAATCTAGAGAGATACTGGTTAGGTGAAACATATGAAGATCAAGTATTACTTACATTGACAACTGGCGCTGCCGATCAGTATGGCGTTATCATCCCTCTAGCAAATGCAAATGGTGTTTATGAGGCAGATAAGAGACAAGACTTTGCAGATTCTAGAACAGGGTATTTTATTTCTCAAGATCTCACAGAAGGAAATTCAACAGGGTCTTTTGATGCCGCAAGTCAAGTTAAACTGTTCCGTCTAAGAGCACGTAATACAGGGCGTTGGGCATCTAGAAATCTAAAAGTATCTATCGCTGACATTAAGGCACCTTCAGATACTTTTAATGATTATGGAAGTTTCTCTGTCCTGCTCAGAGCAGTAGATGACACAGATAATCGCATAAAGATTATAGAGCAATTTAATAACTGCAACTTGAATCCCGCTTCTGAAAACTATATTGCTAGAAAAATTGGTGATAAGTATCTAGAATGGGATGATGAAATAAGAAGATACAAGGAATACGGTGATTACAACAACCGCTCTAAGTATGTCTATGTAGAAATGACAGATATTATTTCTGAAGGTAAAGGCAATCCTGCACTTCTTCCATTCGGTGTGATTGGACCTCCAAGATTTGAAGCGGCAACTGCATCTGCACTGTCCTTCACTAACACTCTAGTTACCGGTGCTGGAAACTTCTACGCGGGTGGCGCTGCCGCCGGAGCGACATCTTTTGATGCTGCCGACTTAAGTCTAATTTCTGGAGCACTAAATGTTAGATTTGAATTTCCAAGACTACGTTTGCGTGCATCTGCTTCGGAAGGAAATCCAACAGATCCACGATCAGTATACTTTGGCGTTGATACTACATTTAATCGTAATGGAGTTTCATCAAAGACAATCGGTGATTATACCGGTGCAAAACCTGCAGGTATAAACAGTTTCACCTCTGCTGAGAGTGCAACTACTGCAAATACAGAAGATTCATTTGTCTTCACTTTGGATGATATGTGCAACACGGATACTACAAATTCTGTCGTGACCGGTACTAATGTTTATCTTTCAGGTGCTCGACAAGCAAGACCATCTGAGAGAAGTGGTCTTGGTTATATTCGTGGAACTGGTTCTTACCAACTTGTACTTGATGCAGGTTGTGATAGATTTACAACAGTTCTTCATGGTGGATTTGATGGTATGGATATCACAGAGGCAGAGCCTTTTAGAAATACATACTTAGATCAGACAATTACACAAACTGAATTAAATAACTATGCTTACAACTCTCTTAAGATTGCAATTGATACCTTAAGAGATCCAGAGGCAGTAGAATTTGACCTTGCAGCAATGCCCGGTATTACTAACAACACACTTAATAGATCTTTGATTGACATGTGTGAAGCACGCGGTGATGCAATGGCGATTGTTGACCTTAAGGGTGGATATGTTCCAAAAACAGAAAACACACTAACTGTACAGCAGAGATTGGGTTCAGTTACTGAAACAATTACTAACAAGAAGAACACCTTGCAAATTAATTCAAGTTTCGGTGCTGCTTACTATCCTTGGGTGCAAATTCAGGATACCATCAACGGTGCTGTCCTTTGGGCACCACCTTCGATAGCGGCACTTGGTGCAATGTCCTATGGGCAAAGAACACAGGAACTTTGGTTTGCTCCTGCAGGGTTTACTCGTGGTGGTCTTTCAGTAAATAACGCTGCCGGTATTCCGGTTCTCTCTGTGCGTGAAAGATTGGTATCAAAAGATAGAGATTCATTATATGATGCCAATATTAACCCAATTGCACAATTCCCATCAGAGGGTATTGTAATCTTTGGTCAAAAGACACTACAATCTACTCCTTCTGCTTTGGATAGAATTAATGTAAGACGACTACTCATTTATGTGAAGCGTCAAATTTCAAGATACGCGGCGACATTATTGTTTGACCAAAATGTTCAATCAACATGGAACCGTTTCCGTGGTCAGGTAGAACCATTCCTTGCGGGTGTTAAAGCAGGATTGGGTCTAGATGCTTACAAACTAGTACTAGATGAGACCACAACAACACCAGATTTGATTGATAGAAACATCATGTATGCACAGATTTTCTTGAAGCCAACTAGAGCAATTGAATTTATCGCAATTGATTTTGTTATCACAGACTCTGGCGCTTCTTTTGATGATTAATAATTAAAGGCACTACTTATAATAAAGGGGAGAATATTTAAATGAGTACATTTTGGGCAAACAACACACTAGAACCAAAAAGAAGTTTCAGATTCCTAATGGAGTTTGCAGGACCAGAAATGGGTGCAACAATTGCTTCTTACTATGTAAAAAGCAGTGGCAAACCAAGTTTCCAAATGGAAGGAGGTCCACAAGTAAAGTACATTCAGCATACATTTAAATACCCCGGTCGTGTTATGTGGCAAGATATCAATGTCACTATAGTTGACCCCGCTTCTCCTGATGCTGCAGCAGTGCTAATGAATGTTTTAGAGGGTTCTGGTTATCACAAACCAGATACTGATGAGAACTCAAGAGGATCAATTAGCAAGTTTAATGCTAATCTTTCCCTTGGTGGCATTAAACTAAGACAAATAGACGACGCAGGAAAAGACATAGAAGAGTGGACTCTTTGGAATCCATTTATTTCCAATGTTAACTTCGGAGAAGTAAGTTATGATTCCGATGATATAGTAAATTATCAGTTAACTATTGTCTATGATTATGCTACACTACTTAGTAGTGTTAGTTCTACTGGTGTACGTGACGGCGTAGCAACTTAAGGGTTAATAACTTAATTATTTTAAGGTGAGTTAAATGGCAGGAACAAGTTTCTGGGCATCTGGAAAGTTAGAACCCAAACGATCTTTTCGCTGGTTAGGACAAATAGACTTCTTTGCAGATGGCGGCACTGAAGGCAATTCAAGTTTTACTTTTCTTGTCGTAAATTTCACAAAACCAACTTTTGAAATTGGTAGTGAAACAATTATCAACAATTTTACATCAGAAACAGAGATTATTGCTAAAGCATATCAATGGCCAGACATAAGTTTGACTTTGATGGATGTTGAACAATCTGAATTAAATGCAAGTTCTAAAATATATGAATGGTTAACTGCTTCTGGTTATGAACCAGAGCAAACTCTTGGTAAATTATCTAACTTGTTTGCTAATTTAGATGCTGGCAAGTTCTCTTTAACTTTAACCCAATTAAATGCAGAGGGTAAACCAATAGAAGAGTGGACTTTTCTAAAACCCCAACCAACAAGTTTTTCTTTTGGTGGGGAACTATCGTATGATAGTGATTCACCTTTGACTGTTACTATGGGTGTAACTTATGTAGCAGCGAAATATAACAAATTAAATTAAAATAAACGGAGTGTAATATGAGAAACAATCAAGATCGCATGGGATTAGACAATCCTGGTGATAATCTACAGCCTTCTCATGAACCAGTTGTAGATAACAGTCAAATGCAATTTATTGTACCAACAGAAATTGTTGAACTTCCAACAAAAGGACTCTTTTATGATGAGGGGCATCCTTTGCACATGAAAAGTGAAGTAGAAATTAAGCATATGACAACTAAAGAAGAGGATATTTTAACAAATAAATCTTTTATTAAGAATGGAACCGCTGTTGATCGATTGATTAGATCAGTATTAGTTACTCCAGGTGTTAATGTAAAAGATTTATACGATGCAGATAAAGATGCAATCCTTGTTGCGTGTAGAATTCATGGTTATGGATCAGATTATGAAACTCAGTTTTCTTGTCCATCGTGTGGAGCAAAGCAAGATCACCAATTCAATTTAGAAGAGATGGAGTATAAAGACACAGAATCTGCTCTTGAAGAGTTTGATGCCACAGTGGATTATAATTCAAAATCTTTTACCCTTCCAATTCCTCGGACTAAGGTAAAACTAGAACTAAGATTACAAAAAACCGAAAATGATAACAAAAAGCAAAAAAATGAACAAATAGTCTCCAAACAGTATAAAAAAATAATTAAATCTGTCAATGGAAACAGCGATCCTCGTTTCATCACATCATATATTGATTCTATGTCTGCTTTGGATAGTCGCTATCTTAGAGCAGCGTATAGTAAACTTTCTCCTGGTATAGATTTTTCTTGTCATTTTGAATGTAGACAGTGTGATTACGAAAATAAAGTGGAGGTTCCGCTTAATGCGGAATTCTTTTGGCCTAAATCTTGAGTATATTAAAAATATTTATGAAAATTTCTTTTATATGAAATACTACGGAGGTTGGAGTTTGTTTGAACTTTACAACCTCCCTATTGGTCTAAGAAATTGGTATATTAAATTACTTACCGCTCACAAAGAGAAAGAAAGCGAAGAAATAAAAAAAGCGTCAGGTAAAAGTAGTGGTCACTCAAAGCGTTTTTAAACCTAAAAACTAATTAATTCTATGGAAGACAAAATTATTATCAATCTAGAAGAGTGCAAGATGCTTAATGAATCTGCTTCTTTGTTATCATTAGGTATAAAAATTAAGCAAATGCTTTATACTATGTTTGCCTCCCCAGGTGAAAGTTATAGCACTTTTATGATCAAGGGAAGCAAACCCGACCTTGCTTTATTTGGCACTGCTTTGTTTGCTGAAAAAGATTATATGGATTCTTATTTGAAGTATGGTTTAAATGACCCCAATGTGTTGAACAATCGATATAAATTAGAAAGTGCAGTAAGGAATTTTGAAAAGGAAACGGGCATTAAATGGCCATTTAAATAAAAGGAACCACTAAATGTCTAATATAATTCCTGATCCAGAAAAACTACAAGAAGCAAAACAAGTTGCCGAACAGATCAAAACTATTTTTGAACAGCAGAGTAGTGCTGCCAGTAAAGTCAATGATGCATTAAATATAACATTAAGCACTGGTGAGTCTATAAAAGATGAACTTGAGGCGATATATGGTGCTCAATTTAATTATATGACATTAGTAGAAAAGCAAATTGCACTACAAGAAATTGTCACACAAGAACAAGAAAATCGTTTAAAGCAACAAGAAGAATTTCTTAGACTAAAAGAAAAAGAAGCAAACACAGGCATTGCAATGTCTGATGCCGAAAAAGAAAGACTTAGACAACTAGAAGCAATAAACACCGCAAATGGTAATATATTAGACGTTAATCGAGACCAAATTAAGGCTTTAAGAGAACAACTAGAAGAACAGAAAAAAATAACCGAACAACTTCAAAAGCAAGATGCAGCATTAAAAGATGTTGGAAAACGCTTTGACGAGCAACTTACCTCCACCTTTGGACTTACTGAAAACGCACAAACCTTAACTCAATCAATATTCAAAGCAGGAATGGAAGGCAATTCGCTTTCTGATGTGTTTGGTGCAATGAAAGATAAGGTTAAAAACGCTTTCACTCCATTAAAAATTGGTCTTGCCATAATGAACCAACTTACCGATATGTCCAATCGTTTACAAGAAAGTTTTGGTGCCGGTGGATTCAGAACTAAGTTGGCAGAATTAAATAAAGATTTTGTTCAAGCAACCGGATTAACTATGGATTTTGCAACGGAAGTGCAAAACCTACAGGTAGAATTAATATCAACTAGTGGAATTATGCTAGGTGAGTCTTCTAAGGCAATTAATGCATTAAACGATAACTTTGTTGACTTCACAGAAATATCCTCTAGTGCAAGAAATGAATTAGTAGAAGTCACTGCAAGATTAACTCGTTTAGGTGTAGATGCAAATACTTCTTCTGAATTGGTAAGCAACCTTAGCAAGTCTATGGGAAAGTCTACGGAATCTTCATTAAAATTAACCAAAAGCATGACTAACTTCGCAAGAGCAATCAATGTTGGTCCAAACAAAATGCTTGGAATGCTGAACAAAAACTTTAATCTAGTGGCAAAGTTTGGAGAAAAGAAGGGTGTAGAGATATTCAAGAAATTGGCAATGAATGCAAAGGCAACAGGTCTTGAGTTTGAAAAGTTAGTGGGCATTACGAAGACATTTGATACTTTTGAAGGTGCTGCTGAAAATGCTGGTAAATTGAATCATCTTTTGGGCGGTCCATTTTTAAATTCTACACAACTAGTAATGGCATCAACTGATGATGCATTACAAATGATATCAGAAGCTTTTGAGAAAGCTGGTAAAAGTATGGACAACCTTAATCGTTTTGAAATTGAAGCAATTGCTGGCCAACTTAATATCACTGAAAGTGAACTAGGAAAATTATTAGATGCTAAAAATATAAAAAAAATGAAAGATATGTCAGATGGGATAGACGCTAAAACTGCTGCGATGAAATCTCTTGGTGAAGAAACAGACGATGTTTTAAAAAGACAGCAAATCCAACAACAAACAGAAGAAAAAACGGCAGCTGCCATGTTTGAAACGACTAAAAAAATAAATGATTTGTTAACTGATCTTGATAAACTAAAGGGATCTTTTGCTGAATTTTTTGGTATTCTTGAAATGCTTTCTCCAATTTTAATTCCATTGATCGCACTTTTGGGATTCGCATCTGGTGCGTTCGCCGGTATCGCTGCAAAGGTTGCCCTTCTACCTACTGCAATTGGAGTTGCAGCATTAGAAGTCCAAGCCTTCTTTATGACAACTCTTCCCACTGCTTTAAGCACGGCAGGAAGCGCAGTCATGACATTTTTTACAACAACTCTTCCCACTGCTGCCTCTACTGCGATAACATATGTTACCGGTACATTAATTCCAGGTATTATAACATTTTTTACTGTTACTCTACCTGTTGCTTTAAGCGTAGCAGCAAGTGCCGTAGGAACATTTTTTACAGTAACTGTTCCTGCTGCTTTTACAACCTTAATGACTTTTATGTCTACTGTTGTTATACCCCCAATAGTAACATTCTTTACTGTTACTCTACCTGTTGCCTTGTCTACACTTGGTGGTATGTTTATGACTTTTATTGGCACTGCTTTAACTGGATTGGGGACACTGGCAACAGCATTTTTTACCGCAATGGCACCAGTGGTAGCGTTCTTTGGGTCTATGTTGGCAGGTTTGGCATCGGTTACTATTGCCTTTTTGACTAATCCAATTGGTATAGCGATTATGGCAATTGTAGGTGTTCTTGCGTTATTGTATACATATTGGGACGATATCGTAGGTGCTTTTATGTCAGGTCTGAAACTCATTGGGGATCTTTGGGATTCAACAGTTGGAGCAATAGGTGATTTAATTTCTTATTTAGGTGGCCTTTGGGATTCAACAGTTGGAGTAATGGGAGATCTTTGGAACTCAACAGTTGGAATAATGGGGGATCTTTGGGACTCAACAGTTGGTGGAATTACAAATGCAATTTCTTATCTAGGTGGTCTTTGGGACTCAACAGTTGGAGCAATGGGAGAAGTTTGGGACTCAATAACTGGAGGTATAAAAAGTGCTTGGGATTCCGTTACTGGGTTTTTCTCAAGTTCATTTGAGGCGGTAAAAGGAATGTTTTCTGGTTTGGGTAGTTTTATCGCAAAAACTATGGTAGATGCCCTCTTAGCAATACCTACAGCAGTCGCAATGGGATTAGATTGGGTTGCTGATAAATTTGCCGCTGGATTAAATTATCTTATTAAATTAGTACCTGAAAAAATTCGATCATTTATAGGAATTGAATTGTTGGACGAATCTGGAGGTCTTGGATTGACCGCTGGTGTGGATAGCGTGAGATCTTCATTATACAGTACGCTTGGGGTTCAAGGTTATAAAGATGGAGTAAATTCTGCTCCTGGTGGTCTTTCGGTTGTCGGAGAGGAAGGACCAGAGATGATGTATGTCCCAACGGGGACAGAAATAACCCCGGCGCAACCAACACAAACTATGATGGATTCTATAGACACTTTTAATAAAATTATTAAAAACAATGCAGCCATGACGGCACCGCGCCCTGAACCAGCACAAACACAGAACAAAAACACTAATTTAAATGAAACAATTAATATTGTCTTAGATGGTGAAGTTCTAGCGAGACATACAAGACAAATAACAATAGACACAATGGAACAAGCACTTAAACCACAAACTTCATTTGGGTAGGAGTAAAAATTGAGTAAGATAGCGACAATTAAAATAGAAGCATTACATGTTGGAAAGTCTGTTACTTTCAATTGTGCCCAATTGGATGTTGCACAAGAATTTTCTCCCACATGGGCGTCTCAAGATGCTTATGGAAAAATGGACCCTATTTCAACTTTTGCTAATGTCAAAAGAACTGCAACTTTTTCTTTTACTTCTTTAGGTAAACAACCAGATAGTGCATCAAAATTACAAGCAGATATTGATTTGCTAATAAAGATGCAATATCCAAAATATTCTTCTTCTGGTGGTGGTCAAATTTTGTCTGCGCCTCCAATATTTAGCATTAGTGTTCTTAATAATTCAATTTATTCTCTATTTAAAGGTTATTTTACCGCATTTGGAGTTGTTCCAGGGTCAACGGAAGGGGTGCCACCTCTTGTGATAGGCACTCGCTTTTATGAAAGAAAATATAATGTTTCTTTAACTTTACAAGTACTACATTCATTCATACCAGGATGGATTGGCGATGGAGATCCAGGTGGAAGTGCTGGGATGACCTTTGAGGGCACGGGAACAGATGGAACTGGTAATTCAGAGCAGGTTCCAAATCAATCTGTTGATCCAGATGGTCCAGTAGAAAATTATACATACGCTGATGGAGCGCCATATCAGACTCCGATATCCGCTGAAGATTCCACTCCGATATCTCCTGAAGATGTAGTAAATGTTGCTAATTTAGGTGGCGGCACAAATTCCTCAACAACTCCAGAAGATAGAGAGGCAAAATCACCTAGTCAAAAAGAAGAAGCGGAGGCGAGAGAATAATGGCCATTAGTAGATATCGTGACAATGATGTAGTTATAAATACGGATTCTCAATATGCTAAATTGTTTGAGAGTAGAGGAATAAATCGCGCAATAATGTTTTCATTTAAAAAAATGAAACAATTAAGGTATAAAGATTTAACTGGAATAACGCTAGAAAAGTACACTTGGAAAAGTACAGATAGATTTTATAAACTCTCTGAGGAATACTATGGCGATTCAGTATACTGGTGGATAATTGCGTACTTTAATAATGTCCCAATAGAAAGCGATGTAAAAATCGGACAAAAAATAATAATACCACTGCCGCTAGAAAGAATACTAGAAATACTGGAAGTGTGAAATGAGCGAAGATTCCAATAAAGATCCAAATTTAAGTAAAAAACCAGAGGATAAGTCCGCTGCAACTGAGGCAGCGTCTGCTGAGAGTGTTCTGCCACCAGATATATTTTATGGTCAAATGCTTATATTTGATATGTTTGCAAATAATCTTAATTTATTTGGGGCATTAGATACAAGCAGAAAAGTCGAATCTGAAAATGTTTATAAATTACTTAGCAAAGAAATAGATAAAATAAATGATTTAGCAAAAATAAGAAAAGATAAAACTCAAGGTTTTATTGAAAAAATAACTCCATTAGAAATAGCACAACTTTTGCCAAAAATAGAACTTTCCATTTATGATGCTGCTAAAGACAAACAAACAAATTTACAATTAGTTAATCCAACAGATTTAAATTCATATGCTTCTGGTGGATATTTTGAAGGTGGGGTTGTTGGTCTAAAAAGCATAAGTATGCTGTTTGATGGCACTTCTGCCGTCGCTTTTGCAAAACATTATATAGTTGATATGACTTTTGTTTTTGATTCTATAAACACATTTACCGCACCTGTACCTGGAATGGGAGGGTTAACCTATGCAGATATTTTTAAAACTCAAGGAAGGGCAGTAAGTTCTTCAAACAAGTTTTTTAGATTGACTATTTCTCATAGCGGAATGAAAGAAATAGTAGAAAAATATGGATTAAATGATGATTCTTTTTCTACCACTTTAAATTTAACTCCAATGACTTGTAAATTGGCAATCAAGGAGGATTTGACTACTGAGATTCAAATGAAGTTGACCTCCCTTGAGGAAAAAGTTTTAGAAGATAGAAATTTATTTGACTTCTTAAAGTTAAATTTAGAAAACAGCAAAAAAGAAAAAGAAAAAGCATTTAAAGAGGCAAAAGAAGGTCTTGAAAAGGCAATAGAAGAAAAGAACGAAGCAAAGGCAGCTGCTCTTGAAGAACGAGCAAGTAACCCCGCTATCCAAGTTGGTAAAATGTCTATCACATTCCAAAAAAACAAACTAAAAGCACTACGAGATAAGTATGATGGAAAAACTTCAGATCAAGCAGACTACTCTTATCTGGACTTTTTGGAAGAAATGAACCTCGAAGGGGAGATCGCTGATGCTGAGAAAGCAGAGCAAGAAGCAAAAGAGGAAATAACTAAAGAATATGATGAAGAAATAGAAAAAGATACAGAAGAATATGAAGACAAAAAGAAAGCGGCAGAAGATAGATTTGCAAACCACAGAGCGCAAGCTATTGGTAAAAGATTAAATGAGGTTATTTTTTCACCAGGAAATGCTTCTGGTGCTATAAAAGAAGTAAAAATGTCTGTTGAGCAAATAAAAAATTACTTTAATGATAGAGCGGCATTTGAAAAAGATTTAATGGAACAAGCAATTGCTGCTCAAGCAGCGATGATGGTTGGGTTTTTTGGCGGTGGTGATGGCAAAGGAAAAGAAGGAAAAGATGGAGAAAAACCCGATGAGTCAAAAAAAGATGAAACTAAACCAACTGGTGAAGAAGATAGTGGTGATAAAGCAACAAGAGAAGCGGAATTAAAAGCAAAAAAAGCAGACTTAAAATTAGAAATAGAAGCACAAAATGCAGGGATTGCCGCCATGAAAGCACTGGGCGTTGAACCTGCGCCCGATGGCGAAGTTGCAAAAGAAATAAAACGATTAAAAGAACAATTAGCAGAAGTTGACAAACAAATAACTGAATTGAACTCAGCAATTAAGACTGAAGAAGGAGAAATTGGAAAAGAAGGTGATTTAATTAAAAAATATTCTGATTTTAATGTTGTCAAGTATATAACTTTTGGTGATTTAATGAGTTTGATTATGAATGCATTGGTAAGTGATGCAGAAAAAACCGCAGATAGTAGTGCTTTAAAGCAAACAGCATCCCTAAAACAGATGTTGGCAAAAAGCAGACTTCTAACTTGCAAGGTTAATACTCCCAGCGCCGCTGGACCAAGGGTAAAAGAAATGTATGATCTTCCAATTGCAATAGCAGAATTAGAATTAATATTTTCTAAAAGATTATTTGGCAAATCGGAAAATACACTTACAATATTTGATGTTATATCTGATATCGTGCAAGTTATGAACAACACGAAACAAACTATTTTATCTACTTTCCCTTCTAAACTCTCGAAAGATTATTCAAAGTTTGGATCTTATGCCATGAAAATTAGAACTTATTCTCTAATTGGTGATGGACCTTACGAAATAATGAAAAAACACAAAAACAAAAATTATAGAATGGGGTTTGTTTTGGACATCGCAAGAGAGGGGGATGGTTTAGGGGCAGAGGTTGCTGAATCGGAATATAAACCAGTTTTTTATTTTGGTGGACCCGCTACTGGTGCTCAAATAAAAGCAGAAATTAGTGAAATATCTGATTCAAAATTAGAAAAAGCGGCATTTTCAAAGCAAAAATCAACGGACGCGAAGTACCAACCAGCATTTTACAAAAATACAATGACGCTATTTGCCACACCTATATTTCACCTTGGTATGTTATATACCTTAAAAGCACCGACGATTAAAACTTCTAGAGCATCTTCATGGTTGTTTATCGAGGGGGACTATAGTGTAACCAAAGTAGTTCACAATTATCAAGCAGGAGGAACATACACAACAAAAGTTGAAGGGTTTTTAAATGGTAGTTCAAATGCACCAGATGCCGAAAAAGAAGCTTCTGAACCGGTTCCAGCTGAAAAAGCAGCAGAAGTCGAACCGGCGAAAGACGCTGCAAAGCAAGCAGCAGTAGACCCTTCTACACCAAAAATAGATTCTAGTAATGCTGGTTGGTGGTCTAAAGCGGCGTCGGCAGCAAAATCAAAAGAATAATATTATTAAAATTTCGTAAAACTATTTAATTTATGTCTAGACAATTATCAAATAATGTGATACCATTTGCTGAAAATGGTTTGGCACCTGATTTTCTTTACACACAAAGATCATATTATTTAAAAAACACAGAGATATATCCAGTTGGTAATAACATTCCAAGACCAATTGATATATGGTATCAAAGACCACTGTGGGGGAAAGTTGATACATTTCAAAGAACAATAATACCAAAAAACAATCTTTTAAAACAAATTGGCACTGATTTATATGCAATGAATTTTGTAGCAAATGCTTATTTTGATTTTAGAAATGCAGTATTAGAAGCAAGAAGAAAACTTAAATCATCAGCAGCAACGGTTATTGATATTAATAATCCAAAAAAAGCGTTTGAAGATGCGGTTTATTTTTATAACTATTATTTTAAAAACAAATTAGATTTACGATTTAAAAATAGTTTTTTAAGTGAAAAGAGTAGAAACAACACTAAAGATTTTGTTTTTTATATTGATAAATATTTGTCATTTGCCGAAGTAAAAAGTTATTTTCCTCACACCTTATCTGGTTATTTATTGTCTCCAATAATGAGCAATAGAGCAAGTGGGTTAATAATAGAGTTTGCTTTAGACAAATACGATGCTGATGATCAAAAATGGGTAAAATATTTATCTAGTGATTTTTTTATTGATTATATTAGACTTGCTGCCAATTTTGGTTTTTATGTTAACAAACACATTCCGTGGTCAATTGTAGCAAATATGAATTCTGTAAACATGAAAAGATATATGGCTCAGGTTAATGTGATAGATGCTGCAGATAACTTTCGAAAGAATTATTTACAAGCAGAATATATTAGTTATGAATCATTTAAAAAATATATGTTTGCTTCTTATTATTCTGTTATTTCTTCTAGACCTAGAATGGAAAAAATAATTGTAGATAGTTGCCCTGGATCATCAGTAGTGGAAACAAACTATAAAACATCAAGAATTTTAATTGATAGAAAAACAGAGTTTAAAGATATTAACAAAGTAACATATGAAGAATTTATAAGTTATTACCCAGATTACTTTTTTATAGAGAAATATTTTAAATTAAAACTTATAGAAGAAAAAGTTTCCTTGACACCTAAAAACTTCAATGATATATTGTATAGACTTCGCGAAACGGCATCAAATAAAAGCACATATTATGCTCTGATCCAGATGGCGAATTTTCTTGCAAAAGAAAAAGATAAAAAATATAATCAATACAGAAGTAACTTTTAGTGATATAATGCTTTTCCAAACATTCGATGAAAAAAACAAATGCTCTCTTATCTACAGGAAGGGGTCATTTAGCGAACAAATTGGTGACAACTGCACCCAAACTTGGTCCTATGCTACTTACCTACGACACAAGGAGGTCGAGTATGCTAATCTTTACACCGGGGGTCAATCCCTGGAAAACCTTTGCCCTGGAAGTCTTAAAGGGGAGTGGTCCTCTGTCCAAGGAAGAATCAAAGCAGCACTCAAAGCAGCAAACGAAGTAGGTTTAAACCTTGACGAGCACTGTGTCTATGATCTTATCCCGAGGCACTATCTGCAAAACTTCGCAGAAATAAAAAATAAAATCTGTGAAGACATCTTTAACAACTATCCTAAACCCCAAAACTATGACCAGTTGTTAAAGATAAATAAGGTAATCGCAGACATTCGTCTCCAAAAGGTCAACATTGACCCTACACAGATAGAGCGACTTACAGTCCAAGACCGTAATATGTTCAAAACTATCAGTCAATGCCGACCTTACATCGAATATGATATGTTTAAGACAGTCACAGGTCGTTTAGCAACAAAGCCTAACTCATTTCCAGTGATGACGCTTCCAAAAAAGTATCGTCAAGTCCTTACTCCAACTAATGATTGGTTATTTGAGTTAGACTTCAATGCTTGTGAACTACGGGTTGCCCTTGCTCTGCTCGGTCATGACCAACCAAAGGAAGATTTACACGATTGGAATATGGAAAATGTCTTCACTAGGACAAAAAGCAGAGAAAATGCAAAGAAAAGGATTTTTTCTTGGTTATACAACCCAAATAGCACCGATGATAAGGTAGATAAGATTTACGACCGTAAAATTCTAAAAGATATGTATTATGATAAAGTTTTAGGCAAGGTTTACACACAATTCGGTCGTGAGATTGATGCTGACGAAGACCATGCCCTAAACTATATCATCCAATCTACTGCTGCTGACCTTGTTTTTGAGCAAATGTATAAAGTTTGGGAATTTCTTGAGGGCAAGAAGTCTTTTATCAAGTTTTGCAACCATGACAGTCTAGTTATCGACCTTTCAGAAGAAGATCAACAAGACATAAATAAGATTTCAAAACTATTTAGTAATACAAGATTTGGCAAGTTTAAAGTAAACCACGAGGGCGGTAAAAACTGGGATCAAATGAAACCATTAAACATTAAATGAGGATTGAATGCAAACCGTCATAGGTTTGGGTAAGGCAGGTTGCAGCATTGCAGACGCACTCTCTGCCTACCCACAATATCAAATAAAAAAAATAGATGTAGATCTAAAAAAGACCAAGACTACTTTTGGTCTTAAGCATCAGGACAGTCCAGAACTTTATGAATCAACCACACTACCGAAAGGTATAAACAACTTTTTAGAGGGGGTGATGTCCGAAACTTTATTTATCACAAGTTGTGGTGCTGTTTCTGGTGCTTCCCTTAAAATATTACAGAAAATACACACGAAAACCAAAATACGAGTAATGTATATCCTTCCACAAGAAGACGACCTTGTAGGTCAAAAACTTCTACAAAACCGCCTTCTTTTCAACGTCTTCCAAGAATATGCCCGGTCAGGTTTGCTTGACCGTGTTTTTTTAGTTGACAATTTTAAATTATCTGGTATAATGGGTCCAGTTCCAATAATGAAGTTCTGGAACTCAATGAATAACTTGGTGGCAACAACTTATCATATGTTGAATGTCTTTCAAAATACGCAGCCAGTAATGACTACACAAACTAAGCGTATCGACACTGCTCGTGTATCCACCTTTGGTTTGCTTGATTCAGAAAATAATGAAGAAAAAATGTTTTTTGACCTTGACATTCCAAGGGAAAAAAGTTATTATTATGGAGTTCCGAAAAAACAACTAGAAGAAGATCCTAACTTGATGGAGGTTATTCGTGGAAACTTAAAACAAAACACAGAACACGAAAAAATGAAAATAACTTATTCGGTCCATTCAACCGATTATAAAGAGATTATATCTTACTGCGAAAAAAGCAGCACTTTGATACAACAACTAGCAGCGTGATAGATCAACACACTGACTTTAACTAAGGAGAAAATTATTATGGGAATTAATATGGAGAAAATGCGTGCTCGTATGGAGGCGCTTCAAGGAAACGGAAACAACTCACGTAAGAACAACTTCTGGAAACCGGAAGAGGGTGAGCAAACTATTCGATTGGTAGCGCCATCAGATGGCGACCCCTTCCGAGATTTTTGGTTTCACTATGACGTAGCGGGTGAACCTGGATTCCTATCACCAAAACGAAACTTTGGAGAGGATTGCCCACTTGATGACTACGTTCGTGCTCTATGGCGTGAGGGTTCAGAGGAGTCCAAACGTGTAGCACGTAAATTGGGCGCAAAGCAGCGTTTCTTTGCTCCAGTTCTTGTCCGAGGGCAAGAGGAAGAAGGCGTAAAAGTTTGGGGATTTGGTAAGCGTGCTTACGAAACTCTACTTGGTCTTGTTCTAAACCCAGAATATGGTGATATCACAGACCCTAACGAGGGAACTGATTTGGTTATCACTTACTCAAAACCAGCAGGAGCATCTTATCCAGAGACTAAGATTACTCCACGTCGTAAGTCTTCTCTTCTTCACGAGGACGAGACACAAGCACGCACTCTAATGGAGTCTGTGCCTGACTTTGATGAGGTCTTCGCTGACGCTCGTCGTTCCTCTACGCAAGTAGCGGATATTCTTGACCGCTTCCTCAACACAGTTGACGAGGCAGTCACCAACCAACCAGTATCCACTACCTCTACTGGTGCAGTTTCTGATGTGGACCAAGCGTTTGCTGATCTACTAGGTAGTTAATCCTTGTTTAGATAACCGCAGGGGGGCACGGGTTTATAGGTGCCCCGCATATTTTTGATAATTAAAAGGGGAAGAAGTGTTCGTAAAAGCCATCAAGTGTGAAGAGTGTAATACAACTGTTTATTCAAGAGCAAGAGAAGACGTGAGAGAGTGCGAGTGTGGACGAGTAATGGTCTACGGAGGTTTTCTAACTCACTTCAAATATGATATCAAAGATAAAAAAACAAAATTCAAAACCCTCAAAATGAACATTAAAGCAACTCCAAACGATCTTTATAACGATTATGAAAACATGGAAGATAAATTTGGGTTGATCAAACAAAAGAAACAAGAAACCAATTCAACTTATACATTTTAGGAGATAATCGTGAAAAAGTGGAAAAAAGGAGAGGACGGTTGGGATGATGCGCTTCAAGATTTAGCACATCGTTATAAAGGTCTCGGCGGGGGACCAGATAGCGAATCTTCAGTTCATGCTTCAAAACAAGATATTAAAGAAGGTTATGCTTGGTTCTGGTCTGATAACAGTGATGTTTCTAATCTTATCCAACGCTCTAAGGAATATATTTTAGAAGTAAGAGACTTCGGTGGTAATGTTTCAATGAAAGTTGATAAACGTGCTTACCGTGGAACTATTTATGCTTTTAGACCTGATAAGAACGGGAGTATAGGGGAGGAAGAAGTTGTCTAAAAAGAAATCTGCTGGTCGCTTATCAATAGACCAGATGAGAAAATTAATTAATAAAAAAGCAGGACAGGAAGTCTCTGTTGACTTAGCAGACCCAAACAATCCAACAACTGTAAAGCAATGGATTCCAACAGGCGCTCGTTGGTTAGATAGTATTATCTGCCGAGGTAAAGTTGCTGGTATTCCAGTTGGTAAAGTTACAGAGATTGCTGGTCTGGAAGCAAGTGGTAAGTCCTATATGGCAGCACAAATAGCAGGTAATGCCCAAAAGATGGGCATTGATGTTGTTTATTTTGATTCAGAGTCGTCACTTGACTTTAGTTTCTTGGAGAAAGCAGGATGCGATCCTTCAAAGATTCTTTACGTTCAAGCAACCTCGGTAGAGTTTGTCTTGGAAACAATCGAGGAACTACTCTCTTCAACAGACAGTCAGTTTCTTTTTATCTGGGATAGTTTGGCTCTTACTCCTTCTATTTCAGATGTAGAAGGCGACTTCAACCCACAGTCAACTATGGCGGTTAAAGCACGCATTCTATCCAAAGGAATGTCAAAATTAACTGTTCCTATTGCGAATAGTCAGTCAACATTCTTGGTTCTAAATCAGTTGAAGGACAACATCACTCGTTCTCCTTCTGAAGCACTTACCACTCCTTACATGACACCGGGTGGTAAAGCAATGATTTACACCTATTCGCTACGCATTTGGTTGACCCGACCAAAAGCAAAGGCATCTTTCGTCACCGACGATAAGGGTTATCGTATCGGCAATACTGTGAAAGTAAAACTTGAGAAGTCTCGTTTTGGTTCACAAGGTCGTCAGTGTCAGTTCCAAATCCTCTGGGGAGACACCGTAGGTGTTGCTGATGAGGAAAGTTGGTTTGATGCTATCCAAGGTTCAGAGTACCTAGAACGCTC
>Ga0208162_1000310_pt1 | contig 28793 bp, 25 predicted proteins | sample CB_VirMetaG_4_FD_184539 | JGI IMG/M metagenome (GOLD analysis project Ga0208162, IMG submission 184539) | Freshwater to marine saline gradient viral communities from Chesapeake Bay - CB_1508_1M Viral MetaG (SPAdes) (version 4) | ecosystem: Environmental > Aquatic > Marine > Coastal | place: USA... | reverse complement strand
TGTATCCGTTGGTTCAAATCCAACCACTTCCGCCAGGGTCTGTAACTCAACGGTAGAGTAACGGGCTTTTAACCTGGAAGTTGTGGGTTCAAATCCCACCAGACCCACCTTGGGAGATTAGCTCAGTTGGTTAGAGCGCACGACTGATAATCGTGAGGTGCCTGGTTCGAGTCCAGGATTTCCCACCTAGCGAGTGTGCTGAAATTGGTATACAGAACGCACTTAAAATGCGTCGGGCGTTGCCCATGCGGGTTCAAGTCCCGCCACTCGCATTCCTGTGTAAATAGTATTACCAGGAAACCCTGACAAAAGTAAATGTCTAAATTTAAATATACTATTAGCAAGAAACATGTCTTTATTGACAATGAACCTGTGTTAATGTATTATATTGAAAATATGCCATTTGCTTTTGATCTTTTAGAAAAAGAAGAAAAAGCAAACAAATGGATATTATGTGAAGCAGCAAATAATCAAGAATATACTATGGAAGATATCTTTAGATTTTCTGATTATTTAATTTCTGAAGAATGTCATCCTATGTTGTTTGATTTAGATCTTGTAAATCCTGAAGTATTGCCCGATGAACCAGTTTCTTGAATACTTCTTAGGAGAATTTAATAATAGAAGACAAACTTTTCAACATCCCACAAGATATTCCTACATAAGAATATTACATCGGAAAATTTCCGATGATCTTATCTATGGTGAACAAGCATATGCATTTCGTAATACTAATCCATATAGACAATTTGTATTAGAACCAATACTAGAAGGTAATTCTATTAGAATGATCAATTATAGTATTGATAATCCATCTAAATTTATCAAAGGAAAAAATTTAGATCAATTAAGTCGTAAAAACTTAATTCTTAAAACTGGATGTGATACAATATTTGTTGAAGATAATGGTGTTTACTATGGAGAATTGAAAGGATGTAATTGTGCTGTTAAATGGAATGGCAAAAACACATACTTACAAAACAAAGTTGAATTAGGAAAAAACTATTATTATGTTCTAGATAAGGGTATGTGTTGCAATACACATAAACAAATATGGGGTTCTAGATACGGATACTTTAAATTCGTGAGGCAATAGTATGTTTTGGGTAGATTATCAAAGAGTGTTATTCAATCACCTTGATTTAAATCAAGAAGATTATAAGTATCACATACAAAAAGAGACACATTTGCATTCTAGAATATATTCTGGAAAGCATATTCTCAAATCTCGTGAAACTTATATTGACAATAATAAGTCATTTATCTATAATAACATTATCTACCCAAAGACAGGATCTAATCTTCCTTGTTTTGGAATAGATCTTATGGCATTTATGGAAAAGAAAGTCATTATTGTGTTTGACTTTCAGCATCCAAAAAATCATTATGAGTATCATCATCCAATTGTTGATGATAACATGAGTGAATACTTAGACATTACAAAAGACATTAGGTTTTTTGAGTCGGGAAATCATTTTTCTCGTTATGTCTATGTTAAAAAGTGTCATATGGATGAGGTTGGAAATTACTTGACAGACTTCAATAAGTATGTTAAAGTGTTTGCTGATCTCCTTGATCATTCCAAACCAACTGGATCTGATGAAAGTGAGTATTGCGTCTTTGACCAATACATGCTAAAATTGGATCCAGTCAGCGGATTCATGGAGTCCAACTTCGGGAAAGAGTTTGCTGAACATTATGTTCATGACTTTCTCTTCCCATATGCTAAATTGCCTGTGTAGCTCAGTTGGATAGAGCAACGGTTTTGTAAACCGTAGGTCGTCGGTTCAAGTCCGACCGTGGGCTCTGGCGCTATGAAGCTTCATTCTTTATAGCGAAAAAGAATATGGGAGTCCATATCTCATTTTCTCCACGGGGTTCGGCTATACCTCGTCAACAAAATGGCCGCCAGGGGAATTAACTCAGATGGTAGAGTAGCGCCTTTGCAAGGCGAATGTCAGCGGTTCAAATCCGCTATTCTCCACTTGACACGGGGTTCAACTTGTGTTAAAATAATTTTGATCAAACGCTTCGGCACTGATCAAAATCCAAAAGCAAATTGCAAAAGGTTCTTATGACTTACGAAATTCCTATTCAAGGTCCTCACAAAATTCCTGGTTTTAATGGAGTTGGTGAAATCAATCTTGAAGATTACTTAAACGAAAACGTTCTTCCGCCTACTATTAAGAGTGGTACTTTTTCTCACGTCGGTATCCTTGATTTATCGACTGTTGATGAAGATGATGACATGTGGTTGAACGTTGGTATAAGGGAAGAAGGTAACACAGAAGAACGTATCGAAACCTTCATCAACAAGTATGAGGTTGATGGTTTCAAGACTTCTTATGTTCCTCCCTTGTTAGGCACAGATGGCAAACCTCGTGATGGTCGAGGTCGTATCATCGCTGCTAAGCGTCGCGGTGAAAAGTATATTCCTGTCTATTATTATGTGATTACAGATGACTCTGAGAAGAGTCGTGTTACTGATGGTCTGTCAGAAAACCTTCGCCATGATCCCTCTTTTGGTGCTACCATGGAGTCTGTAGTTGTTGGTTGCTTGTATCTCATCAAGCAAAATGAACTGAAACTGACTGAAGCTTCTGTTCGTAACTATCTCAGCACAGATCTTTATATCGAGAAGCACTTTGCTTCTCACAACATTACTAAAATCGTAAATTCGGTTCTCAAGCGTGGTGTTGGTGGTGGTGATCCTCTTGTTGTAGTAAAAGATCGTAAAAAGTGGGAATCTTATTGCGAGAAAGCAGGTAAGAAAATTGACAATAAGAAAGTATTTTTGTTATCTGCTGATAGTGACACCTATGCATTCCGTGCTTGGTGTCAACACATCCTTCCTGCTATCGTAAAGAATGATAGTCCAGTTGAAATTGTCCTCTTTACTAACAATCATATTCCTTCAGAAGCGCGTAAAAACATCAAGAAGTTTGCTACAAACCTTGAATATTTTCTTGATTCTTCTTACCTCATGGTTGGTAAGGATTATGGTTTGACTTTTCCTGTAAAAGAAATTCCATACTCTATTGTTGGGTGTATTCCTCAAGTAATTGGTAAGCACGAGACATATACGAAAGGGTATCGTTTCGTTGATATCAAAAACTACTAATAAACTTAGTCCTTCGGGACTTTTTATTGCCCTATAGCTCAATTGGCAGAGCACGGAGCTGTTAACTCTGGGGTTCTTGGTTCGAGTCCAAGTGGGGCAGTTTTTAATGTATAAATACTCTGAGATAAGAAATACTCAGGGTTCTAGTAATTATGGCTCTTACAAGACTTGATAATCTGTATTCAAGTAAGACAGGAAAATATCTTTATGTTTCTCCAGATGATTTTAATGCTACTGATGCACTTGACAATAGAGGTAATTCTCCATTAAGACCATTCAAGACTATTCAGAGAGCATTTGTTGAAGTTTCTAGGTTCTCTTATGTTCCTGGATCTGGTAATGATAGATTTGACCAGTTTAGCATCATGTTGATGCCTGGTAATCACTATATTGATAATAGACCTGGATTAATTGATACAACTGCATCTCCTGAATTTTCATTTGATCAACTAAACAACGAATGGACTGATAACTCAGTTCTAGATTTAGGTGATACAAACAACGTTCTTTATAAATTTAACGCTACTACTGGTGGTGCTATTGTTCCCAGAGGATGTTCTCTTGTAGGATATGACCTACGTAGAACCATCATTCGTCCTTTGTATGTTCCAGATCCAGTTGATAGTGATGTTGGTAGAACATCTATTTTCAATCTAACTGGTGGTTGCTATCTTTGGCAGTTTACAATTAAAGATGGCGATTTAAGTGAAAATTCTCCATTGTTTAATGGAACTGATAATGTAGGTAAAGTTTATACTCAACCAGAAGGAACTCTTGCAAGTTTAAAAGTACCTGAGTTCTCCCACCATAAAATCTGCATCATGGAGTATGCAGAGAATAAAGAACTTGATCTTTATTACGAAAAAGTTGGTAAAGCATTTAGTCAGTTCCAACCAACAATTGATGATGCAGGAGAACTAGATCCTCTTGTACAAGAAAATAGAATTGTTGGACCACTATCTGATAGTAGAAGCATTGATAATTTGCAAATTGTAGATAATCCTGGTGGATCTACATCTACAATTACTATTACAACAAAGATTGAGCATGGATATTTTGAAGGTCAATATGTTGCTGTTCTCAATACTGGACTTGATGAAGAACTAAACGGAACATTTAAAATTTCTATCAGCAATACTGATCCAAAAGTATTCTCCTATACTTATGAAAAAGTAGCTGCTTCTGTTGGATTAACTTCTGGTAATACTTATACTACAACAACTGTTCCACAACTTGGAACTGGTGCGATTGCTCTTGCTGAAATTGATTCTGTTGAGTCTGCATCACCTTATGTCTTTAACTGCTCCATTAGATCTACATGGGGACAGTGTGGTATGTGGGCAAATGGATCCAAAGCAACTGGATTCCGCTCAATGGTTGTTGCTCAGTATACTGGTGTTTCTCTACAGAAAGATGACAGAGCATTTATCCGTTATGATAAATTTACTAATACTTGGAATCAGGCATCATTAGTAGATGCATTTGCTACTGTTCCTTATCATACTAAAGGTGATGCATATTGGAAAGATGACTGGAGAAACTTCCATATTCGTGCATCTGATGACTCGTTTATTCAGTGTGTTTCGGTCTTTGCTGTTGGTTTCTTTGATCACTTCTTGATGGAGTCTGGTGGTGATATGTCTATCACCAACTCTAACTCTAACTTTGGTAATACATCACTTCATGCTATTGGTCATAAAGGTTATGCATTCAACCAAGATAAGGGTGGATACATTACTGATATTATCCCTCCAAGAACTCTTAATGGATCTAGAGCTGTTGCAGAAAAAGTACAATATTATAGTTTAGATGTTATTGAGTCTAATGATGTAGATAACCATACTAGACTTTATATTGGTAGTGAAAGTGCATTAAATCCAGAAAATACTCCAGCAGCATCAATTAGTGGATATAGAATTGGTGCTAAGAGTGGAGAAAAATTATATGTAAAACTTGCTGGAAGTGAAGAATATAGATCTGAACTTTCTCCTTCTGGATTTAAAAAATATACTGCATCACTTAGCACTTTAAATCCTTCTAATATCAGTAATTTCTTAGATAATTTTGCTCAGGATGCAGCAAATAGAATTATTGATAACAAAGAGTTTATTCAAAATGAAGCATATGGATATATTACAACAAAGTATCCTGCCTTATTGACTAATGGTAATATTACAATTTCAAAATGTAGAAGAGATATTGGATACATTGTTGATGCTGTAGTATCTGACCTTCGTTTGACTCTTGATACTAGTGGTGTTTTATCAAATGATTTTACTGATACTTCAAACATTAATGTAATTCAAGCTGCAGAATCATATTATGTTGGTACTGAATTAGACTATATTGAAAATGAACTATCAGAGACTCTTGATGCTTATGAGTATGTAAGAGATCTTTGTATCGCAGCAATGCGTAATTGGGATTATTTGATTATTGGTTCAACTATTACTAATGGTGATGATTTAGTTACTGTTGGTGATACTACTGGACTTGTAGTTGGTATGACGATTGCTGAATATTTGTCAAATGATTTTACCAATGGAAAATTAAATGTAGGTGCTATCGCAACAAGCAATATTCCTGTAGGAACTACTATTACAGAAATTGTTAATGATACACAGATCAGAATTTCAAATGCATCTACAGGAACAAATACTAATGCTTATTTGTATTTTGATTTGCTTCAAGGATTCTATGATTCTAATGTAGTTCCAACATCAGATGATACTATCACTCAAGATACTGCATATCCTGAGTGTGGTAATATTGCAAACTTGATTGAAAGTTATTTTGCTGATATTTCTGATATTCTTTCTAATGGATTAACGAACAATAGTGTTGTAAGAAGAGAGTCACAAATTAATACTGCAAGTCTTGCAGTAAGATCAACTGTATTTACTATTAATACTGGTGGTGGAACATCAAATCCACACAACTTTGAGACTGGAACTGCAGTTAGACTTGTTCCAAGAGCAAAGGTAGGAACTAATCCAGATAAGAGACTGATTAGATTACCTTCTGGATTTAATACAAACCAGAAATATTATGTTATTGCTCCTGGAAGAAAGACTAGTCCAGAAGATTATTCAATTACCAGTAATTTTGACCAAACAAATCAAACTAAATTAATGCTTGCAAGCAGTAAAGAAAATGCTGCTGCTGGTATTTACATCTATTCACCTGAAACTGACGTAATTGATACTGATGTTGAGATTGATGTTTATCAATATGTTCTTGATGACAAGTATGATCTTCATAAGTATGTTTGTAATGCAACTGGAGATGGTGGTCCTGAAGTACTAGAAACTGATGTTTCCCACCATTTTGATGTTCCTGTTAATGGTGGAATTATTCAAGAAGTATTCTTTAGAACTGCTTCTGATATTAATGGAAGTGCATTGCCAATACTTTCGTCAGGATTTGGTGGCACTGAAATTAATACACAAACATCTTATTATGCAAGATATATTAAGTCTCCTGGACAAGCACAAAAGAAATTTTCTATTCACCAATCAATTGCAGATGCAATTAATAATGTAAGTGCTGTTACTTTCCAGCCAGGAAGCGGATCTAATTTCTATGTTTTATCAAACAAGAGAGAAAGTCCATTAAGATTTGATCCTACAAGAGGAGCAACTGGTATTTGGTATCTAAATGTTAAAGATGAGTCAAGTGGAATCAATCCAGTAGCAGAATCTATTCTAACAAGACTTCATCAACCAGATTATAATGATGCTTCTGGACAAGAATTAACCTCTGATACTTTCTTTGAACGTATTTCTGACACTAGAGGTAAAGAGGATAGAGTTTATAGATTTAGATATGTAATTCCTAAGTATCTACAATCTGTTCGTGATCCTCTTAATGGTTTTGTCATTAAGATGAGAACTGATGAAAAGCGTAGATTAGTCCCACAAAGACTATTGTTAATACCAACAACTGGCGGACCTAACGTTGCACAATTTAATAATCCTGGAACATCTGAAAGACTAGAAGCAACCGAATCTACGTATGATCCATATGTAAGTCCTAAAGTTGTTTCTACAACTGCTTTGGCATCTCCATCTGGCAATAATAATTTCTCGTTTACAGTTCAATCTGCTCGTGAAGTTGATGGTTATCTAGAACTAACAGTATTTGATCATGATATTTCTAATAATGCATTAAAAGGTAAAAACTTTACTGTAGTAAAAATTAAAGACTATCAAGGTGGAGATTTCTCTATAGACCCTATTGCTGATACTCAAACAATTACTTGGACTGGTAATAGTTCTGGAACAGCATTTGTTCATAATGTTGTTGTAAATTCAATAAGTGCATCTCAAACTGATTATTACTTGATTCTTAAAGGAGTACAAGGAACTTTAGATTATAGTGAGTTTTCTGATACTACATTTGCACAGACTGGAATTACTGCAGTATTAGATGGCAAACCTGATAGTATTGGAGATCCTGATGGTAAGAGTAAGTCTTTAAGAGATGATTACTTGTATGCTACTCCAAGAGCTACACTTTATACTGCAGTTCCTGGAGATCGTGTTGTAGATGATGCTGGTAATGAATATAAAATTCAAACAGTAGAAGATATTCCTGAAATTGAAGATACTTTCTATGTCTTTGATATTGATGAATTGCAACAAAGAATTGTTGGACAGCAAGATGGTATCTACTATCTAACTGCAGTAAGAGGTAATATTTCACCATTCCCACAAGGTCCTGGTGTAGGTAATAACTTTAAGAACTTTAAGTTCTCTCAACCTATTTCTCAACTTTATCCACTAAACTATAAGAATGATCCTCTTTGGTTCCAAGTTCAAGCAAATGGATTTAGAGATGATTCAATTCTTGATCCTCCTGAAACTGTTTCTGCCGCTGATAACTACATTCATGGTCTTGTCACAGTTAATGATTATAAAAATAGTGAAACAAAAGAATCAACTCTTGACTTTATTAAGAATCTAAATCAAGATTCACTTTATACTGATGCAGGTAATGAGTTTGGTCTTATCAAAGCACAATCAGGTAATGCTACTTCTGGATCTGAAGATAGAAAGATTCCTATTTCTGGTAACCAAACATCTGGTAGTGCATCTAAATTGTATGTTGAATTACGTAGACCATCTATTGCAAGATCTGGTAACCATACATTTGAATATCTTGGTTTTGGTCCTGGTAACTATTCAACTGGTTTCCCACTACGTCAAGAAGTTGTTCTACAAGACGTTCAAGACTTCTATGCACAGGCAAAGCGTGAAGACGGCGGTATCGTCTTCTATACGGGTCTAAACTCTAATGGTGACCTCTACATAGGTAATCGTAAAATCAACGCTATTACAGGCGAAGAGACGTTCCTTGAGTCTGCAGAATTAGTAGAGAGTGAAGATGATTCTGATGATCTTGGAACACTAGTAACTACATTTGAAACTGCAGTAAGATTTGAAGATAAGATTACTGTTGAAGGAAGAGCATTCTTTAATAATGAGGTAGAAATTAATATTCAACCAGATCTTGGAGAATCTTTAAGAATCTTTAGTAATCTTCCTGATGGTGGTGATGGAACATTAGATCGTGAGTCTTTCCCAAATCCAGATAATGGTGATATTGTTCTTACACAGAATAAAATTAACTCTGCTATTTTTGCAGTTAATCCAAGAGGAAATACTGGATCACCTGGTCAGTCATATACATTTAGAACTCATGTAAGCTCAACTCTTACTGGTGGAATAGAACCTTCCAATCAAACACCAGATCAAAATCAAACGTTTAATAACTCTCAATTAGTTTCTTTTGGATCTGATGTTCCAAATTCTGGAGATATTCTTCTTAAAGGTATTGAAGTAGGATCAACTGGATCTTTAGGTTGGATTTATGCAAATAGCTATGACACAATTAATGATGGTAATGTCAATTTAATATCAACTGTCACAGGATCAAATATTGTAAAAATAACTTGGAGTGTTCCTTTTACAAATAATGACATTGGTATTGGAGGAATAAAATCAGGAGATACTATTAAAGTATCTGGTGTTGTTGGGTTACTCAGTCCAATAAATGGAACTTGGAAAGTTGATGCAACACATCCTACTGATACTGCTTATAATGATAGTTTTAATACTAGATCTTACATTTATGTAAGAGTAAATGTTAATTTCTCTAATACTCAAGATTACAATTGGTCTTCTTTACAACTTGGTAGAAAACTTGAAATTTCTGAAAATTCTTGGAAAGAAGTTGGAGTAATTGGTGCAGAAGCATTAAGAACAGAAACCAACACTATTGGTCAATATAAACTTGGAATCAATACAATTGCTAGATCTGATAATTCTAATGGTTATGTTAATGGATTTGTTGGCAGCGCTACAACACCTAGAGCAAACCTTGATGTTGTAGGTACAGCTTTTATTAGTGGAAGAACTTTTGATAATTATCTAGATAATTCTTTAGAAACAAGTCAAGATAATGCTTTCCTTGTTGGTGGAACTTCATCTTTACCAAATGGACTTGCAACTCTTCGCGTTGCAACTTCTAATGATGGTAGAGTAGGTATTAATACAAATTCAGCAGATTTAGATAGAACTTTTGTTGTTGTTGGTGACTCTAGATTTAGTTTAGGTGCACGTTTTGAACAAGATATTGAAGTAAATGGTGGTGATATTACTACTACATCTATTAATTTTAATCTACTTAATACAATTGTAGAGAACTTGAATTTTGCTTCAACTGCAACTACTGCTTCTATTGTTGATAATGTAGAAACTTTAACAATTGGTAATTCTACTACAAATACTCAAACAATTAATATTGGCAATTCTTCTGTTAATAGTAATATCAACATAGGAGATACTTTAGATGGTAATTTAGAAACTGTTTCTAGAATTAAGATTGGTGGATCTTTTGGTAACACAAACTCAGATCAATCTTATACAGAAATTGGAACTCAATTGTTGCGTGTTAATGGTGATATTTGGTTAGGATATCGTCGTTCTAATGAAACATCTGAAATAAGATCTCAGTCATCATTTGTTAATTTGTTTTCTAATTCTGGTGGACCATCTACTGTTAATTTTGCTCTTACTGCTTCAGAACTAAACATTGCTGGTCAAGGTGGAACAACAAAAATTAACAATAAGTTAAATGTTGTTGCTTCTTCTAAATTTGATGCTGGAATTCAATTGTGTGGTGGTGTTGAAGCATTCTCATTTATTGGACAAAGAGCTAGAATGGGATCTTCTGAAGTTTCTCATGATGATGGTATTAATCCAAATGGCACTTTTACAAAGAATGTAGATTTATTAAATGTTTCTGTTCTTTTACCAACTGATGATGGATATAATCAAGTTGATACTTCTGGTGCTGGAAACTGGGGTGGAACTTTATTCCAAGAGGCATCTACGGCATTAAATCTTCCTGCACTTTCTGGAGATGAATATTATTTACCACTTGCAAATTCTCCAAATAAGATAAATGGAGATCCATACTTTGTAAATGGTGATTATATTATCATTGATAGTCCTACTGTTGGAGTATGGAATGCAGAAACTGCTCATCCAGAGTTTTTACAAATTACTGAAATTGTAAGAGCTACTGCTCCATACATGATTAAGGTAAGACGTAAACCATTTGGAGATATTACAAATCAGTTAACAAATCATCCAGATGAAACTGCAGTTTATAAAGTTAATGTTCAGTTTAATTCTACTTGGATAGAACTTCCTTTAGATAATAATGGAACTTCTACTGATAACGTTTTCTTAGCAGAGTTTGGTGGTAGTCTCAATGCAAATGATTATATTATCTTAAGTCGTGACGATGATACTGGAAATTCTGGAGAAGTTATTAAAGTTGGAGCTTCTTTACAACAAAATCCATATCAGTTCAGAATTTCTGATGGAGTAGATTGTGATAATCCAGATCTAGATGTATTTACAGTTGATTCAACTAATGGCGATACCTTTATTAAAGGAAAACTATCAGTTGATAACTCTTTAGTTATTTCTGGTAGTTGTAAAACTTTAAAAAATGAAACTATTACTGGATCTTTAATACCAGTTGATGCATCAGCAGCAACATTTAATATTACAAATATTAGTGCTGCTGACATTGCAAAAATATCAATTGGAGATATTGTTGAATTAAAAACATATGAAAGTGGATCACAAGTATTTTATCCTTTTACAAAAGTTGAAGAAATAGATTCTGATAGTATCAAATTAAATATAAGCGCATCTAATTTTACTGCAGAATCTAATTTACAATTTGGTATTTCAAAAAATGAAGAATTCTCCATTACAAATGGTAGAGATCAAAATAGTTTGAATTTAGATACTTGTACTTCTGAGTTGGAACTTGGTAATCAATATAGAAGAATTGATATCTCAAGAATAATTCCAACTACTGAAGCAGTTGAAAATACTGTTAATAGATATTCTTCAGTAAGAGAGAATATCAGAGTATATTCTTATTGGCATGATCCAAAATCAATTCAAATAAATGGACCAAATACAACTTTAAGTGCATCTGCAACTACTGGTGTTGTTCCTGGTTCTGTATATTTACAAGTATCTTCTTTAGGAGAAGGTGATGGACAATTCCAAGTTGGAGATTTAGTTTTAGTTGGCGATTCTGTTGATATTTCATTTAACGGATTAAATGGAAATCAATTTGAAATTATGCTTATTCAGGAAATTGATGTTCCATCTTTAACAATAAGATGCTTACCTGGACAAGAAGGAACAACAGCTAGAAATATTTCCGAATATATTCCAAATACTCAAGTTTTAAGAATATTAAAACACCCAGAGTCTTCTGAAATATATGATATTCAATTAAGAACAAGAACAGTTAGTGGAGCAACTTCTAATTATGTTTCCCTAATTCTTACTAAAGGATATATTGTACAAACAATTTTAGATTATCCTAACTTTGTAAGATTCTTTGATACGACTGGATCTTTATCAGACGAAATATTCTACATGAATAGTGGTTTGTTTGGTAAATTCCATGAACCAACAATGAATGAACTTTATAGCATTGGTCAAATTGGTGCTTATGCTGAAAGAACTGGCAATTTAACAATTAACAATGATTTAACATTGATTGGCGGCGAAGTTACTATTTTTGATTCTACAAGAAAAACAAAAATTCTTAACTTTAAAAATGATGGAGGTCACGCAGATCATGATGGTGAACTTATCTTTAATGCAACAGTTGTAGGAAGAGGAGGACTTACTCTTTATCCTAGTTCTTGTTCAGAAAATGTTACCTTAGGGGCATGTGCACCATCATTCTTTGTTGATGTTAATGGAAATACATATTCTCAAAATACGTTAACAATTGGTGGAAATGCACTAGAAAATCCATCAAATAATCCTAAATTATTAGTTAATAATCTTGGAGTTAATGGAAGCAGTGTATTCTCTGTAAATCATGATCGCTCTATTAATGCGTTTGGATTTAATGATTTTTACACTAAGAATGGCGGTAGACATGCGAGATATATTGCAACTGGAACAGATGAAGAAAATAGATTCTTAAATGCAAATATTACATATTTTGTAAATATTAGTGATGGTGATACATTCGTTGTTTACTTACCAGAAAATCCTATTACTGGCGATACCGTAAATATTATTGATGTTGGTGGAAATTTAACATATAACACTTCTCTTGTTGTTAGAGCTCAAGGAATTGGGACAAAAGTTCAAGGAGACTCTTTTGGAACTACTCTTGGTGGTCTTGCTTCTCCATATAATTCTGGTGAATTAATTGTTCAAACACCAAATGCTGGATTTACTCTGGTTTACTTGGGCGGTATTGATACAAACGGATCTGTTGTTTCTTCTAGTGTTACTGGATGGTGGTTAAAGGAGGTTTGATAAATGGCTAGTTACAATCGCATAAAAGCAACCAAAATTGCTCCAATCGGAACCATTATGCCATGGTGTGGTGGTTCCAGATCTGGAGATTCACCAGACAATGTTCCTACTGGATGGATCGTTTGTAACAGTTCTTCTAGAGGACTGTATGCTGCTGACTATCCCATTTTAGCAAGAATTATAAAAAATACATATGGTCCTGTTCCAGAAACTCCTTCTGAACAAATTGGAGTTAATCTTGGAATTGTAAATGATTTTCCTTATAATCCTCCTGATACTGATCCAAATCATGACCCTACAAAATTTGTTGACACTTTTGATTTGCCAAATTTAAATCAAATTGCTTTGATTGATATTGAAGCTTCTAGAATTGATACAGAAGATTTATTTGTTATAGGTCAATATCTTAGCGAAAATGGATCAGATGAAGGTAGTCAATCTCCAACATTAAAAAACTCTGACGTTGATTTAATTTTTGATGTAGAACCTTCAAATAATCTTGCTGGTAGAATTACTGGTATCACAATGGATGACCCAATTTATTTTGATACTGTTTATGTTTATCCAAGAAAACTTGGAGTTGATCATACTCCTCAGCATGGTCATAGACCAGCATCTACCAATGAATTTGATCAATTTACTTCAGTTTTTGCTACTGGAACAAATGTTTTAGAGTTTCAACCAGGAACGCCTTTGCAAAATGATCTACAACAAACTACAGCTGTAACTCCTATTGGAAATAGAGGAGTAAATAGTTTTGCGCATACATTTAGACCAGGAACTGCAGAAATTACATGGTATGACCCAAATGATGGTGGTATATCATTAGTTCTTGGTGACACTAGACAAGTTATATCAACTGGATTAAATTTAGTTCCTCAAGTACAACAAAGAAATATTCCCGTTTCATTTAAAATTGAAAATGCATATGTTGATGATGGATCTGCAATATCAAATATTCAAAGAGATGCGCATACAGGAACGTTTCCACCTGCTGGAAGATATAGTGGCAGAAGAAATTTTTATGCTTCTCCTGATATTCCAGATTATCATCGTGGGGTTAATATGCCTGAGACATATGTTAATGATCCAATATATGATCCTTCCGTAGAGAGTCAACCAATAAATACTAATGTAACAAATACATATACAACAACATTAAATCATGATAATGAACCATGGGCATCTATTGGTTTAAGATCACACGCGCATGATTCTATGGAAATTACAATGAATAGAGGATCTTTAGGAATACCAACTACACTACTAGTTAATGATGTTTCTACTGGTACTACAACTCCAGTTTCTGTAGATACTGCTTTAAATGTTACATTAAATCCAAATACTCCTTCATTAACAATTATGTACATAATGAGAGCATTTTAAAATGGCAGTATTTTACAATAGGGAAAAAGGAAAACATGGTTCGTTAACAGGAACAATAATTTCAGTTCCTGTAGAGATAGCATCTGACGATCCATCAGAAGACGTAGCAAAATTTCAATTTCCTCCAGGTTATCTACGTTGCGATGGAAGAGTTTTATCTGCTACTGAATTTCCTTTATTAGCAGAAGTTTTAGGAACTGGTGACGAGTGTAAATTTAGAAAACCAAATCAAAATTTAAATTCTACTCAATTTCAACTTCCAGATTTAAGAAATAAACATATAAGAGCTACAACGTCAGCAAATATTGGTACTTATAATGATTTGGAAGTTACCGATTCTTCTGGAAATCAAGTGAGTAAATCTGGTGTAGGATTAGATGTAATATTGAACGTTGATAGTCCTTTTCAATTAACATATAATGGTTCATTTTATATTCCACCACAAACAGTTCCTTTAAGAGGAGAACCTGCATTTTCAATTGATAGTGGAAGTTATACATTTGAAACAGAAGTTCAAGAAAATATGTTTCAACCGCACCTTCATAGATCAACAACTGCACGTGCAAGACAAACAGATGTAAACGGAAATTACTTTTCTCCAAGACAAACAAATTCTGATAGGGTTAAATCTTCTTTAGATGTTTGTTCTTGGTGGGCAAATACTAGGCAAGAACTTTGTTATTGGCAAATAACAACAGCAGCTGCTATTTCTAATCCTGGAAGGACTGAAAATTCAACTTCTTATTATGAACAATATGGATTGTGTTGGTCTGCTTGCGCTGGATTTACAACAGCTGGATATTGTTTATGGCCATCTACAAATATATGTCCTAATGTAAATAATCAAAGATGGAATGTTATTGAAGATGTTGATAATGATTGTAATACTTTAGTTGGTGGACCCGAAGGAGATAATACTACTTTTGGCAACATTACGTATGAACCAACATTTACTCAAGAATGTGTTTGTACTCTTGAAATTCTTGGAGAATGCCCTGGCGCTTTAAACGGTGGATCGCTTGATAATAATCAAAATTCTTCTCAGTTAACAAATTATACAGAAAAAAATCTTTCATTTACTTCTTTTGATGATGAAAATTATCCAACTGGATACGCTGCTGTAAATAATATAACAACTTTAACTGGTCTTAACGGCGATGAAGGTATTCACAGACATAGACTTAATTTTAGCGCAGATGTTCCCCAAAGTTTTGTAATGTATACGCGAGCATCAACTGCAAGAGCTGATACTGGTATAGTTTCTACTATATCAATATCTACTAATAATGAACCAAAGGCAGATAAATACATTCAACCATACATTATTACCGAATATTTAATTAAGATATAAATGTCACATTATAGATCTAAATTTGAAAATTTTTATTCGGACAAGGGTGGATCCTATTCTACTATAGGATCTATTGTTCCCGTTTTAGTAAACGATTTTACAAATCCATCAGGATCTGGCACAGTTTTTAATTCTAATTATGCTCACGAAGGATTTTTATATTGTGATGGTTCTGAGCATAATATAAAAGATTATCCTCTTTTGTATGAAATAATAGGAAATGATTATCTTATTTCTTCAGATATACCAAATTCTGTAGTTTTTGATAGTGCTGGAGGAGAGTCAAGTATTTTTAGAACTTTTGTTGATAATAATGATTTATATGCAGAAGTATATAAAACTAATTTTATTTCTGATAACAATAATATCATACAACAAAGAGCTCTTCCAAATGGAACAAGCTTGACATTCGTTTCTAGTTTGGGAAGTTATCCTGCAGGCAGTATTTTTACTGCAGATACACAATATACTCTAGAGTATAATGAGTCTTATCAAAATCTTGCACAAAGAGTTGATACAGATGTATATAGATTTATTGTTTTAAACGCTACTGAAACTGTAAATGTTTCTTGGTCTTTAAATATTCCTGCATTGATATTAAATGCTTCTGGATCTTATATAATTCCAACAAAGCATTATGGAACAATACCTTTATTGAGTCCGCAACCAAATCAATTTGGAGATTTTGATTTGACTGGATATGATGTATATGAAGGAGCAGAAAATGCTAGTATACAAATTTTTTGGTCAAATTTAAGTGGACTTCCTGAAGGAGTATCTGTAAGTAGTTATGAAGTATATTTACAAAATTTATCATTAGATAATTATGTTTTATGGAATGTAACAAATATCCCTTCAAATGTTACGTTTTTAAATTCAAATGAAGAAATACCTGAAGGATCTATTATACAAAATAATACTGTTTCTAGTCTTATTCTTCCAAATCCAGATGGCACTACTCCATGGATAAGAAGTAATGGATATTCTGGACCTCAACCAACAAAAGGAAATGTTAATATTTACAGAATAAATGTTATAGCAAATTTATCTAATGGACAAACTTTAACTATACATAGAGATTTTCTTGCTGGCAATGGAATTGAAATTCCTCCTTTTGGACCAGAAACATATCCAGATAATTTTAGTATTGTTGGTAGTTCTTCTGGGGTAACAAATACATCTTTTAATGTTTTGATGTCTAGTTTGGGCACTCATCCTACCATTAGATTTAGAAAATCTTATTTGTCTTCTGACTATCCATTTTTGTTAGGTAAATTTAGAGTTCCTGATTATAGAGAAAGAAAATTAATTGGTTTTGGAGATGGTGTAAATGGACCAGGAACTCCTTTAGTTGAAGATAGAGTAAATATTTCTGTTGGTGATATTGGTGGAAGATGGTTTATCTCAACTGATGCTATAAAAAATCCAAATGAATTTTTTAGTATTAGTGATGTAGTAACTACTGGATATTCTGATGTTCAAACTCAAATTCAACCATATCTTGTTGGTGAAAAACAATATGTAGTTGGACCAATTGAAGATTATGTTTTTGCTAGACCTCCTGAGCACCAACATCAACTATTACATAGTGTTGTAAATGAATCAAATTTAGTTTCTCTTGGTGGAGTTGATACATTTGCTGTTCAATATCAAAATAACAGAGGATCTATTATTGATTTTGTTCCTGGTGGACAAAATAGTAGTGGATTGGCATTAGGACACTCTCATGGATTGCTTGGAAGTAGACCTTTAAATTCATTTTCTGCAACTTATGGAAATACTGAGGGAATAGGAGAGTCTTTCCCAGATCCAGAAAACTCTAATTGTAATTTATATGGAATTACAGAAGCTCCTCCATTAAACACAGTTAGTGTTGTCAGTGATGGAACATTTATTACAGTTACTACCAGCACTGATCATAATTTATCAGATGGAGATTTTGTAACAATTACAAATGCTGGAACTTTAAATGGTAATTTTGAAATTATACCAACTGGTCTTACAGCAACTAATTTTCAATTGCAACCAGATCCTCCAAGAGCAGCTGCTACAGAAACTAATGCAGTGGTAAAACTAGCTAGCGGAGTATTTGATGAAATTTTTGTTACTCCAGATCCTGATGTTTGGGTTGTTAATAATACTACTGTTATTGGTGGCAAAGAAACTATTGCATTTGATGCAAGTTTATATTCTTTATCTTATCAGGATGTATTAGATTCCAGTGGCAATCTTACTAAGACTGCAGGGGATGCTGGAGTTAATGTACTTAGGTATCAATTTGATATCTATGCTCCTGGTGGAGGCGGAGGTGGAACTATTAGCAATGGTGGTAATGGTGGAAATGCAAATGTTACCTTTACTTTAGATGGTACTAATTATACTATTACAGCGTTTGGAGGACAAGGTGGCGGATCAGGAAATAATGGAGGTGCTGCTGGACAAGGTGGTGGATTTAGCATACCAACCGCTTTATTATCTGATCCAAGAGTAACTGTATCTTTTAGTTCCAATGGTCCAAATGGAACAGCAGGTGGAAATTCTGACGGATCTTCACCATCAGGTGGACTTGCAAATGGAGGAGATGGGACTGCAGGAAATGGTGGAAGTGGTGGTGGAAATACAACTATTATTAATAGTTCATTTTCTAGACAATTTACTAGTAATGGAAGTTATAATCCCTCCAACGATACTAATTTTCCAAATAACTCTGTAATTAATGATGTAAGAATTGATATTTCTGGTGGAGCTGGAGGAAATGGAAATCCTAATGCAACAAACGGATGTACACAATCTCCTGCAGGAGGTCCTGGATATCGCGGTACTAGAATATTAGGAACAGTAAGTCCTACAACGTTTAGTTTTGAAATTGGAACAAAAGGTGGTGATGGATTTAATAATGTAACTACTAATGATGTTGAAGCACGAAATACTGCTGTTGGAACAGGTTCAGCTTCAGGTGGTAATGGCGGAAGAGGTGCTTGGGCTAATGGTGGATCTGGTGGTGCTGGTGGTGGAGCAACTGGCGTAATAACTTCATCTGGTTATATCATGGGTGCTGGTGGCGGCGGCGGTGGTGGTGGATCTGGAGGTAATTCAGCAACTGGAGATGGATGTTCTCGCGGTAACCCAGCTTTAGGACCAGCTTCTGCTGTTAGACAATCTGCTTCTATCGGACCTTTTTCTGGATTAGCTGGTGGAGAAGGTGGTTGCACTGCTGGCGGCGGTGGTGGTGGCGGCGGTGGATTTGATATCCCTGGTAGTGGCGGCGGTGGTGGAGACCCAGAAGGAGCTACTGGTGGACCATCTGGTATTGCTCATCCTACTGATGGAACAACAGGTGGTGGTGGTGGAGGTACAACTGGAGGATCTGCTACTCGTACTGGTGTAGTTACTAATGTTGTTGAAAGTTTGGGAAGTACAGGAAACGGATATGTTAGATTTACCTCAAACTATACGCAAACTATTGTCAATCCTTCTGGCGGTGGCGGTGGAGCAGGTGGAATATTGACTGTTGTTATTAATGGCGAATCTGATGATATAGGATCTTTTGGAACTACTGTTGTTGCTTCTATGCAAGGTCCTGGAGCAGCAGGTTCTGGTGGTGGAACTGCTGGTAGTCAAGGATATATTAGGTTGCAAGCTTTTGAAATTGAACCTGGTGCTTCTGAGGTAGTTGGAGTTAGTGAACCTGCAGGTAGAGTATATGACACTCCAGGTTTTCCAACAACAGTTCCATCTGGCACTGGGTCAACTGTTGGTGGTGATATATGGCATTCTTCTAGTCAAGATGTAAATGTAGTGACTCCTACAATAGGATCATTTCCTTCAGGAGGTACGTTAACTGGTAATCTATCTGATAGATTTATTGAATTTTCTGGGTCTGGAAATCGTTTTTTACAATTAGGACCATTAAATCTTACATCAGCAGAGCAATTAGTTTTTACTGTTATTAAAGGAAATGGAACAAATGGTGGAGATTCTCCAGAAGAACCATTAGAATTGTATTATAAAACTTCATTAGATTCTCCAACTGAAAGTTTAATTCAAGTTGTAGTTCCAACTACTGTTACTGCTTCTGGATATGCAAACTATATTGTAAATCTTGATGAATCTAATCCAGCGAGAATTTCTGGGGCATATTTAGTTTTAAGACAAACAAGACCAGCAACTTCTGGAGATAATCAAAATCCAAATGCAGATGAACTAGATAAATGGGGAATTGCTCAATTTGGTATTGTCTATGGTGAAATATCTGAAACTGTTTTTACAGCAGCAACAAATGCTACAATAAAAGGAAATCTTGGATCTTGTGGTCCAAATTCTGGAATTGATGTTGTTCGTAGAACAGTTTCTGCAGGTGCATCTAATATAAGATTTACGGACGGAACTTTTACACTTTCAACCTCAACACCAATTTCTGTATTTGCTGAAGCACGTGTTCTAGAACCAATATCTCTTACTACTAGATATCATAGATCTAAGTATCTTATTAAATCTTTTTAAAATAAATAATTAGCAAAGAAATAATTATGGCAGAGCAGATGTCCAAAAATGTCGCATTATATTTGAATGCAGTTGAAAGAACTATTCAATACAAAAGCGTTCAAAAACAAATTAATGATTCTTATTGGGAAACTGATATTTTGCCAATACTATATCCTTTATGGGATAATGCTAAAGATAAACTTGAGATTTTTGTCTACAATAACGACAATAGTTATTTGATTCAAAGAACTAAGTATAAAAAGAATTTTAAAACAGGCGAATTTAAATGGGTATCTTATGAGTTTGATCCTGGATCATCAGCTGATTATTCTGTTGTTGAATTAAAAGATAGTTTAATTGAAAAATTTATACAATATAAAGATATTATAGAGAACACCTATGAACAAGCAATAATACGCGAATACGAAAGAACAAATTCTATCACTTGGAAAAAAATAAATTTAGTTAGGAAATTTTTGCTTCAAGATAGTGATTTTATATTTTCTTCTGATTACAATATAGATGATCAAACTAAATCTCTTTGGAGTCAATACAGACAATATATTAGAGATCTTCCAGAAATTCAAACAATTGAAACTCCTCTTGATGTATTTTTTCCTATTACACCAGATGAGTATTTAAAAAGAAAAGAATTGTATATTGAACCTCAAGTCTCTGAAATGGTAGGTGATCAAGGAATTAATGATGATTATCTTACAAGCTCATATCATTTTTGGAAAATGAATTCAAATACTCTTTCTACCTATGCACAAAGAATGAGTTTTTATATTGCATCTAAAGTTGCTACATCAGATTATGAAAGTAATACACGTGTCATGGTAAGTGAATTTATTACAAAGTTTACTGCAAATCCTGGTGTAGTTTCTGAAAGAATTAATCAAAGTAATGATAGTTTAAATCTAGATTTTATTGATTCTTTATTAACAAAAATTGAAACAGGAGAACTATAATGTTAGTATCAATGGACCCAAAAAGATTATATGAATTGATTCATTTTTTCTCGCGAGAAAATAATAAACATATTCTTGTCATTAATAATGAAAATCTTTTATTGCTAGATGAAACTAAAAAAGAAGAAGTAAAAAATTACTATACAGAAAGTATTCCAGAAGACGAAATTGGTGAAATTTTTGCTAATCAATATAATTTTTATGAATTTGATTCAAAATCTCAGGCAGTTGATACAGCATATGATTGGTTTCCACAATATAAAGATTTAGAAGATACTGACTATTATATTGAATGTTACGTTATTTCACCAAGTGGATCTATTCCATATACTAATAAAACTATACCAAAACCACAGACAATTTGACATCCATTGGTGTCTGTGTTATTCTATGATGAAATTTGCAAGAAATAATGAAAGTTCCTACAAAACCAGAATTGACGCACTTGCAACTTCAAGCAATGATGCGTGATCACAATATTCCAAAAAGCGAAATAATGTATTGTGGTGAACGTGAATATACCATTGAGTATCAAGCACATCCTGAATATCATGGTCATATGATGCATTGGTATCTCATTGCTGGTGAGCATGAGGTGCCAGTTTGTGACATTGCATCTATTGACGCAGTAGACACTGATTAAAGTGTCACACTAAATTGCTCATAGAGTCATTGATGCTCTATGATACTTTTTGTTATGTCACCTTGCTTGTCATGGCATTCTTTTGGAAATCATGTTCTACTGTTGCAATTGCAGGTCTTTGTATTGTTTCTTATCCAAACGCATTTTCAGAATTAGCCATGACTATTGTTGATCTTGTCCATGCTCCTGCCAAAGCACGTGAAGGAGAACAATACTAAATTACTTTAAAGTTAAATATGGAAAATTCTAAACACGAAAAACGTAGAGATGCACTTGGTCTATTTTATGAAAGTGTATTAAAACCTGATCCATACCTTCGTCAATGTGCACATAATCAAAAATGTTACAATGAGTTGATGGAATGGCGTTCTGAAATTATTGAACATCTTGATCGTCGTCGCAATGAGGAGTTTAACTAATGACTATTGAAGGACGCCCTAACGTACAACATGATTGGGAAAAAGTGTATAAAACGCAGCGTAAAGATCGTATGCAAGATTGCATAGATGATTACCTTCAAGATCATGAAGTATCAGTACGACAAACATATGAAGAAATGTTATCTTGTGTGCAAGATGTGATAGACTATCACACGAAATGCTTAGATCGTGCAGTTAATCTTAAATTTTTTATGATGGGTCATCGTGAGATTGACACACTAGATGAACTTGCTGCTAAATGGCAGTATGACAAATTGCCAAAACGTTTTTAATGAGTAAATTAAGTTCTTTTTCATTTAAATATGGTGATCTAGTTTCATATCATAGTACAACTGGATGGGTAAATTTTATAAGTGACGATTACGTCACCATTTGTTTCATTGACAAACCTGATAAAACCACTCGTAATGGTCGTTATCAAGCAAATCTTGTAGTTTATCGTAATTATTGGCATGAAGTACGCAGTTGTGTGGATGAAGAACAAGAAGAAGGGACAAGCGAAACAACAAGCTATTTTCTACAATCTAGAGGATGCGATTATGTGGGAGCAGCACATTAACAAGACTGAACATGCTAAAACTGAACTGCATCCTATCTGGGGTGACAGTTGACAGACTGGTCTAGGGGGGTTGACGGACCCCCTTTTTCATGCCATACTATACAAGTAATCAAGGGAACGCCCCAATGCAACTCCAGAACTCTGCCACTCAAGTTGATTTTTTCCCTGTCGCTGGTGGCAAGCGTTTCGTCAAGCGTGTCATCTGGCATCCTGGTGCTGAGAGCGAGATGATCTCCTTCTCCACCGTTGTCAAGACCGATGCTATGTATTCCATTCGCAACTTGATTGCCAACGGCGCTGAGGTCACTGACTTCAACACTGAAGCGTATCAGGGCGATGACTACTCCCCTGTCTACTGCTGAGACCCCTCCAGAATCTCCTGTAACCCCCCTCTGACCTTTATGACCTATCCCTGTCCCTCTGTCGCCACGCTAGTTCCCCTGGACACCCAGCAGATCAAGTATTTGATTGATGTCATGTGGAGTCTGACTGAGAAGGATGCTAATGCCATCTGTGAGTCTCATGGCGTTGATGATTGGCACCTTGAAAATCATCTTCAAACAACTCTTATTAATGCTCTCAACGAACTGAACTGAACCATGTTTGAATCTCTTGTTCCTTACATCAAAGAACGCCTCACCAAGCATCATGAGCTTTATACTGGTAAATGTAAAGCAGAGTATTGGGAAGAGAATCTTGCCTATGCGTTGAGGCAAGCAGGCTACGGTAGTAATTGGAAACCTGATTGCAATCATAAGAGTGGTGCTGATCAAACTACAGATTGTGGGATTCGTATTAGTAATAAGAGTGGGAGTATAGTAAGAGATGTAGTTGGAATCTCTGGTTCTCGTCTTACTGGGCACGGTACTCTTCAAGAAAAGTTAGAGTTCTTGAGTGTGCCCAAAGAAGATTATATACTAAGTCTTGCTACTGAAAAAGGAAATTGGGGGAAAGGAAAGAAAATTTATTATTTTATTGTTATTGATCCAAAAAAACTAAATTATCATGAGCACGAATGGTTTGAAACTATCGGTAAGAGAGGATCTCTAAAAGGCAAAGTGAATGGATGGAAGATGATTTCTGAAGATTATACTGCTAAAATTTCAAAAAAGATGTCTGATCAAATTTGGACTGGTGTAAAACTTGATATATGCGAGGAAATACATGACATTGTTATTGGGTGATTGCCTAAAAATTCTACCAACACTTGAGGACAACTCGGTTGACCTCTTGTTGGTAGATTTGCCGTATGGTACAACAGCATGTAAGTGGGATAGTATTATTCCTCTTGACCAACTGTGGGAGCAATACAATAGGATCTGTAAGCAGAATGCTGCTATGGTGTTTACTGCTGTTCAACCATTCACAACTATCCTAGCAGCATCAAATATTGAAAATCTCAAGTATGAATGGATTTGGGAGAAACCACAAGGTACTAATCCTATGAATGCCAAGGTAATGCCTCTCAAATCACATGAAAATATTCTGGTTTTCTACCGTAAAAAACCAACGTACAATCCTCAGATGTGGTATTCAACTCCGTATAGCGGATTTAAATCTGACACGGCAAAGATTGGTGAGGTTTATGGTAAACAGCAATCTAAGCATCGCGACAACCCAGAGGGGTCTCGCTACCCCAAGACCGTCCTAAAATTCAAGCAAGAGAAAGGTTTTCATCCAACGCAGAAACCTGTGCCGCTAATGGAGTATTTGATCAAGACATATTCTAATGAAGGTGATATAGTGCTTGATAATACTATGGGTAGTGGTACAACAGGGGTAGCATGTGTCAATACCAAGCGTAACTTTATTGGTATTGAGAGCGATCCAGATTACTACGCCATTGCCCAGCAGCGCATCCAAGACGCTGTGCCAGTTGAGAAAGCGGACCCAGAACCTGCCAAGAGTCCGCTGGACGCCCTATACTACTAAGGTAGTCAAGGGAACGACATGAACGCCCGCCTCCAAAAGATCCTAGACCGCCATGCTGCCGAAGTCGCCCGCCTCCAACAGATCCTAGACCGCCCTGAAGATCGTGCTCGCTACTCTCTTCAGTTCTACTGCTCTTTTATGGATTCTCAGATGAACAAGAAGGCTCTTGATCGTTTCCAAGAGTTCATGGATGTGATTGAGTACAATGCTGAACCCTACGAATTGTACTGATGAAACTTCCCTACATCGCTCTCGCTGTTGTTGCCGTTATTGTTTATAATGGTATACTGATTAAACGAGACAAACAACTATTTGAAGCATACGATAAAGCGTGTGCTGTCCAACCTTCTCACCCTAACTGCATTTACGCCAAATGACTCCTGACACCTACACTTTTGCTGGCGATGTTACTACCTTCTTTGGTTTGGTTGGTGTGGTATCCGCTTTTATTATTGTCGTTACTGCTTTCCGTCGCTTTTACAATTCTCCTTACAACGTCCGTTACACTCCTGTAAAGCAAAATGAAACTGCCGAACAACAAGACAACTGAAACTATCGTTCTCATCGCTGCTTTTTGGTCTGCCATTATTGTTGGCACCACCACTTTTCTTATCAAAGCATGGCGTGAGAATGATGTGAATGACAAGATTCGTATCTTCATTCACCAAACCTCTAAATTTATTGCTAACATTTCCAACACTATCGCTACTGAAACCGCAAATGATTGAAGAAGTAATGCTTGACCGCTGGCTCCTAGAGCAAATTGATACAGAATATGATCTGATTGAACTATCAGAAGAAAATTTTGTTCCACGAGAACAACTGTCACAAGAAGTATTAGATTTGTTGTCTTGAAAATCTAAATATGCAACTAGTCAACAAATTATAGTTTATGAAAATCAACAAATATACTGCAACTTTGTTTGCAACTATGTTTATTTCTTCTCCAGTATTAGCTGAAAATAGAAGAGAATATAATTATCAAAAAGGATATTCTACACAACAATCTTGTTATCGTTACGTATATCGTGAAGAATATGTTCCAGGAATCTCTACTAATCCTGGATATGTAAAAACTTATAATGAAAAAATAGAAGTTCCTTGTAGAAATTATGAGCATGTAAAAGTTCCTTCACATAACAAACCAATTGATGATAACTCTTGTCTTGAAGGTTCTATTTTAGGAGGTATTGCTGGCGGTGGTGCTGGTGCAGCACTATCGCGTGGCAACGGTCGTTGGTGGGCAATTCCTCTAGGAATAGTTGGTGGAACTTTGGTTGGTTGTCAAGTTGATGGTGGTTGAGAACAGACATTTTAACAAGTGTCACAAGGGGCAGCGCTGCCCCTTTTTCATGCCCTATACTATAGAAGTCGTCAAGGGAACACCACATGACCGTCCAAACCGTGAAGCACTCCTTCTACCGTATCGAGATCGACTTCACTGAGACCCCTGAGCACCCCATCGTGTTCTTCCGCAAGGAGCGCAAGTGTAAGACTGCTAAGGGCATGGAGCGTCAGCACAATCGTGTTGTAAACGAGACTTTGGATCAGTGGCGTCAATACTCTCAGCAGATCAGTCGCTACACTATCTCCCGTGTGCCAGCTGAGGAAGTGGTTACTCCCGTGGTCAATTGACCCCATTACACCCTATACTAAGTTCATCAACGCAACGGACCATGATCTCCCTTCCCAACCCCACCACTGAGACCTTCGCTGAGTTCTGCGCCACCGCTGATGCTCGTAACAACATTCAACTGAACATCCGCAAGTATTGTCTGATGCTGTGTGATGCCCTTGAGCAAAACTTCAAGGATCGTAATCATGGCAAAGTCGGTGGTTATGATGCTCCTGAGTACAAGTTTGTGATTGAGTCTGGTCGTAAGTATCACAAGATCATCATGGAAATTCCTAACAACAATCGTCCTGCTTCTCGTTCTGTCCACGCATTTGTTGATCAAAAGACTGGCGAAGTTTACAAACCTGCATCGTTCAAAGCACCAGCAAAGCACGTGCGTTTTAACCTTCTCTTGATCAAAGATCGTGAGTGGTTGCTGGAGAACGCTGATTGGGCAGGTAATTACCTCTATATGGCTTGACTTTAACACCACTACATAGTATACTATTCTCATTCACATAGGAGCACAATGAACCACGATCTCATGTATGTCGTCATCAACGGAGAGGCAATTATGCTTGAGAACGGAGCACCCGTATCTTATTTGATTGATGATAACGATGGTACTATTGACTGGACCAGTCAAGATACTGTAGACTGGGAAGATATGCTCCCAAGTCAATATCAGATGTATAAAACTGCTATTGACTTTCTTCAAACCTATTCACCATCTACTGTATTTGTCAAATGAACCTCTTACAAGAACACATATGTAAATTCATCAACCCCTATCCCAATAGATACACAAGAGGAGACTATGAGATTCGTGTTCTCCCAAAACAAGATCTAGATTATGAGGGAGTACAAAAGTTCTGGCGTCTCTTTGCAAAGTTTCCTAACGACTTTGCAGCAGCTGCTGTCAGTATGCTCCCTGATGATGTAGAATTCATTCAGTACGACCACCTCAACAACATCCTCTTCGCTAACAAACTATGAGCACTGATGTCCAACGCCTTTCCTACCAGCGCGATCTTATCTACGATTGGTGTACCGATCGTTTCAAAGAACTGATGGTAGAAGAAGATCATGATAGTGCTCTCGCTATTGCTGATGAATTCTTTGAGTGGTTAGATCCCAACCAAATGGAACAAGAAGAAACTCTCTACTACAATGAAGAAGATCTGCTTGAACTTTATTCTAAACTGATCTGTGACTGATAAAAAAGTAATGTCCGACTACATGAAACACCTTATACTGAGTTACATGGAGGCATGTAACTCAAATGACAAGGTAAAAGAAGAAGCAATTATTGCAGCAATCAAAAAAGAAGGAAAAACCTATGAGCAAAAAAGTCACAATTGAACTTGGACAAGATCTCCAAATTGAATACCAATCTTGGATTGATGTTCAAAAGTCTTTGGGTATTGAAAGAAGCATCAACAGTTTCCTCTACTACACCTACAACTATGGCACATATGCCAATCCTAAAACTCCTGACGAGAAATAAATAAGATTTAGGAAAGTCTCTGGTAAAATAATGTCTGCAGAAGTAGGATTTAATAAGTATGAAGAAGTAAAGACAGTACCTGTAGTTGATCTTGTTTTTACTTCTTCCAAAAAATCTTTGATTGATCGTGTTTCTGATGCTCCTCTACAATTCACTAGAAACACGATTGGAACTTATGTAGATGAGAATGGTATTATACAGACTGCAGCAGCAGGAGAACCAAGATATACTTATGACCCTGCAACTGGTGAAGAACTTGGTTTGTTGGTGGAGGAGCAAAGGGAAAATCTCCTTACACAGAGCGAACACCTTGATAGTGGATGGGTGTACCAAGGTGTTGGCGCCCTTGCGCCGACAGTTACTTCGGTAGAAGCACCTGATGGCGGTTTAGATTCTCGTTTATATACCCTTTTACCTTCACCTATGAGGGTGCGACAAGATAAAACGGTTCCTGCTGCTGTTTATACAGTAAGCGTTTATTATAAACCAAATGCTACTACTATTCTACGAGTATTTTTATTTAATAGTGCTGTTCAGGCTGATGTTACATTTGATACAACTGACCCTAACAATCCAACAGTCACAAGTGGTAGAGGCGAGATGGTAAATGTAGGCAATGGTTGGTATAGAGCATCAGTAACAACTCTAACTGCAACAGATGGCACAGTTTTCGAGACAATGATTTACCCATATGGTGGTTATTTGTGGGGAGCCCAACTAGAAACAGGTTCTTTCCCAACCTCCTATATCCCCACAGCAGGTTCTACAATAACAAGAGATCCAGACCTCGTAACACTCACAAATAATAACATATACGATAACGAAAAGTTTGATATAATCAATCAACCATTTGGGTCTGCGGCAGGATCAAATGAATTGACTTTACTACCTACTGATAAACCAAT
>Ga0208162_1000309_pt1 | contig 28812 bp, 58 predicted proteins | sample CB_VirMetaG_4_FD_184539 | JGI IMG/M metagenome (GOLD analysis project Ga0208162, IMG submission 184539) | Freshwater to marine saline gradient viral communities from Chesapeake Bay - CB_1508_1M Viral MetaG (SPAdes) (version 4) | ecosystem: Environmental > Aquatic > Marine > Coastal | place: USA... | reverse complement strand
AGTATTCTTTTGGAATACGCCCTTCTTTTCACCGGGCTTCTTTACCTCCAATTTGATGCCATTTTTACCATAAGATATGACACCACTCGTAGGTTCTAAGGCCTTTTCAAGTATGTGTCCCATGCCACTTTCTAAATCCTCTGTATTCAGAGGGACACTCCAGTAACCACGCTTGGCGTTATAGGAATTAGGAATACGAATCAACCCACTTGTGTCGAATGGTACTGCAGGGTCAGAACAGTACAGATTTAAGTCCTTTATCCAGTCATTTACTCTTCTCATACCAGCCTCTCTGATAGCCGATAAGTGAGAACCACTAGCAGGAGTGTATGTTTTAGACAATGCTATCCATATATGGAAACCACCGCCGCTGAACCACACACCATGCTCTATGTCTTTCTCTAGTAATTCTTTGTGCAGCCTTAGAGCCTGTGATAGAGGTACATCTAGTGCTACATCGGGGCGACTAGGGTTAGTGAAATCTTTAGGATCGAAATCCAATACAAAGTGTCTGATTATCGGAGTTTGTAGGTTTACTCTCTTATGATTGGGGGCTTCTGTGGCACGATATCCATAGACTGTAGTGTATGCGTTAGATACGCCATTTTTACCTGCCCAATATCGTTCAAATTCAGTGCTATTCCGCACTAACTTTCTGAAGCCCTTTCCTTTCTCTGTGCTTAACTCTAATACTTCTCTTGGAAAATCAAACTGTACATACATTTCACCACCTCGGCCAATAGTGCTCACCGCCCGGTTGCCAAGCGGGGCAATCTTCAGTAAAACTGCACCAAGCACATTTACCTTGGTGTGGTTTAGGTGGGAAATGGTCGTTAAAGTAGGCCTCTAACAAAGCGTCTACTTCCTTTTCCAACTTATTTGAATATGATTTGATAACCCTTTCATGCGACCAACTATCTACGAACCTAACCCCTTCCATGTCTTCTCCACATGAGCCGTCAGGGTAGAACCAGCCCCAGTGAGTTACGTTCTGCAGGGGGTGGTCTGCCATCTTGAGTAAATCAACATAGAATGCCATTTCTTTGCGCATTCCCTGTACTTTGTATCTGTCATCAGCCCACTGGTTCTTCTTCTTGTCCCACTTCTGTTTCCATTTACCCGTCTTCAATTCCATTAGACTAATCGAGCCATCTTCGTTTTCAAAACCACGGTCAATCATACCTGCAAAGTGTATAGGGACAGTGTGTATCTTCCCATTGTGGACAAAACTACGTTCTGTAAATACATGAATTTCGTCTTCATTGATGACTGGTAAGAAGTGCTGACCTTGTGTGGCTTCTAGCCGATCTAACTCCCACTCTAGTCTTTTGAATAGTATTTCTTCTTCTCCTAGAAGATAAGGTTCTTCGGGCTTAGGTAGACTTTTCACGAACAGGGAGAATGCTTCTTCTCTCTTCTTATCGTTTAGTAATTTGAGGACTTTATCTAAGTTAGGCCTAACATAGACATAGAACTCCTCCATTGCGTTGTGTACATTTGTACCCTTGCGCATTGCGTCGGTTTCGGGTGTTTTTCTACCCTCTCTGCGCTTGAAATGATATTGTTGTGGACAGAAATCGAAGTCGCTTGTCAAACTAGACTTAGTGATTCGTAAATGTAATTCATGTCCCGGTTCCCACTTGTATGTGGACTTCTTGTATGCTTCAAAATCTCTTGTCATAATATCACCAATACCTCTTTGGTCGTGCTGCGCCCGAAGCCGCCTCTAAGTCCCATTCAAGGGCTTGGAATATCGGCTTGACTTTGCGCTTAACCAATCTATCAACCATTTTCTCCCAGTCGGGTGTAAACCCATCTAGTTCAGATATGTCCTTGTAACAGACAATATCTGTAGGTGCGGCCCAGTCAGGAGAAGCGGCAACATACACCCACGGTACACTGTCACCTTCATCAAACTTGGGCTGGTTGAATCGCCCCGCCATATGTTTGTTGTAATACACTGCCGCCTTAGCACCCAAGGTTGGTTTGGCGTAGTCTTTCAATCGCTTGGATATTCTAGTAACCCCAGTGACATCTTTCAATTCGACATTTGCCTTCTGTATCTTGAGTGCGATTGGCCTAACATGGTCTATCACATCTGCTTCTGATGCACCTTGGCACACCAAGTTTAGCACATCTCTCTCTAAGTTGCGAGAGATAGGTGCAAGAGTGGAAATCTTGCCAAATCGGGCAGATTTAGCCTTGCCCTCATCTTCAGGGGGCCAAGAGCATATACCGTAGTAGAGATTTTTCCCCGCTACTAACCAGTATGGCATATATGCCTCAAACTCCACGAATAGGTGACTTGCATTGAGATCGACTTGTACCTTGTCTGTCAGATGCTTGGCTAGTGCCGGTGCTTCATCGAATGGTACACTCACAAATGCCGAATCAGTGTGACCGTACAGGGCCTCGTAGCCCTGAGCCTCTGATTCCTCCATTAGGAACTTGATTGCCTCTCTACCACAGGCTGTGATAGCATTGGCTATGTCGAAGTCACACCAGCCCCAGTGGGCACTGGCGACCATACCATATAGGCTCGCCATCACCCTTTTGGTAGCAAGTTGCATTGTGTTCCAGCCAGCCCTTTCAGTTGGTGTTTCTGCTTCTCTCATTTTACGCTTATATTCGTCACGCAGTTCAAACATTTCTTCTACAATTTGAGGCAGTAGGCCTTTCTTGGATTGGTCCCACTTTGAGCCGTCAGGTAGTGTGTGTATAGTCATTAATCATCACCTCTTACTTGAGTTTCCCACGATAGGTTGTGGCTCAAAATCAATGAGGGGTATAGCCCTTTGTAGTCTACACAAGCCACGCCTTCGTACCTGCCCGGTTTGGGCGGAGGAATGTATGCACCCTCGTAGTCCTGTTTCTCCACATCAGGCCTTGTAGGTGCCTTCCAGTGTGTGCGCCTACTGAGCAGGCCACGAGCGAATCTAGTTACATTGTGGCATGAAGTGAATGTCACACCACATATGCGTTGTAATGATAGGAAGAAGTTTAGAACATGGTTTTCTTCATCCATTCTTTTGAGTAGTAAAGTATCTTGCATACAGTAGTCGCAGTAGTCATCAAATCTTTCTCTCCATCCTGTAAATACATCCATGTCAAACTTGCCACCGTAGTCTAATACATCGGGGCCTGTAATGTGGTCTAATTTTCGACTGGCTAACTGCGGTTTGCCGCTGTCCTTCCATACACGCTCAAAGCCCGTACCACTGTCATAGGGTGCTGCTGTATCAAAGCATAGTCTACCTATGATTGGCTGGTCTGTGTACTTGTAGCCACGCTCGTTCTTAGGCGGGCGTAGTACACGCCCAAGTGGGCTGAGTCGCCTAAACTCATCTAGTCTACGAACTAGGTGTGGTAAATCTGCCCACATGATAGCGTGGGCTACGAGTATGTCAGGGTTGCATTCCTCTAAGTAATCCAAAAAGGCACTGTGCATAGATTTCTCATCAGTGTAAAATAAACGCTCGTAACTAAACTCGACATCTTCGTACTTTACATGGCGTACTTCTTTTCTAACGAAGCCCTTTTCTTCTATCTCGGCTGTTTCTTCGCTCCAGCAAAATGTGACATTCCGATTGTTGTAATTGTCTACTACAGACATTACAGTAGTGAAATCCTCATGCGGATCCCATTCCAAGTCAAAGTGCCATACACGGGGTTTCCATTCCGGCATCTCTTGTATCTTGTCTATGAGGTATCTGTCCGTCAGACTCAGGTCAGCCTCCCATGTTTTGCCGAACTCCTTCTGCATGTTCCTTAAATCAGATTGCCTGTAAGCGTACACCTTCACTAAGCCCTCTTCTGTCCTTAGTGCCGTAGCAGTGTCATTCCGGTCTATGCTACTACCATAGTAGCGACCCAAGACCCTATTTACAATACGGTCACTAGTGTCGGCTTTAATCCAAAAGTAAGGCTTGAAGTCGTCAATGTGCTCCTCTATGAGGTTGCCCTCAGAGTCACGCCACCGCTTGTATATGTGTGCATGCTCTTCGGGGTCAGGGTGATATGAATTGATAATCACTTTTCCCCCTCCAAACACTCGCAATCATTACACCCACCTTCACCTTGATAACTCTTGCAATGTGGACAAAGTGGCTTACCCTTGTGATAAGGTATGTCTTTGCCACAGATACATTGGTTTAGATTTATCAGCAAGTTATGCTCTACAGGCCACACATTACCGTAGGAATCCCTGATATAATGTGACATCATTAATCCTCCTCGTATTCTTGGTCCATCACAACTAACAGGAAACCAGTATCACCTTGCTCTATCACAAGCACCGTTTCATTTCCAGTGTGGAGATTGAGTGGCCCCGGTGGTAGATTAGACAGAAGTGCTGGTAACCAGTAAGCAAACGCTGAATTCACCGTATCGTTGTTAGATTCACAATTAGTAACAGGTACACGGACAAACATCTTACCTTTAGGCTTAGACCCTGCACTGACAACGAATTCTCCCGAAGGATCGAATGCTGTCTTACAAGAGAATTTCCCCCCGATTACCTTATCGAACTGCGCTGCTGGTGCAAAGTCCTCGCCATTGACTATACCATGACAGTCTAAACTAAACGATGCCCATTTTTGCCACATATTCTTTTCACCTTCATTCACCAATCTTTCGATTAGAGGCAACTGCTTCTGAGTAGTTAGGTATGATGATGTCGGCAACTGTAGTGTAGACTTACCACAGGCTACATGTAACACTGATGTTTTACCCATCTGATTGATAGATACTTCTCCAGCCTTTGTAGCCTTCAGAAACGCAAGTAACCTAGAAACATCGCTAACTGCAATGTCACCTGCTTCTGCATCTCTGACGTTGATTCTACGCCTAAGATAGTGGGTGTCTTTACCCACTGCTGACTCGACATAGTCATCTTTCACTCTGAAGACTATGTCCGGCAACTCCTTACCAAACCCAGTAATGAACTGGGTCAATTCCTTATTATTTACTTTGAAACTTACCATATTATCACCTACACAGGTGGGGGAAGCGGTTCGTGGAAAACAGATAGATGAGAGAAATCGGAAACCACTATTCCCGGCTACAACCTTTTCCGCTTATTATTGGGCAAACCCCGGTGGTGTGTTGTATCAAAGAACTCCTTCTCTTAGTTCAGCAAGCCCATGCCATTGCGCAGGCTCGCCCTTCTTAGTGACGAAGTAAAGCCTCTCCTGACCCTTTAGGTCAGAGTTAGTCTTTTCTTTGAAGAACTCTGCTGTGTGTCTGATTTCGCCTGTTTCCTTACCATCGTCACCACGCACCTTGTTAGCGTGGCACCAAATGATTTGGAACAGGTCGTTGTTTGCGCTCTTTTCCCATGCGAACTTCCAGCCGTCGAATCCGACCTTACCATCCTTGTCCTCTTTGAGGTGGGTTTCCCAGTATATGTCTACACCGAGAGCGTTTAGTTTCTGACACAGTGCTGTCATTTGTTTGAATCTAGTGGACCTGATGCTCCAGTTCCAGCCGATACCTTGGTTGACTTCAACCTTAGCAGCACCGACTGCATCTTTCGCATTGTTGTCCTCTAGATCGAATATCTTCATGTTGTTCATACAAACTGAATCCCATTGGTCTACAGATGTAACCAAAAGAGTGTTGAGTTTCCTACCCTCAAAGTCAGCCTTAGTCTGTTTCTCTGCATATTCTACAGCGAATCGCAGTAATTCCATCATACGACTGTGTGTTGCTGGGTAGTCGTAAGCAGTACGGTCAGCAGTTTGGAAAACCCAAGGTGACCACACTCTGATACGCTCATCTTGGCCGGGGTAGTGTGCTTCTTTACAAGCCATTGCCCCGTTATCGAAATCAATTGCCCAAAGCATCCCTTCAGGATATCTGTGCATGTGTCCATCAATCACGATACCGGACTTACCGGTACCCTCGTGTCCAACTACTCCACACATTATCTTGCTAGGTCTCATCCTGTTAGGGTTGGTCTGCTGTGCAAACTCTGCCTCCAAACTAGGGAAGTTGCTGTTAGAGACAGGCGTAGGAGTTTTCACCTCTACAGCCTGCTTGTCTACTTCTGCTGCTTCCGCTTGGAAAATCGCTTCTGCTCTCTCTTCTTCTTTCTTTTTCATTGCTCCAAATCCTGCCATCAGTATTCATCTCCGTTGTTTCTAAATTGGTCTATGCTAGTGTCACCGCCCTTGGCACCCGGCCTCGCTGTACGAGATGGTACATAGATGCCGAATGCCGTCAGGCTTGGTGTTGTTTGGTCGTTATACACACTCATGCGCACTCTACCAAAGATAATCACAGGTGTTTTTTCTGCATATGGTTGCCATTCGCCATAATTGTCCTTGAACTCAAATGGGTGGCTGTCATCATAAACTCGACCCGGTACCCATACAGTCACTTCAGACATGGAAGAGTCCCTGCCATACTTACGCTGCACACTAGGGCTGGTAACGCTGAGTCTGAATGCACGACCAGTTTGGTCATACTCGTTATCAGATGGTTCCTTGTTCAATCTGCTGACATATCCCTTAGTGATAATAGTCGGGCCGTAATAATTACCGTTGCTACCCTGTATCTTGCGCTCATCGTAGGCTTCACTCAGTTCGTCTAGTTCGACGAATGAATCATGCATACCCTTGCTGACTAAGAACTTCTCAGGTCGCAGTAGTACTCTGTCTTCTTCATCCACGAATGTGTCTGTGTAAACCATAGTCTTGCTAAAGTCTCTATTAGTGTAGACTGTATCTGAGCCTTCTTTCTTAGCCCTGATTACTTGACATGTAACCGGTCTACCGAACTCGTATTCCTCAGTCATGTTGTTACCTGTCAAAGATACACGCCAAACGCTGATATCTTTGTTGAAGTCCTCTTTGGCATTGCCAAGAAGATACAGGTTGCGCACTTTGCTTTCAGGTGCTATAGGTGTACCCTTATCATTCATCAAACATATCAGATCACCATCGACCTGTAGTCCAAACCAAGGTAGTCTGTCACCATCAATGCGTTCCTTTGTTGGCTCACCATTGACATGCCATACCCCATCCTTTGCTTTTACAATACCAATCAAGCCGTTATCTATGGCTTGGCTAGAATTGTTCCTGTATGCCGAAATCGCTGAGTTTCTAAGATTCTCTCTGTAGTCGTTGATTTTGTCATCTATTCCTACAAATTGCCCTACGAATGTTACAGTTTCACGGCTGCTACCGCTGCTACCTAGATTGCGTGTTTCAAGTGTAAACATCTCTGCCCACTCAACCAGCAAATCATCATCTTCGTCTTGCCAATGGTCTACAGCAAACTCCTCGCCTATCCAAGCAAGGTATTCGTTTACTGCCTCTCCTATCTTCTTCTGTGCTCTCTCTGCATATCCTTCTAGGCGTTCTAGTACACCTTCCGGCATTTTTCTCTCTTCGTTCATATTTTTTCCTCCTTGTTTTTCCTTAATTTTGCTACAAAGTAGTCTACAAAGGAATCATCATCGTCCGGCCACATATTTGCTAACAAAATGAACTCTCCATAAGTCAGCATAAATGCATACCAATCTTCTTGACTTTCCTCCAGTAGAGTTCGCCCTCGATGCCTCAGCCCTATTAGGGTTGCGACTCGACTGTTTCCCTCTCTGAGGTTGTTTTTCAAGTGTAATGCTAGTCGTTGATAATTCTCACCGATGTAACTGAGTGCTGCCTTGTTTAGGCTCTCAGTGTTGCTTTTTAGTTTCTGCAAAAGGCCATCATCCGTCTTGGGTGTGCCCTCTAAAATATCGATGCTTTGTCTCAAACTTCCGTTGGTTAAACGGTTCAACATAGTATACTGTTCTAACCATGGTTCCGGCAGGTTTTCTGCTGAATGTATCTGAGTTAGTTTATCTCTCGCCTCTTCATCTGTGAGAGGCTTGAATCTGAATGTGAGGCATCTGTCTCTAATTGCTTTGTGAATCGGAGAGATGTCATTGGCTGTTAATATGAATATAGCAGTTTTATGACTATCCTCCATCACTTGCCTCAGTGCCTTCTGTGCCGCAGGTGTCAAAGAGTCTGCCTCATCCAGTACGAATATGCGCCTCCTGACTCCTATTCCCTTCTGCTTAGCCATGTGTTTTAGTTCTCTGACGAAATCGATACCACGCTCATCACTTGCATTGGTTACAATGAAGTTGGATGGATCGAAGTAGTCACCATACAACTCCTTGGCTAGTGCATAGGCTGCGCTGGTCTTACCTACACCGGGTGGTCCTACATACAGCATGTTTGCTGGTAGGCTACCTTTGGCTAGCCAAGACTTGGCTGCTTCTTTGAATTCTTTACAACCTGCTAGGTCGTCTATTTTGTTCGGTCTGTATTTTTCTCTCCATACTAACATTCTGTCACCTCCGCATTTTGAAAAGCGGGGTCATTCTCCCATAATTTTCGACACTGATGAGAACAGAGGTTCCTGTGCCAATAAATATGATGTTCATACTTAATTTCCTTCGCTTGCTTTTCAGTCAAATTATTTCTCTCAACATGCCACTTCTTTACTTCTTTTGATAGTCGGTGAGTAAACAACGGCTTTTCACAAACCCAACAGTTCATGCCGTCACCTCCACGCCTCGCACCTTGCATATCTCAAGGTATTCATCAAGCAATTCACAACCGAGACTGTTCCGCCCCAATTCTTCAGCGACAATGCAAGTTGTCCCTGTGCCTAAGAACGGGTCAAACACCAAGTCGCCCTCATTTGAATGTGCTTTAATGATGCGTTCAACGAGAGCCTTCGGGAATTGGGCAGGATGGTTGTATTTCATTTCAACCGCCCCTGTTCCGCCGACAACACGCTTAATTTCCCATACATCACTCGGATTCTTGCCGAGTGGATTGTTTCTCTTGTCAAACGCCTTCCACTTTTTGACCCGTACATTGTCAAGGTTGAAGGTGCAATTGTCGGGGTCTTTGGTAAGCCACATGATGCGTTCCGTCCTGTGGGTGTAGCGCAATTTGTAAGCCATGCCGCCGTAGTATCGCCACACAATCTCTTGCACCAACTTCAAGCCATGCTTGTAAGCCAGTCGGTGATAGAGATAAGTCAAGGGTAGCGTTTCGTTGCGAGCAATTTTAGTGTAGCCAACATTGAGCATCATCGTTCCTATGGGTGTGAGGACTCTTGCGGCTTGCTCAACCCATTGGTCGGCAAAGTCTTCGTAGTCCTCAAACGATGCCCACGATTCGTAGGACTTTTCTGCTTTGTAGGGTGGAGAGGTGCAAATCAAATCCACACTTTCTGCATCCATATCCTTCATGTGGCTGATGCAATTGGCCTGTACCGCTTCACACCTCACGCCGTCACCTCCACGCCTTGCCACCAACTAGGGGCAGGTGTACCCTTCTCCCACTTGGCGAATTGCTTGGAATGGTAGTAGGCTCGGTATGCTTTGACCGCATCATCGTCACGGTATTCATCGGGCATGGCTTGTGCAAATGGTGTGAGTTCGGTCTGCGGTTGAGGCCAAGCGACAGCGATACCTCCCATGTCAGCGATTGGTTCTTGACAGGCATGGAACTTCCCAAAGCGTTTTTCGTATTCCTCACACAACGCAAGGCCGTGATTCCACAACCACATCCAATTTGCAAAAGAATCACCCGCCCATACTGTGCATGGGTGATGGTTGTAGCCTCCCTTGTATGGTGTGCCACTCTTAGTTAGTGGCATCTGTTCATCAGTTGCACCACGTCGGCGCAGGGCTGATGCCATCATCTGTGCGGCTTCAACACACATCTTAGGGATGTGCTTGTCGCAGTGCATTTTTGCTGCCACTATTGGGTCTAAGTCTAATACGAATATGTTCATTATTTCACCTCTAAGAAATCTCTCTCACTTCTTTTACCACAGTGAGGGCATTGGTAAGTCACTATAAGCATCCTACCACTAAACCCAAATGTAGTGTGGTTATCATGCCACATATCATCGTCTATCCAATCATCATCTATTTTGTCACAGCATTTACTCATGCTCCCACCTGTCCTTCTAAGGATATGATAATCCCCGTCATTGTATCTCTCGCTTTGTCTATGTCACCATTGTCTATGTGTGCTATTGCTACGCTCACCAGCCCAATGATTGACTGTTCCATTATCTTTTTCCAGTTCATTTCTCTCACTCCGCTAATTCTATCAAATCTGTTAGTTGTGATGTATCACTGTAACCCAGTGTATCATCTGCATATAGTATGTTCAAGTGTGTGGCTTTCATCTTCTCAAGATCGAAGCCGGTTACTTCGGCTACTACAACCAAACCATATTCGTCTATAGGCATCCAAGATTTCCCCGCAAGCACCCCCTGTTGACCCAGCCTCGTTCTTATGTGTTGGGCTACATCAGTCGGGACTTTGCTTTCACCTACCTCAAATGTCTCATAACCATCTAAGACAGACAGGCGCAGGATTGTATCGAACTCCTCATCCTTACGAATTGCACTTACTAAGAAGTGTATGTGGAACGCCTGCTGAATCACAACCCACCCGTTGCTATCACGCATCTCCACTGGGCCGGACTTGACTAGGCGCAGTCTTTCTCTACCGTCTAGTTGATTCAGCAAAGAGCCGATGTCCGACCCGCTCTCCACTAGTTTACCACCGTCAACAGGGACAGTTGGTTCTAAACTGTTTACCCTAGAAAGACGCTCTGACCTGTTTACTCTGTAAACTTCCCAGTCTTCGCCAATCGAATAGGCATCAGTTATCTTGGTAATTTTATCACCGGACATCTCTACTTCAAGGATAGCCTCGACTTGGAATGGCAAGTCGAATGTATGCATCTTGCCCACCACTTGTCTGTCCCTAGAGTAAACTGTTCCTCTGAAGGAACCCTTTGGGAACTCAGTGATGTGCAAGTATCGCCTTGAGCCTTTCATCACATCTGCATACACACCGGATGGTGCTACCATCGATGTCCATGCTTGGAAGATAGGTGCCACGAATGGCTGTCCCGGCTGAAGGAACAGTTCATTGTTAGGTGTAACCAACTCCTTGTGCAATATCTTGATTGCTACTTCTTGAGGACTCATGGTCGTCAGTAGGTGACGAATGCTTTGTAGATTGGTTATGCCGTTTGACTCAGGTAGATACGAGAGCATCTGCAAGAATCTGTCGACAGGCATAGGTTCCTGTTCACCCATTGCCCTAGACCAAAACAGCAGTGCTTCATCCTCATTCATGTTCTGAGCCATAGACAGTACACCCTCATCTTTGATACGATGCATTGCCATCAGTGCCTGCTTGATTGTCCAGCCTTCGCCCCCTATTTCAGAGGACTCGGTTGCCAAGAATGGCACGATTGGTTTACCTGTCATAACTGTGTTCCAGTGTATAGGTGATATGCCCAACTCTGTACACACATTGTCTCTAACCCAAAGCACTGAAACAAACTGCTGTTCGTACTTAGAATACTTGGGGTAGAATATATCGATGACATCTTCAATCACTTCGACTCGCTCACTGAGTCGCTGCTTCAATGCTTTGATTGATATTTTGAAGGCTTCCGATCTTGATTCGGTTTCACGCCTCCATCTTGTATAGGACTCCTTGAGTCTGCGTGACAGCATTGCTGCTTCAGCCAGTAGCATTTTGCCGCCCCTCCTTTTTTCTAAGGTTTCTCAAACGGTCATATTCTTTGCGCTTTTCTTTTCGTTCAGGCTTTCTTTCGTAAGCCCTCTTTCTTTTGCGTTTACAAACATCGCAAAATTTTCTGTTTGGACTGTATTTGAACACAGTGTCACAAGTCTCACACAAAGTGATTTCTTTGCACATTACGCCCCATCTTATGTCTTCAAAATTCTCCTCTGTTAGTTTCATCGTTCTCCCTCTCTTCTTGCAAATGCTCTACAAGTTTAGTCAGTGCCTTGCTCAGGGACACTGCGTCTTCTAAAGAAAGGCGAATGCCCTCCCTTGTAAAGCCACCTGTTACATTGTTGCGTAGTCTGATGTCCACTTGTGGACCGCTAGGTGGGTAGACTTTGGTAAGCACTGTTTCCTTCTTACCTTTGTGACGCTTGCTCGTAGCAGGTTTGCGCCATACGATGTACTGCGGGTATGCTTTACCAATGTCTACCTCACTCATGCATAATCCTCTTCAAACTTCTGATTTTTCATTGCTACTTTCTGAAAGTAATCGAAAATTTCTTCTTTAGACCAATCAAAATGTTTCATCATTGCTCGTATGATGTACTGTTGTCTTTCCGTGAGTGGTAATTCATCTATATTCATTATATCTCACCCATTGTGGTTCTGCTTGTTTCATAATTCTGTGTACTAGTTCTTCATTATCAATGTGTGGGTCAAGCATGTACCTTGATATTATCAGTGTGTTAATGTAGTCGCATTCTCTCTGTGTAATTTCTATTGTAATCATATTCATTCCTCCTTATGATTCGCTTCGCATCCACAGTCATTGTCTATGTTACAAATATAATCTGCCGTACCTACATGGTCTAAGCAATTCCTGTAAGATATTTCTAAGTAAGAGTGACAAGTGTTGAAGTTCCTACCTTCCGGTGCAAAGATTTCCCACTTCGCTTCGCATTCGCTATATCTTTCTCTCATGTAGTCTGCATGACTATCCCATAGTGGGACAATCTCGTATACTCCGTGGTCTGTTTCTATGTAATGTGTTTTCATATTCATTCCTCCGCTAATGTCCATAGGTTGACACGCCACTCTTCTTGCTCTGTTTTGACAAAGCGACTATCGTTCTTGATAATGTGGTGAACTGCCTTCGCTTTCATCTCTCTGAGGTATTTGTTACCTACTCTTTTGCCATGCTTAGTCCTCTTTGTCAAGGCCTTGGCTGCTACCTTGTCTATCAGTACCTCTACCGTCAAGGCCTCGCTTTCTTCTCTCAATACTTCTTCTGCTAAGTTAGCAAACTTCGCTCTCAATCTCATATTTTTTGGCATTATTCTTCCTCCTCTATTGCTTTGTACATGACTACTGCACCCCTTACATGTGGTGGTAGTAGTGCACCACTGAAGGGACAAAACGACCCAGTGATGAGTATGTTGTCCGCACCGGGTGTAGAATCAATGATTTTTACAATCGTATTCCTATCCAATGCTTCCATGTGTACCTTCGGTGTCCTATACGACATCATCAGATCGTCACCGGCTAGCATCGCAAACTCCAGTGGTTCCATCGAAATCAATGTGTCACAAACAGGGCAGTTGATGTTGACTGCCCATATCTCTACATCATGCTCGTTACCCCCATCATCAGTCATCTTCTCCTGACCCACGAGAATCCAAGTAGCATCCTCAAGTGGGAAGGCTGACAACAGACATCCACAATCAGGGTTAGTGCATTTCCAAGTAGACTGCGCTATCTCCTGTCGCTTCATCTGTTCCTTCATGTACTGCTGCTGAGGGGACAGGTTCTCAGAGGGTGCAATCTGCACGTTGTCCTCCTTCACCTGCCACCCTGCTTTAGCCATAAGTATACCTAATCGGACACGGGACTGTGCTGATTCAGAACTGTCCTGTTGTACCATGAGTTCAACTTCTCTGTCACCAATCTTCATGTATGTCAAGCCGTGACCAGCAGGCTCCCATAGGGCACCAATTGCTAGTCCGCTGAGAAGTGCTTCGACTTGTTGCTCAGGTGTGAGTTCATCAGGCTTCGTGGATGTCATTGTTATCCCTCTCATCTGTCATCCAAATCATACTGTTACAGCAGTGTGCTGGGTACATCTTGGTAAACTCTGTGACCAATATCACGCCCGGTGCCGGAGCAGTGCCACACTTAGGACACATGTCCAGCCAGCCGTCTGCATTGACCAGCATCAATACCTCCTGTCGCTCAGGGTCCATCTCCAGCCTGACGTTCTCAGGGATGGGGATGTGGTTGCCCAGCAGCGGTATCTCCTTACCGTCCCAGTGCCACACACCGTTTGTATCTACATCTGTTGCTTGTATTGTTACGCTTTTGTCTGTCATATTTACACCTCATGTATTAGTATCAGTTTCCTGTTTTGCTTTTTCATCTCATCTTGGATTTCACGAACTGCACTTGTAATCAATTCTGAAGAAGACAATTCATTAGCCAATGATTCTATCTCCCTAATCAGTCTTGCGTTAGTTTCTTTCAGGTCCGCTACTTCTTCCGACATCTTGTCTATAACTTCACTAGTTAATTCTAACAAGTTCTCGACTTCATCTAAATTCTCTTCCAATTCTTTTATTTTCTTATCATACATTTTCAGTCACCTCTGCCCATGTCCAATCTCTATCTGCTTTCATTCTCTTCACCAGTTCCTTTACTAGGCTCTTCCTCTCCTCAACATCTCCTCCGTCAAGCACCGCCTTAACAACCTGCCGCTTCTGTTCGACCACTCGATCGAAGTGCTCATCAACAGTGTTCATACAAGACAGATAAACAGAGTGTACGTTGTCACTCTCTTGACCAATACGATGCACTCTAGCCTCAGCCTGCTCTTCGTCAGAAGGCACCCATTCTCTCTCAATGAATAGAATGGTATCTGCTTTAGTTAGAGTCAGTCCTTCCTTAGCAGCCATAGTGCTACAGACTAGGACATCGACATGTCCTTCTTGGAATGATTCTACTATATCCATCCTCTCCTTCGCAGGTGTTTGTCCTGTGATGTTGGCAACCTTCAAGTCACCAAGCCCTAGTGATATACCCTTGATGATGTCTGAGTGGTGTGCAAATACAATCAACGGTTTACCTGTACTTGAGTTGTATTCCTTTACCCAATCGCAAGCGTAGGGTATCTTGATTTCTCCACACTTCTTTCTCAATTCACCGAGCATAACCAACATAGTGCCGGGTGGAATAGGCTCACCATTGAGATAGTACTCGTTGATGCGCTGCTCCCATTCATCCTGTGCAATGTCATATGTTCTGCGCTGTTCAGGTGTAAGTTGAATAGGTAGGAACTGTCTTGTTCTAGGTGGTAGGTCAGGCAACACTTCACTCTTGAGTCTACGGATGCACACATCACGAGTGCGTTCGTTCAACTCTTTGGTGTTAGATGCCCCGTCGAAGTTCCAACCGAACCCATTGTGGAATGGGTCACAGTAACTCTGTTTGAAGTTCCACTCGGAATTGAATTCGTCAGGACGCAACAGGTTGAGCACGTTGAAGAACTCCTTCGGTCTACTTGCAATCGCTGTACCGCTGAGTGCTATCACTCTAGGACAGTGTCTTGCTACTGTCATTGTGGCGACTGTGCGCTGGGCCTTACTGTTCTTGATGTAATGTGCCTCATCGATGATAGTCAGTTGTGGCCTTATCCTCAAGATGTCCTGCAATCGATTGACTAGAAGATCGTAAGTGATGATATAGAACTCAGCCGCAATCATCTCCGTCTTACTACTGTCAATCACCTGCACTGTTTCAGCAGGTAACCACTTCTTGATTTCCTTCTGCCAGTTGTACTTGACGTTGGCAGGGCACACAACTAATCCGGGCCTAGCGTGATTGATGGCAGCATAACCAATAGCCTGTATTGTTTTACCTACACCCATCTCGTCACCGATTAGACACCGACCATTGCTAGCCTCAGCGAATGCTACGCCCACCTTTTGGAACGGGTATAGTTCTAAGTGAGCAGGGATTCTTGACTCCAGTCTGTTGTCAATGTCTTTCAAGTCCTCAGCCGATAACTCAGCAGCACTGCTCATCTCCACCCGCCTGATACTGTCCCAAACATCGTGCACTGCTGCATCACAGTTTAGGATAGCCTCTGCTAGTGGAGGGTACAAGTCCTTCATGGTGTTGTAGAGTATCTTACCCTGTGCTAGAGGAATACTCCAGCACTTTGCAAGCGGCTCAAACTTACGACCATCGATTGAACGGATGGCAAGCCTGACCTGCTCTCGCAACTCTGCGTCTTTGATGAAAGGCCAATGGACTTTGAGCCTTGTACCTGATTCTTCTACCCAACAGTCATTGGGATTGCGCTGGTCTACTGGGTGAATGTTTGCACGGTTGTACAGGTCTTCACCATCAAGACCGAAGTCTACCAGTGTTTCAGCCGCAATCAGTATGACTGTGCGGTTGTCTTGTATGCTCCATACCTTGTGTTCACCGTCCCACTTCACGCCGGGAAATCCAATCTTGGACTTCAAAGCGTTGTTGAGATCGGGATTGTATGGGTATTTCATACCAATTCGTTTACCAAACTTGTCGCTGTAATCAATTAGTTCCACCATCGTATCGCCTCTTCACTCTCTCCATTATATCTTCAGGGACTTGACTGGGCTTCTTAGTGTCGTAAGGATTGTCTACACTAGGCTCCGCAGGGTTAAACCCATATGGTTCAGTGGTTTCCTCTTCTACTTCTTCAGGAACCTCGACATCAATCTCATCCAAGCCCAAAGATTCCAATGCACCAAATCTTTCCTTGTCTTCAGGCATTGCCAATGCAATGTTCTCAAACAGTTCTGTCTGTGCACCACATGTTGAGCACACCAACCGCATCTGAAATATCTCGTGATACTCAGGCTGCTCTAACTGCAACTCAAAGGTATGCCCGTGTTGCAAACACTTTTGTAGATTCTTCATAGTCTGTAAGCCAGCCTGCGCTACCTTGGCTTGCTCTTGTATCTTCCTTGCCTCTTCTTCTAGTACTTCTCTGTTCATGTTGTAACCCATATTCATTCCACATCCTTCTTTCCATTAAATCTGATATTGTCAAAAGCATCATAGTCATATGGCATCGGCTCACCATGTTCAGTCAACCAAATCCGAACTGCGTGTTTACCTTCAGCAATCACTTTAGCGGGAACATCACCACGATAACCATGATAGAAAATACCATCATATGTCATCTCAATAAATTTAGTCTTTTTGTCACTCACATTCATTCCTCCTCTTCTGTCCACTGCCAGTGCTCTGCCTGTGCTTCTTCTGTGGCATACTGCATTAGATTGTACAGGAAGTCTTCGACTAACTCCCAATGTACTTCAACTGTACTAGATTGATTCCAAAAACCAATCTTCTCATGCTCACTGCGACCACTAGGGCAACCTGCTTGTATCTGTATTCTTACCATGTTATCACGACTCATACTTCCAACTCCTTCTTCCTGTGTCTTCTAGGTACACACGTTTCTCTGTGGTAAACTGAAACGTGGTTGTCTGTCGGCTTCTCTACTACTACCTGTAGGCAGCCCCTACAAACGCCATCACCACAGTGATCGCATTTGGTTACTGCTTCTTTTCTGCATGTTCTACACATCATTATTCATCACCTCTAATCACTGCCTCTGCTACCGCTACCAGCGATTCCATAAAGGCTATCTTACCATTGAACTCTTGCTCATAGGTGTCATGGTCGAAAACACCTGACTTCTTTAGTCTGAAAGCAGCGTGACACGCCTCTTCCAAATGCACTTTCAATTCTTCTATTGTTTCTAGTTCTCCTGTCACATCTATTCCTCCTCATCTGTGTACTGTAATGCCGCCATCAACCAAGCAGGCTTCAACTCATAGAGTCCAAGTCCTTCCGGGAAATGGTTTAGGTAGCCCAACTCATAGAGTAAGTAGGTTAGGCTCCTTTTGTTTTTGGTGCGCATCTCGTGGAAGGCAAGAAGTACTCTATCTCTGAACTCAGTCAGCATCCTGACTTCTGCCACTACCCTGTTCATCTCCATCTCTACAAGATTGTTTATCGATTGCATTCTCTGTTCAAATTCGTCTGTGTTCATAGTATCACCTTGTGCATGTCTGCTACCTTCAATTCGCTCAAGTCACCGAATCCATTCTCTGCCGCCCATGCAATTAGTTCAGGCTTAGACAGATATCGAATTGCTTGGTATCTTTCGTTACGTAGGTCTGCAATTGTGTTCATCAGTGTCTCAGTGTTTACTTCCTTAGCAATGTAAGAATTCACTATGCCATCTTGCAAGGATGTCCTGACGCTTGATGTGTCGATTATCTGAGACAGTGCTTGGACCTGTGCCTGTAGTTCGTTCCAGTCTTCTAATGAAGGCAGGTGGAACGGAGCCATATTCTGAACCTGACTGTCAAATGCACGAGTCATCAAGTTAACAGCAATCTCATCCGTAATGTGACAACCGTTGTTTACAATGTCAACAATCTTGTCACCCAAATTGTCATCATCGATGAGTTCCTTGTAGTCAAGGTGCTCGTCTATCAAACTGCCTATGTCTAAGTTGTATTCTGCATTAGACCAGTCGATGTGGTCGTCTACTTGGGACAAGATATCGTCTTCAATCTCACACCTTATCTCATCATAATCAGGCTGATAATTAGCCATCGCTTCTTCTACTGCGCTCTCTATTTCGCTCTCTATATCTATGTCTACTTCTACCATATTTCTCACTCTTCCTCTTTTCCGTATAGCCAGTTGAGGTATTCCTCACTAGCATGTAGTTTGTCTATCGCTGCAATCTCTGCTCTGATTGCCTCATCGCTTAAACACTTGTGGTCACTTTCTATCCGAAAGTCCGCTTCTTTCCAGTTCCTGCATATGCTGCACCTAGTCATTCTTCATACCCCGCTATGTATGCTCTCTCCTTGAGATCCTGATACGCTTTGTAAATGTCCACCGCATCTGCAAGTGGTACACATTCCAAGTATTCTATCTCAAGTTCTCTGTGGTACAACGCATCCTCTTCGGTGCGTGGTGGTGGATTCTCAAACGCCACTGCCCTGTACTGTTCAGGTACGCACAGTGGTACATCTGTGAATCTGTCACCGCCCAGTCTGTGTGGTATCTTGGAAGCGTGTACCTTCGCAATCCTATCCAAGATATCTTGGTCTACACATTTGAAAGAGGAACGATTGTACCTCTTCGCTAAATGATGTGCATGCAAGACCATCCAAGAGTAATTAGGTATACTCTCGTATGTCCACATGTATTGTCTGAGTACAACCTCGTCTAGCAGGTCAGGCCTGCATAGCACATTGTGTACATTCTCTACTGCTCTTGGCAACTCTGCATGTAAGTACAGGTCTGCCGCCTTGTCAGGCATTTTGTCTAAAAACATAACCATCTTTCTTTTTTCATATATATCCATCATAATTCCTCCGGATCGAAATCATCCATCTCCTCTTGGCTAACACCAAGTAACTTCAGTATTTCCCAAAAGGCATCCATTGCATTTATTCCTTCTTCATTGTAGTAGCCATCCTCGCAACCGAATCTGTACCACTCAAGGCATGTAGATTTGATTACATCCAACTTGCGCTTGACTAAGTTCAAGTAACTAATTTCTTCTGTCCAATCGTCACCGAATTGCTCATTACTTTCTAAAAACTCTATAATTTCATCTATCATATCATCAACTCCTACCACTGGGGAAACAGGTTCATAGCAACCCCCGCTACTATTCCCAAAGCGAAAACTTTCCCTGTTATTACTGGGCAAACCCCAATGTAAGTGCTATTGCACAATCACACACTGTCACTTATGTGTACGGACACCCAACGAGTTTCAACACCTTCAAATGAAGGGTCTTGGTTGAAATATATACACACAGCACTCTCTTCAGCCACCTTTACCAGTTTCAATTCTTCGTATTCTTCATCTTCTAATGAAGCACTCCAAACTAATTCAGCCTTTTCAGGCATCCCTTGTAAAATCTCTATTAGTTCTGCAACTTTCATTTGTGCTCACCTCTTGTTTCACACAATCAGTTCAGAGAAAGGTGTGACATTCTCCAAGTCAATCTTGCCCGATGCAACATCGGTGATTACTGTGTGAATCTTGGATAGTCTGTCAGAGACAGCATCCATCTGAAGCACCTTGCCCTTCAACACCTGCTTGCCGTCAGTCCACTCAGGCTTGTGAGTAACTGCACCAGTCAAGATGTTGTATACATGGTACAGAGTACCAGCATCTTCAGGCTCAACTGCAACCCAGTCTTCGGATGGCTTGGTCCAACCAGCACCAAGCACACGCCACATGTAACCACGAGTCAAACCAGTGACATCGCCTTGCTCATTGCGAGTAACAGTCGGCTTGGTAATCAAGCCCTTGCTCTCACAAATTGTCATCAACTTCTCAAAGGTATTACGGGTGACATCGACATTGCGTAGTCCCTCAACCGCTACAATTTCTTGCTTGGCAACCTCAATGACTGCATCAATCTTGGCTGCTAGTTTGCCGAAGTCGTAACCCTTCAGTGTGTTGGTAGTGTGCTTGAGGCTGATTAGTGTAGCCTCCTTGCCGACAACCATCCCGTTGCTACAAGCCATGCGCATTGCAACTGCCTGTACCTTGAAACTGCTACTGCCGTCAAGACTGTTCCTGACTACGAACCCAATGCGGTAGTCACCACTATTCTTGAAACCATTGTGGTTATCCTCAGTCACATTGCTCCAGTCGATGCTACTTGTAACATCACAGTACAAGTCTGCTCTCTTGCCTTCTTTGTAAGCGATTGGCTTACAGTCCCAGCCATTCTGAGCAGCCAGTTCCAGCATAGGGCCGAATCCTTCACGGTACGGCATAGGGTAGTACTGCTTGGTAAAGGTACCAAGGTACGCACCTGCTGGTCGCTTCTCGTCTTTGTAATCAGGGTTGAAGATGTGATAAGCCGCAGGCTCACCATCTGCTAGGTTGACACGGGCTACGGTGTCGAGCACCATACCATCTCTACCTTCTTCATCCATGATAACTAGCGCAGGCTTCTTCACTGGAGTAAAGTCCCAGTTGACTGCCTTGTGCTTAGTTCTGCCACCGGACAGGAACGCTGCATCGAATGGCCCTGAATCATCAACCTGTGCGACCACTTGATCGCCTACGGTGATGGTCGGTCCTGCTGTGTTCCACTGCGGTGTCTCATCATTTGTTTCTTCGTTCTTCATTATATCCTCTCCATGTTCCATTGCTTCCACAATCCTTTGGTTTTCTGCGTCATCATGTAGTGGTGCATGTGGACCTCCGCCCATGAATGCACCAATCATCTGTCCGTCTTCACTGTCGTCTACATTGAGTAGTATAGCAATTCTACCGTCACCAACACTCTCCACTCTGTCGAATAGATGTCTTGGTAGGCGCACTTCTCTAGTGCCCGACGCTGCCTCATACTCCATGTCTACTGTCTTCTCGTTGCTTGCTTTTATCTTTCCAATTACTACAATTTTATCCATTGTACTTCCTCCGTTATTTCTAATCTATTTGCTCCACACTATAAACTGTTTCGTTTTAATTTTGAAAGGTATGGCATTTTACTGCTTATTCTTCCAAGCCAAACAGTAGGGTGGTGGTCCCCTTGTCTTGTATTTTCCAATCAATATGGAATAACCTGCCCCTTCATTATCCAAACTCTCTCTCAACTCAGCCCACAATTTGTTCATGTCCGACTTGGGAGCATGTAAATAGAGTTTGTATAATTCATCATCCTCATATCCGATCTTCTCAGTTAGTATTGCTTGTACCCAACCATGCTTGAAATGCATTCTTTGTTCGTCTTTCATTCAATCATCTCCCATGTATCTGTCTAATACGTCTTTTTCAGCGGCAAGTGCGACATAATTCGCTTGCTGAGCCATTTTTCTGAGTGGTTCCACTTGCTTTTGAATCCAACTACGAGTGCGTTCCAAATCTTCACGCAACCGCTTGACATGTTCAAGGAGAAGTGGTGCGTCTGCTACGAGTCGTGCATCGGCTTCGTCTGCTCGGCTTCTTCCATCAGTATAATCAGAAGTTAAACCCTCGCTATATTGATGCCAAATCCTATCGTCTGTGTTGTGTCCTTCGTATTTGTCTGTGTCAATCATTCAAATCTCCTCTCCGTTTATGTCTACTCTGCTGAAGCCTCTTATGACTCCCTTCTCTCCTCTGTAGAACGCCAATACGATTGAAGGGAACACTGCTGGCTTAGGCTCACCATCACCCTTGTCAAAGCACATGCGCCCCTTGACAAATACTATCTCTGAGCAGTAAGGCCAAGCCCAGTCATGGAACCACTTGACATCTGTTGTCGATCGCAGGAGCATGACTACTCCCATACAGTTACCAGCCTGAACTTCTTCGACTGCCTTCTGCACCCACTTGCCGACACCATGTCCGTAAGGTGGGTTGCACCAAACGATGTTTTGCTTGGTTATGATGTTGTCAGGCATAGTCCAACTTCTGCTCAATGCGTCATCATCCTTTGTGAAGTAATACTTACACTTGTGATTCAGGTCAGACGCAGCCGCATCCAGTGTGAACGGGCCGAACCTCTTGTTCATGTTGTCAAAGAATTGTTGGGGTGTACCCCACTCAACTGTTTCTGATTTGTTATAATATGCGTTGCTCATTTTAATCACACCATAATCCGTTTTCCATCTTGTACCACATCAGGTCTTGCTGCCTCTCAGCCTCAGCCCTGCGCTCAGCCTTACCCTCTTTGGAATTGTACCATTTCTCATGCTCCTCCTCTGCCAACTGGTAGGTTGTCTTGTTGAGGTCAGCCATGTCAATCACTCTCATGTCAAACTTCTCTGACCACTCTGCTCCAGTACGACGACTGTAACCACGCAATGTGTAACTGAAACCATGAGATGGTAACCGACTTGACATTGCATCTCTAAGATTGTCACGGATGTGTGCCATTTCCCCTAGCATGTCATGGACAAAGGCCGCATCTGCCTCGTTGTCAACATTGAAGTCTTCCAACTTGTAATCTATGTAAGCCATACCATATCTCTCAGCCAGTAGTGCGAAGAGGGGCGACTTGATTGCTTCGTACATCGCACAAGCCGGAGCATGTGTAGGCTCGACTCTGTACATGTCACCCATGTTGTTCCACTCTGCTACGCCCCACTCACTAGGGTGTAAGTTCTCTAATTCGTAGTTGAATAACTCGTTCTGAAGTTCATCAAGCAAAGCCCTTGGCTCTGTGAAAACCCTTGTCCTTTTACCTTTCATTACTATTACTATTTTGTCCATTCAATCACGCTCCCATATTCCCAAAATCTCTCTAATGTAATCCCCTGCACTATCCGCAGGGCATGGTGAAGTTGCTTCCGCAATCACAAATCCTATGTCCTGTAATTTGTTCTGTGCTTTGATGTAATCTCTCTGCAAATCTCTGTATGCTTCTAGTGATATAGTCAATTCACCATTTTCATTCTCACCAATCATTCAATCAACTCCAATACGATCTCCATCTGTCCGTCTTTCTCTGTCATTACTAGCATCTCTGCCACTCCGTGTATTGTTTCTATCATGGTTCTTCAACTCCTTCATAATTCGGGTCGTCAAGTGATTCGTCATAATCATCAACCGTTGGATGAACATAACCATACTCACGACTTCGTTGTGCTTCTTCGACTTGCCTCTCCGCTGACACTTCTGTATCATCTACACAATAACTGATTGCATAATCAACATCTTTTCCAGTCCCTCTGTCATACACCCTCATAATGTAATTATCATCATCCATCTCAATTACTATCATTCTAAATCACTCTCCTCGGTATGTAAACTATGTATGGTCTTGAAAACACCACGCCTCTCGTTGGGCAGTGTATCAAGTCCCTTGTCCAATAACAGTATTCGCTCATTCTAAATCACTCCAGTATTCTTTGCACTCAGGGTTGATGTCACAACCCCAACCGTTTCTCCCTAACTTCTGCGCCGCCGCTATCGTGGAACCGGAGCCAGCAAAGCAATCGCCAACCCAGTCACCCTCGTCAGTAGTATGGAGAATCAATCTCTCCAGCAACTTGTAAGGAATCTGATTCACATAGCCACGATAGTCCTTGCTGACATTCTTACACATGTTGATTTCCCACCAGTCATAGTGGACTACACCCTTGTGTCCGTCAGCAATACGCTGCTTGATGCGCTTGTCGTTTGGGTTACGGTACGGTTGAACCGTTGCCAAGTGATTGAACTTGGGCTTCTGTCCACGCTTCTTGAACCACAGGATAGCCCTGCTTGCTCTTGTGAACTTGGACTTGCTGTGTCCGATGTTGGATGGGTACACCCATGTAATCCACTGATGTAGTTCCAATTCGCTAGCAGGCATGGCAAGCGGCCTCTCTATCCTGTCAACCAACTTTGAGATGATTTCAGGATAGTGTATGATGAATAGTGAACCGTCTTGTTCCAGTGACCTAGCACACTCCCAAATTATTTGAACCAATTCTGACGCATACACATCAGGCTTCTTGTTGTCTTTGAAATCCGATTGATAATCGAATCCAATGTTGTAAGGCGGATCGAGAATCCATGTGTTCATCAACAATCCATCTTCTTCTATGCACTTTCTTGCATCTCCTATTCTCATTATGTTCATTCTTTCTTCCTCCTAAATAGTTTCAAGTTGATTACCGACGCTGGTGCATTGGAATAACCTACATTGAAAACTTCGTAAATGTAATGCGGATTTATCATCTGTAAAGTGGCTGCCAGTTTGTTCAATCCAGTCCTCGATTGAGGGCCAAATGCGCAATCAACATGCACCCACCCTTCCGGTACTCCTGCGTATCTCGTCATTCTAAATCCTCTCCAGTTTGTCCTCTATCACTCTTATTCTGTGCTCTATTTGCCATCGTGCTTCCTCCATTTCCATCTCTACATGATGAGGTATGTCTACACCATGAGGCCAGTCTATGGCCGTGTACTCATCAATTGCATTTTCGATGTGCTTCAACGCTTGTTGCAAATCATTCAACTCTATCACTATCTGTCTCAATTTATTCATTTTCTTCCCTCCATTCCTCTTCGTCATCAGGTGAGTGGTTACACATGTCGTCATCTGTGTTGAACTTACCACAGAAGCACAGGTAACCTGCGTCAATTGCTTCTAGTATCTCTGCGAAGCCTTGCATAATCCACTCGATGTTGCTACCGTGCATACCTGACGCAAGGTAACCCGTTTGATATCTGTCCAAAGCAATACGCTTGACATCCTCTATACTGTGATACATTCTGTTCATTTCTCTTCATCTCCTCAAAAGTTCCTGTCAATCAGGTATATCTCGTCACCATACTCATACCGTGTGTAGTTGAACATTTGGTCACGGGCATAGTGCTCCCAGTCAATGTATGATTCCATCGGGTCGCCGTTCTTGATGTCGCCACAGGCATAAGCCTGCTCCATGAAGTATTCTTGAACTGAATCGGTGAACATATTGCCTGAATAAATGTCAATGTGTATCATCATGTCTGCGATCTCTTCCACTTGGTCAGCAGTGGGATTTTCGTAGTGGTCAACTGCTGCCTCGTATGCTACTACATATCTTGTTGGGTCTTCATCCATGAGCCTCATCATTTGAATGAGGTTCTCGATGTTAGGCCAACCACCTAAGCGTAGCCTTCCGATGTCTCCATCATAGTCTTGAATCTCCCACTCATCTCTGATGTGGTAGATGTCATCGGGCCTGTTGCATACTGCTTTGGCAAGGTTACCTGACTCGTTTGCTTCTTCTAACTCATCTGCGTTCATCCATCTGAATGTCAATCGCCCTTCGTTGTAACACGATAGACATCCTACTGCTACTTTGTTTTCAATCATTCTTCTTCACCCCAAATCTCTTTGCGAGCAGCATCCATTAGTGCATGCTTGGCTAGGTTTTCCTCAGTCCTAGTCATCTTGAGGTCAGGAGTTACCCATATTACGCCGTAACTTGTTTTGTGTATCTCAAATGTAGACTCGGCACTGGCAACAAACTCCGCTTCTCTCAAAGAATCGTTGTCCATTCTTTCAAACGCTGTCTTGATGTATCTTCTTGCAATAGTCTTGTTGATTTCAAGACCACATTCCCTTGCATGTATCATAACTCTAGGTGTTTCATCCTCATCCTTTGTCATCTGTATTGCGTAGTCTAGTCTGTTCAATGCGTCTTTCGCATTGTATTCTGTCCATTTTATTTCTTCTCCTCTGCTCATTCTTCTTCGCCTCCCCACTTTCTTTTTTCGTAATCTGTTCTGTTTTTGTCACTGCACTCCAAGCATTCATACCCTTCATTGATGAGCATGAACTCACTGTAGTCTCCAACCCACCCGCAGGTGAAGCATTTTCTGTCGTCAGGATTCATTCTTCTTCGCCTCCTATCGGTACGCCAGCCTCTTCCAATTTCTCAACCACCCAGTCACCATTCCTTGGTTGCTCTGCAATTGCCGCCAGTGTGTGACTCAGTGCCTCTAGTGCATGCGTTGCATGCCTCAAATCTCTTGCCATTCTTCGTATGTTTGCCATTTCATTCACCTTTCAGTACAACCATTCGTCGCCCACTCGCTTTCTTGAACTTCGATGTCTTCTTCGGGTTATTATTGTACCAAGTCGTGAAATCCACATCTTCTACGAATGATGTGATTGTCTTGTAGTTGTTACCCATGAATAGATTGATTTCTCCATTCCTAGTATGTATCGTTATGTGCTTTGCATCTGTTTCAATCTCAACTTGGTCTTCGTTTTCTTCTGTTATTTTTGTCATGTTCATTCCTCCAATTCTAATGCTTCACGCATGGTCATAATTTGGTCGTAGTGCTTTTGACACACCTTGAAGTTAGGTAGTGCCGGTTCTTTGTGACATATGTCGCACAGTGTCAGCATGTTCATTCCTCCTCGTCATACATTCCGATGGTGTTTTCTCCACCAATCGACTCGTAAGCAATTAGTAACCTTTCCATCGCATCGCGAATGCTGTCAGTTTCCATGATTTCACGCCTACCTTCTTCATACTCGTAGTCGTATGTGATAGTGGTGCTATCCTTGACCAGTATCTCGACAATCCACCACATGCTCTCGATCGCATTGGTGATTTCATCGACAAGTCTCATGTGGTCAATGTGTTCCTTGTTAGTGTAGTGACCTCTCCAACCATCAGTGTTGAACTTCTCAAGCGCATCATCCAATGCTTTCTGCGCTTTCATTACCGCTAGGACATTGTTTCTTGTTTCAGCATCCTTGAATGTGATGCGACCATGTAAGCCATTCTCTACATTCTCAAACTCTGCATCATAGAATATTTGCATCAATTGATGTGGTATAGAGTAGCCACCAAACAGGGTACAAAGCATGCTGTTCAAGTGGAACTTGTGGTTTTTGTATCGCAACGCCATTTGCCACAGGTTACCCGTATAGTACCCCGCAGTTACAAAGCCATCTTCGTCTGCTTTGCCGCCTTCTTGTCCTGTAAACAGGATGTGTCTCTTCTCTTCTGTTTGTGTTTCTTGTTCGCTCATCATGCATCATCTCCCATTATTTCTTCTCTCAGTGATTTCATCACTCGGTCAACCACATCTTCTTGTTCGTACTTGAATGACCAATCATTGATTGGTACTACATCACACCAAGGGTCACCTGTCATCATTACCGAAACGACTTGTCTGTTTTCTCCTTTTACGAAGTCAATGTTTGTGTGTTCGCAGTTCAGTGCTTGGTACGCTATCTCATCATGGTCGGTTATGTCCATGCCTTCCAAGAGGTCATAACCCCTTCCTTCAAAACATGGGTACATCGCCGTGACTGTGAAGCCTTCGACCTCAACCATTCTTCTGATGAACTCTTTCAAGTTGCCACCGAATCGTGGGTTGTAATATTTCCTCTCTCTCATATCGTATTTTATCCATTCTTCTTTCATACTCATTCCTCCTGCTTGTATGTACAATTCATTACAATGTTCTGATACCTTGCCATTGAGTCTAACATCTGATGCCAGTTGCCTGCCCAAGGACTCTTCACAAACATCTCATGTGCAACTTGTAACTCTGCTTCGCACTTCCCTTTCTCACCCATGTATTCCAACTTGGTTTTGTATGTCTTCTTTTGGCCTTTTATTGCGTTTTCATATTCTTCTAATTCATTCTCTGTCATGTTCATTCCTCCTCATTTGTTACGAACACAGGTCCGTCCGTAGAATAGACCCATATTCCGTCATCTTCATCTTCGTCGAAATACTGCTTGATCGCATCCACATTGTCAAGGAATTCGACCCATTGCTTAACCACGATTGTCATCGTGTCAATGTGTGCACTGATACGATAATCCGTGTCGACTTCTTCTTTGAGTTTCATCTCGCACTCAAAGAAATCAATCAAGTCCTGACGGTCATGGAACTGCAAGGTTGTGATGCGCTCGATTGTACCGTCGTCGTGAGCAATCGGTTCATACTTCTCAGTCACAGTGCAAACCGAACGTATGTGCTTGAGCACTTCTTGTTTATCCCAGCCCATAGCGAAATTGCTATCAAACGCTGTTCCTACCGATAGTTGTCTGTCTAATTCGTTTCTTTCTGCTGTTGTCATCTTCATTCAGTCCATCTCCTTCAGTAATTCTTGTGTCATTTTTTGCATCTCTCTTGCTTCTCTCATCGCATCTTGTACGACTGTCCAGCCCATGTAAGCCTGTAAATCCTCTAACAATTCCAATAGTGGTCTGTATTGGGATTTAGCCTGACTACTGATTGGGTTACCGACTTTACTAATCGCCACATGAAGTCTGTTATCCAATTCGTGTAGGTCTACTAATTCTCTCATTCAATCCACTCCTCGTATATCCATTCGTCTGTCTCTATTCTAATCTTCAATTCCATGTTCATTCCCCCATGCACCTAGCGCAATGGCACTCAGTGCCATGATAACGACTGTCTTCCTTGAAGTAACAAGGTTCACACCACCAACTACCATAGATATTGTAGTTCTTCGTCTTCTTCTTACCGCATTCGCAAGTAGGTCGCTTTGCATCTTGTCGTTTCAATACTTCTTGCATTGCTTCTTGATAATTCATGTTCATTCCTCCTTTCGCACAGGTGATGCAATTGTTTCAAAGTAAATGTCTATTATTTCTCTCATAACAGCCTCAACTCTTGAAAAGGTCTTGCGCATCGCCTTGTTTTCATTTTTTATGAATTTTATTTCGCTCTCCCACTCTTTCATCT
>Ga0208162_1000307_pt1 | contig 28887 bp, 43 predicted proteins | sample CB_VirMetaG_4_FD_184539 | JGI IMG/M metagenome (GOLD analysis project Ga0208162, IMG submission 184539) | Freshwater to marine saline gradient viral communities from Chesapeake Bay - CB_1508_1M Viral MetaG (SPAdes) (version 4) | ecosystem: Environmental > Aquatic > Marine > Coastal | place: USA... | reverse complement strand
GTATCTAGACTGAAAAGTTTTATGATAAATAGACCCCTATACACTACATATTTTTATCTTATATAAATATATACATACAATAGTTGTTAATTGATACGATATAAATTAGGTAGGTGTAGCTAATATAAGTAAGCTATCATATAAAGCATTTTAAAGTATGCTGTGTGCATTAAATTAATTCATTAATACATTGATATATTAGGCACAAAAAAAAGCCTTTAGAAAGGCTTATAATAAGTAGTATTAATGTAGTCTTATTTTGCTGTATTATATTGGCTCATATTAATATGATACAATAAGGCACAAAAAAAACCTATCCAAAGGATAGGCTCTCATTGTTTGTTTGGCTTGGTAGTTAGTCAATCCAATAGGCTAATTTAGACCTATAATATTTAAATTGTTTATCGCTTATCAAATTACGCTGATATAGCCAGTATTTATTTATAAAATTATCATAAATATTAATAAGGCTAATATGGTCGTATCTATCATCATAAAACAAATCTTTTTTACTTAATAGGGTATAGTAATCTTTTATTATAGCCTGTTTTATTTTATCACCATTGTACAACCAAAAAAAACATAAGTCGTTTATACTACCTATATCCATACTATGGTCAATCGCATTTCCTTGTAATTCATATAGCTCACTTATTAAGGCTTGATTGTCCTTTATGCATTTTGCGTGTATTGTTCTCATTTTTTTGTTTGTTTTAGTAGTTTATAATAAACTTAATTTAATACTTTGAATAAGTGCTCTTTGTATTGTTTTATTGATTGATCCATACAATTAGAATAGTCTGTCGTTCCATTTCTAAATATTTGCAACCAGGTATCAAATGCTTTTATATCATATGTAACGTCCTTGAAAGTAATTTGTATATAATACCACTTATTTCGATTTTTCAATCGTATCTTATTAATAAGTTTCACCGCTTCGGTTGTATTGTTTGTTTGTATATAGTTTGTATTCATAGCTTAGTTATTTTTTTAAGTAGTTAATAAAGTTGTTAAGTTGTTCGCCTTCTTTGAGGCACTTTGTTACGTTTGGTTTCATATCGTTTATGCTTTTTTAAGTTTGTTTAATTCTGTTTTATATTCAGCATCCAATTTCATTTGAATAGCTATTTGTAATTTATCCGATTCAGATAGTTTACTATATAGCCAGTTAATTTCGGCTATTGGGTTGTCGCACTCCTCTAGCAACCAAAGTGCGTATTTATTTTCAATCGTTTCCATTTCGTTTATAGTTTTCTCAGTTTATGTAATTGCTTCGATTCGAATAAATACAAATAATATTGTTTTATGTTGATCCTTTCGGGGAAGCGTGTCCCCAGGTAATGGATAGGAAATTTTTTCGCTATCTTTTCGAATTGAGCCAATGTATAAAAGTGTTTAAAGGGTTTGCGTGTTGTATTGGCTTTATAGGTGCGTCCCGATTCGTCCTTGTGCGTCATAATGCAAGTAATTGTCTTTATTTGTTCGTAAATAGCAAAGGTTAATGCTTCGGCGTATGTATTAAACGTGTACACGTTTTCAACCTCCTTTGTTCCAAAAAACGTTTTTTTCGTTTCGGTTTGTTTTATTTCGTAGTTCATACCTTTGTTTTTATAGGGTTAATAATTTTTGACCTATTTGATTAACACTTTTTATACAGATATTATGACACCCAGCTTTAAGCCTTTTTGAGTTGATGCTATTAATAGTATAGTAACCTAATTTATACCCAACAATATCAATTTTATTCTGAATAGCTAAATATAGTTTTTTAGCCTCTTTTACGTCAATTTTTACTCCTTGTGAAGTTTCTACCTTTGTACTATCTTTTGATAATCTTAAATAGTCAAATTCGCCTAATTTAAACCAATTAGAATCGTAGGTGTAAAATTTTTCTAATTGTATTTTTAACTTTTTGGCTATTTGTCTTTTTTCCTTTTGCTTCCTTTTTTTCTCTGTTTCTTTAAGAACACTTAAATATTCAGTATTCTCACTTTGTAGCTTTTGTACAAGGTTTTTAATAGCTATATATTTACTAGATGATTTTTTAAATATATATCTATTTACTATTTTATTTTCTTTTGCGTAATCTATCCAATTATTTAGCATATCAAAATATCTATATATAGCACTTATATATTTTTCGGGTTTTCTTGCTACGGATAATTTTTTTAACAAATAATTAACTGAATCACTAACTTTATCTATATCTATATTTGAAACATAAAATTGTTCAAATTGGCAAGTAGCACCAATTAACTTAGATATATGTTGACTTGTTGTAACAGAATAGCCTTCATCATCAATTATGATAGCTTTTCCGTCATTAATAAATTCACCTAATAAATAATGATAACCATAAGAATATATTTTATTGGATTCAAAAAATATGCTCCTTGTTTGATTTCTGCCCTCTGTTTGGGTTTGTTGTGCGTAAACGTGAATTACCTCATCTGTGTTTGAGAATACTGTTTTCATTGTGTTTGTTTTTTTTGGTTTGCTTCAAATATAACAAATAAAAAAAATACAAAACAAGCCTTTTGCAAATTAATTTCCTGAAAATCAATCACTTAAAATAGGGTAGTCACCAAGCCCCTCCCCTACCCTACCCATTTTTCCTCTATTTAACGTATATTAATTAAATCCTGGGGGAATTTATTTTTTTTATTCAGATAAGTTTATTATGTTTGTAAAACAATCAACAATTACTAAACAATTAAACCAAACTAAAATGAAAGAAGATTTAATCAAAATGATTCGACCAATGATAATTAGATGTTGGAATATAAACTATGATGAAGTTTGTATAGATGTCAAAATATCATTTGCTTATTTCCCTGATTCATACGATGGAGAAAACCCACCTATAATTAGATTTACATTATATATGCTTACAGGAAGAAAACAAGAAGTTCACAACTGTTCTGTGTCATTTACAGAAATGGTTAATTCTTTTGTAAAGCACTCTTACGAAACCCTTATAGGTGTAAATAAGGAGGTGTAAAAAGTGAAAGTTCCATTTTTGGAGGTTGTATATTTAAGAATATATACCGCCCCTCCCTTTTTAACTAAGTAACATTTAAACAACTATATATTATGCAAGGACATTGGAAAAAACAGTTCAACTACGATTATCTAGGATCGTATTCCTTAGACGGAAAGAAAGAAGCGGTGGTTACTATCGCCAAGCTAGATACAGATAAGGTAACAGGACAGCAAGGCAGGAAAGAAGATTGCTTTGTGGTTTACTTTAAAGAGTTTGACAAACCTATGATACTTAACCGAACTAATGCGAAAGCAATAGAGAAGGTATCAGGTAGTGGTCTTGTTCAAGACTGGGTAGGTGTACAAGTTACACTTTATGTAGAGCAAGGTGTTAAGGCTTTTGGCGAAGTAGTAGATGCTCTTAGGATTAGAGATAAGAAGCCAACAAGACAGAAGATGACCAAGGAGATTGAAACGAGTATGCTCGATGCTATTAAGTCGGGTAAAGGTAGTCAAGTAGAACAGGCTTTGTTGCGATACGAGTTTACTAAAGACCAGGAGTTAAGAATTAATAAAGCATTAAAAGGATGATGTTGTTAATTATTGTGGCGTGGATTTTAGTGGTAGCCAATGCTCCGTGGTGGATTTGGTTATGCTTCGTGCTTCACCTTGTAGGTAGCTTTGTAGCTTGGGTGTTTAACTATGATTTCAATAAACTAGCTAATAAGGTAAAAGAATAGACTTATGAAAACATTTAACACAGACGAGGAATACTACGGAGACTATGAATATGTTACTAACTCACAGTTAGGTTACATAAAGAGAGGACCTGCTTACTATTGGAAGATGCGTAATGGTGGCAAGGTAGACTCACCTGCACTAAGGTTTGGTGCTTTAGTACACACACTTATATTAGAGCCTGAAAAATACCAAGAGAACTTTGTGGTGTTTAACCCTGAAGATAGACCTGAAAGGGACAAAGGTATGACTAGCAAGATGAATAAGGCTTGGAAGTTAAACTTAGAGGAGGAGTGTGCAAGTGGTCGTAAGTATCTAATGACTATGGATCAATACGCTTTAGCACTTAAACTTAAAAATAAATTATTGGCTTGTAATGAAGTTAAGAATATATTAGACAACTGCGAGACAGAAGTCCCTAAGTGTTGGATAGACTTTAACACTATGACAAAGTGCAAAGGTAAAGCAGATATATTGGTAGATGGAGGAGATGTACTAGTAGACATCAAGACCACAGGAAAAGATGTAGCTGACTTTAAAAAGAGTGCTTATCGTTATGGGTACAATAGACAGGCTGCATTCTATATGGATGGCTTTGGAGCAAAGGAGTTTGTCTTTATTGTAATTGAGTCTAATGCACCACATCAAATAGGTATATTCAGATGTTCTGATATGTTTATTGATTCGGGTAGACAAGAGTACATAGATTTGTTAGAGAAAAAAAGAATGTTTTGCGAAACAGAAACAAAAGCAATTAATCACATTATACACGAAGAATTATGAGAAGTAAAAAAGCTACTCCTTATGCGATTAGGAGATTAAATCACGGCTTAAGCATTGTAACTAAATACTGGAATGTTACAAGAGAAGAAGTTTTAAGTAAATCAAGACACAGGCACATAATAAATGCTAGACACTCTCTTAGATATTATTTATTTATGAGCCAAGACATAACAGCTATTGAGATTGGTTATCTAACTAATGGGGATCATTCGTCTGCAATACACTCTAAAAAGATGTTTGAGACCTACAGCGAGTATGAGCCTGACTATAAAAACTTAAAAAGTATTTTTATGGGCGAAGTTAAATATCCACATAAAGTTGGAATGAAAGTTAGGTTAGAGGACATTTTAGTTTCAGGTCTACCTATTAGAGATAAACGATTAAAGATAGAGCAGCTTTATGAAAATAGATAGATTAGATGTAGCACACGAGGAAATAACAGAGAACTGTGATGAATACATAGTTATATCTGCTGAATATAAGTCCGAAGATGATGGCTATGAGCCTATTGAGGAATTAGTCACTAGGGCTTATGTTAGTACAAACGGAGCGATATTAAAAGAGATTTTGATAGACGAGATGCAAAACTCGAAAAAATTTGCTAACTTCGTGAAAGAAGTTGTTAACGAGTATAATCAATTAAATTCTGAATTATGAGTAACTTACAGATTACAGGTACAATCACTAAAATTACTGATGTACAAGAAGGAACGTCAAAAGCAGGAAAGTCTTGGAAGAAATTAGGCTTTGTTGTTCAGACTGCAAGTGAATACCCTAAAGATGTTTTCTTTAGTGTGTTCGGAGAGGAGAAGGTAGATAACTTTCTCAAGTTTAACAAGGTAGGGCAAACAGTAGATGTTAGCTTTAACGTAGAGTCTAGAGAGTACAATGAAAGATTCTATACTGACCTACAGGCTTGGAAAGTATTTACGAATGCTAGTGGTAAAGAGAACGTAGAAGCTCCAGTTACTGAGGAGTTCCACTCTGCTGATGATTTACCATTTTAATATTGGAGGGGTGTAAAAGCCCCTCTATTATTTATTTCTAAAAAATTAACCAAATAAATTAAGAAATGATGGCGAAAAGATTTACAGATACAATGAAGTGGGAAGAAGATTGGTACTTAGACCTATCTTTAACACAGAAACTATTTTGGATATACATTTGTGATAATTGTAATCACGCAGGTATATTCCGACCAAACAAAAGATTATTCGAGATGCTTATAGGTGGTAAACTAGAATTAAATAAGTTTCTTGAAAAAGTAAACGAGGATAAATTAAGAATATCCGTATTAGCTAATGGCAGATGGTATATAACAGGGTTCATAGAGTTTCAGTATGGATCAAGCCTAAACGCTAACAATAGAGTACATAAGTCTATATTAAAGTTGTTAAATGATAATGACTTGAATTGGGATGGAGATGTGCAAGAGGTAAAACAAATGACTAAAAAGGAGTCTACGAAACAAGCTAAACCCAAAACAATATCCGAAGTAGTCGATTTCTTCCTATCAAAAGGTGGCACTAAGAAGGATGGAGAGAAGTTCTATTATTTCTACGAATCCAATGGATGGAAGGTAGGAAAGAACAAGATGAAAAACTGGAAGATGGCTGCTTCGGGATGGGTTTCTAGAGATAAGCAAACTAAACCCGATGCGGATTATCTAGGTGGTCAACTTCAAGCGATGAAATCATAAGATGGCTTTGTATAGAATGACCTCTCGTGAGGAGGTAGTAAGCTATTGTAAGGAGATATATTCCAAAGGGTACACCAAAGGTAAACCTACAGGAGTAGACCCTCTCAACCCTCACTATACGTTCCGTAAAGGTGAGCTAACCATTATGACAGGTTTTGCTAACATCGGTAAAACAACTACACAATTATTTCTTATGATAATGGCATCTAAGCTATATGGTTATAGGTGGTTAATGTATTGTCCTGAGAACGAACCTGTAGGTGATTTGATGATAGATATTGCTGAGATGTACTGCGGTAAAACAGCAGATAAAGAGTTTTCAGATAGAATAAATCAACACGATTATTTGATGGCTATTGATTGGGCATACAGACATTTTACTGTGCTTACTTTTGAGGAGACTCCAACTGTTGAAGATGTGTTGCAATCGTTTAGCGATATGATGCAAGTAGAGCATTACGATGGTGTTTCTCTTGATCCATTAAATGATTTGCGGTCCGAACAGAAGCAATCTAAGTATGAGTATTACTATGATGCTTTGAGTAATATAAGGAGGTTTATTAAGAAGCACGACATAATGTTTTATCTTGTAGTGCATCCTGGTACTGCTGCGAATAGGAGAAGGAACGAAGATGGTACTCGACCTGCTCCGAATATGAGTGATGTAGAGTTTGGTGCTATGTTCGGTAACAGGGCGGATAACTTCCTAGTTTTTCACAGAAACCCACAGAGTGATAAATGGAACGTAACAGAGATTCACGTTCAAAAGATTAAGTTTCAAAAACTTGTTGGAGTTCCTACACCTGAGATAGACCCAATTAATTTGTTTTATTCGTATAAAAAACGTAGATTCGAGTATCTCAATGAAAATGGTAGCCTAATAGACCCATTAGATAAAGCGATAAGAACTAACCAAACATTTTAAGCTATGGCAGACGAAATAACAATGAAAGCAATAAATTTATTAAGGGAAGCTGATTCTAGTATGGATGAGGTGGAGAGCCTAGATAAGTTTATAGCACATCAAGCAGAGGTAGTTAAGATGTACAAGCAATTTAAAGACCATCCTAGGGCGAAGGAACTCAAGCCTAGGCTGACAGTCTTTGAGGAAAGTGCTTTTGCTTTTACCTATATATACACGATGATGAAAACGTACAAGAGAGAGAAGATGTTAGCTAATGCTAGGGAACTTGAGATGGCTAACGCTGTTATAGAATTAAAGCAAGAGCTAGATATATTAACTAAAATTAATAAAGATGATTTGTCCTGAATGTAAGAAAGAAATTATATGGGGTGGAGACCACACTTACGAAGATTATGGATTAGAAGGGGAAGGTATTGTAAGTAATTATAGTTGTCCAAACGAAGATTGCGATGTTGAATCAATTTTAATTTACAAAACCTTTAAAGATGACTAGTACAGAGCTTGAACTATTAGAACGCTTTGCTAAGAAATACGATATAGATTGTAAACCTAGCGAAAGTCAATATGATTTTTGGGACTTTACCTACGAGTGGGATGATAGAAAGTTCTATTGTGAGATGAAGAAAAGAAACTTTACTTTGGATTACGCAAAGGAAAATTACTCTAGTGGATTACTACTTGAGATGCACAAGTACGAAAGAATTTTAAGACGAGCTAAGAATGAAAAAGGTTCGCAAGGATTGTATGTAAACTTCTTTGATGATGATAAGGTACTTATATACAACTTAAATAAAGTAAGGATAAATAAGTGGTTTTGGAAAACTATGCCTGAAACTACAGATTTTGGTAGAGGTAAATTTGTTTACAAATATATTACGTTTTTAGATTATAATAAAGGAAAAGTTTTGTATATTTGAGCTGTGTTGTGATTTATAGTAATCATAGCTTGGTTTTCATTGTTTGGTTAATTGGAAAAGGAGGAGTCATTTTGATTCTTCCTTTTTTTTATTTATATTTGGAAAAAACCAAAAGATTATGACGAAAAAGAAACTCACACCGAAGTACAATGACAACAAGTCTATCAGAGCTAGAATAGATAGATTGTTAGAAAAGAACGCATCTAATGTAGCCAATTCGGGTACAGGTAGTAAACTAGATATAGGCGGTGAAGATGAGGTTAAGTTAGCTTGGCAAGATATACAAGCTAAGATTAAAGAGATTGATCCTGTGTTTTACGATATAATCAAAGAAAGATGAGTAGCATAGAAGAACAAGTGTGCTTTAAGATTTTAAAGCGTTCTGAGGTAGGTAAAAAGAAGTATGGTGTTACTATGGAACGAAAAGATTTGAGTCGCTTAGAGTGGCTTAAACACGCACAAGAGGAGGCAATGGACTTAGCGGTGTATCTAGAGAAACTAATAGACGAGGAAGAACAAAAGCCATTTAGGTACGAGTGGAATATAACTAATGAAGGGGACAAATAGTCCCCCTTTTTTTAGCTTCCACAAGCCTCGCAATCCTCATCATCAATACTACAAGATTCAGGTTGTTCCTTTTCTTCTAAGTCTTGAATCCAATTGTCAAATACACTTTCTGCTACTTCTTCTGCACTTTTTTGTTTTCCTTTATCCATTCTTCAGGGATTTGTTTATCTGCCCACTTGATGTTGTGTTTCTCACACCATTCAGAGTAGGTCGTTTTACTTCCTTTAAATAACTTGTTTGTGTGTCTTTGAAATACCATCCTAATATCTAAATCAGGGTGCTGCTTTATGACAAGTAACATTTTCTTTCTGTCGTTAGCAGTAAATCTTCCCTTTAGTTCTAAGATGATACCATTAGGTAATATTACATCGGGTGTGTATTTCCTTTGCTCCGATACTTCATAATAAATATTCTTAGTCTCGTATTCAAAACTAACGCCAAGGTCATCAAGCCTAGAACAAACATCCTTTTCATACCCACTTCTATATCTATTTGTTTTACCAGACCTTGCCATCGTTGTTCTCTTTGTTTTCTTCATAAGTCTTTCTGTTGTGGCAAGAGTGGCAAAGAGATTGTAGGTTGTCTAACCCAAACTCACTTCCACCCTGTTTTATTGGTACGATATGGTCAACCACATCAGCTACAACTGTCCTTCCCTCACTTTCACATTCCACACAAAGAGGATTATTATTTACCCACCACCCTCTAAGTTTTCTCCACTTAGTAGTTCTATAGAATGAGGTATCGCCTCCCCAAGATTTATTCTTGTCAGCAGGTTTAACTCTCCCTCTTCCTTTTGGTAGTGTAGGCATTAATTAAGATATGGTTAGTTCAAATCCGTGTCCTTTGGTGGTGTCCAATAGCTCATCGAGAGTTCGTCTAGATGCTGCAATATCCAACAAGGAGTCATTGTTGATCTGTGCAAACCTATCGCCAACAAGAATACACCCTTTTGTGTGGGTATTATAGTTTCCTGTATGAATAAGTATGTATTTTCTATTGGGAACATCCTCTAATATAAAATGATTTTTGTATTTAGGCGAACATCTTGGCACAACTTTATAAACACCTTTTGGTATACAACTAACATTTCTCATATTAGCTAACCAAGGAAGCTCTAAAGTTACGCACTCAAAAACTTTCTCTAAGCCATCATACAAAGTAAGATAGCCTAGAGTTTGTTTATCTGATTCGTCTACCCTGTTAAGATAAGCCCTCATCCTCCTATTAGTTTTTATTAAAAATTCTTTGTAATTTATCTTTATCGCAAGTACAGGGTTTTGGGTCACCCATAAAGCAAAGTGGTAATACAGCAATTAAAGCTAGGCAAAGCGTTTCCCAAGTGATTCCATTTGTATCTATGTTGCTTACTGCTGCTACTGCTAATACACCCGATACAGTTCGTTTCGATGACCACTTGCCTTTGTGGTCTTTAAACATTTCAGGTATTATAGCGAACATACCTTTGGCAGCCATTTTACTAAATATAGCCATAATTATTCTTCAGTTTTTTTCTCGTTGTTCTTAATAAAGAAATTAACCAAATCATCTATTAATCCAAACACTTTGTCATCTTTTACAGATGGTGTCAATCTAACAACTACTTTAGCAGTAGCCAAAACAGATAATAATAACTCAGCTCCGTTGCTTAGTAAATAACTTAAAACTTCTTGCATAACTCTTTTTTTTAGTAAGTAAAGGGAAAGAAGGAAATAGGGGAAAAGGTAGCGGTAAAACCTACTTCCTCCTTCCTTTACGTTTGTTTTTAATTTTAATAATTTCTGCTACCCATTTGTATATACCGAATGTAACCGCCAACACAAGAGAAGTAATCTGTAAAGATTCTTCCACATCGGATAGGCTTACACCTAGTGCCGTAAATTGTGCTATTGCTACTTCTGTTGTATTGCGATCCATATTTTCTAATTTTTTATAATTGATTATTCCAATCAAACACTAATACTGCTGTTGCAATAGCATCGTATAGTGGATTTGTTGTATTTAAAGTGAACATAATAACATCACCTGCGGAAAAAGTATTTGTGATTTGACCACCTTGGTTTGTAAAGTTATCAAACCTATAAGCAGTATCATCATATAACATATTTACCGTATCGGATAGACCAGATGCACCACTTAATACTGGTACTTCTGTACCTGCCGATGCTTTTACAAAACCAACTGTTGTATTTCCACCAGGCGATTCTCCTCTTACAACAACGTATTCAACATAACCATCACAAGGCACTACATAACCACCAAACTCTAAATAACCCGAACTGCTTGTAGAATCCGTAGTACCACCATATCCAAAAGGTAAATACACTATACTACTTGTACTGTGGTAAAAACCACAATTAATAGCTTGTCGTTGTTTAGATGTAATTAACCCCGAAGAATTAAAGCCTCCGTCTGCGGTTACTACATCTGTAGCTTTAAACTTAGTAGCTTGAACTTCGCCTGTAGCATTATTAAATGTAAATGGTTTTTGGCTTTCATTACCACCCTCAGCAGAAGTTAAACTTGTTTCTGCTAATGCACCTCCTGAGTTATATTGTACGCACAACCCACCTGTTACACCTGTGTTTCCACCTTCACTTGCCGCAGCGTTGATTGTATTAGCTTCGTAATCTAAGCCTAATATAAGTGAACCTACAGGATATGTTATACCAGGGAACACTTCTGCTCCTACACCGCCAAGCCTCACATTAAATTGGTCCTCTTGACCAGTTACAGGTTGATTACCAATATCGTTAGGTATTATTAAAGGGTGAGACCCATCAGGAAAAGTAAGAACAACTTTAGAGTATCTAAGCATCCTACCCTTCATATCATTTTCAAGATATATAGTGCTTAGAGCTAAAGGATTTCCAGTACCATCAACATTAGGTATTTCTTGAGAAACTACACCATACGCTTGTTCTTTCAAGTTAGCTGCATACCTATTGTTAAACTCAACCACCCCATCAATTAAAGATGCTACATCACCATATAATCTATCTAAACTTTTCGCCATAACTTAGTCTCCTTTTATTCTAAACCATTCACCTTCCATAATTTCACTATTAGCCTTAAATGTACCACCTAAGAACATATAGTATTTTGCTTGTGCGTCATCACTATTTAATTTATATTTAACTATGTCTAGTGGTGATATATTAGCACTTTGAATACTACCTTGTAATATTTGTAGTGGGCTTTGTTGCATCTCTAAAAACTCTTTTACTAATAGTCGTGTAAAGTTTTCCGCCCCTGCTTGGTCTGTCCCTCTATAAAATAAAGATGTAATAGGATTATTATTTATGTCTGTAACAGAAAAAACCTTATCAGACTGATTAACACCTATAGTTACATCACTTAATTCATAGTTTTCCGTAGCAGTTGAGTTTTGATTTGTTTCAGTAAATCTTTGCTCATTGGTTACTAAAGAAGATGTTTCTTCAACCTCTAAACTAATCTCTCCCACTGTAGTCTTTTTAGTTACTAATGAGTCATCTACATAATTAACATTACGATAGTCGGCTTGAAGCCAAACTTGATTTTTTCTTACTCTACCTTCACATTTAATAAACACCTCACTAGTGTCAGGTAATTCAGGTAGAACTGTTTTAAATTTTAAACGACCACGAAATTCAATATTTCCTGTTTGAGTGGGAAGAAATGTAGAAGGGTAAAGTAAACAAGGGTTTCCATCCGTATTTTGAAAGTAATTAGAATTTCTCTTAGGTGGGATTAAACTTTCATTATCGAAAGTATTGTTGTAGGTGTATTCTGTACCCGAAAATGGATTATAATTATCTGAATTCCTTACAAAAACTATTTTTTTTACACTTGTAGTCCAACCTAAATCACCATTAGAATCTACATATAAATATTTGTCACCTGCTGACGATACTGCTTTTATTGTTAAAGCATAATTAAAAATATTACTGCCTGGGTTTATTTTATAATAATGACCTGCAACAGTTGATGTATAGACCCAGTCTATATTAGACCCTGTAGTCTTTTCTGAATGCTCTAAAAAACAATCTAAAGTATATGTTTGATTTGCAATAATTTGACCTGTATAAGATAAATTATCATTTGTACCATCATCTGTAATATCAGCACCTTGAGGTAACGTAAAAGACCCGCCTGTATAAACTGTACTAACCGATTTAAACGGAGCTTCGTAAGTGAAACTTGACCCACCTAGTAATAAGTTAGTAGATTTATTTATTTCGCACAGATTTGTTGTGCTTATAGGACTAGCATCAGCGGTAGTGCTGTTGTATTTGTAAAAGTTGTTTTGCCCAGTTGTGTTATCTATATAGTGGTTAGGTTGTATAAAGTTATATGTTCCTTCAGCTAAAAACCCTACTGTGTTAAATATTTTTAAAGATTCTTTTAACGCATCTGATTCTTTATACTCAAAAGGAAAGTTAGTATTTGTTGCAAAAGCTCCCTTAGAAATGTAATACCTAGTAGCATCATTTTCTGTCGAAGCAGAAGTGTGCCAGTCTGTAGCTGTCCACATAAAATTAGTACCATTACTAGGAAAAGGTAGAACCTCTTTGTCAACTACATTATTAACCCTGTGTAATGAAACCCAATCTATTTGACCATTAAAAGCACTACCTAAAATAGTTAAAAAGTAAAGACCTTTAGTCGTTCCTGTCGAAGATTGAGTATAAGTGAATTGGTTTAGACCTGTAGAGGTAACATTACCTATAAAAGTTCCATTTGGATAACCATCGTAAATTTTTAGCGTTCCACTAGCACTGTTAACTTGAATATTTAGTTCGTATGTTTCACCAACAATTAATTCGTTTTGGGAAAAAGAATTTGAGTGCCTATAACCAGGATTAATTGAACTTATGTTTAAGCCACTAGAGGTCATAGTATCATTTGGTTGTAAAACCCAACCTTTATTGCTGCTACCTCTAAAATATGGATTGTGTATTAAATTTACAGGAGCTAAATCCATATTGTGTAAAAAGTCTAACCAAAGCCTTACTAAGTTATGATTGTTTTCTTTTTCACTTATACTGTTAAAGGTAGAAAAAAGTTCTTTTTCATAATATCCGTATGAGTCAGTAGCTGTGATTTTAGAAACGTAAGGATAGGGTGCGTTTTCTATTGTATCAAAAGATGGTTGTATATAACCATACCACCAAATATCTGAACCTGATGTTGAGTTTTTATATATTCTAATAAAGTATTTTTTAAACCCACTATCTAATATATCATACAACAAATCCTCATCTGTGTCGTTTTGAACCATAAGATTTAACACACACTCAGACCCTAGAAATACTCTATCTCTAGTTGATCCTTGTCCGTTCCAAGTGATTTCAAAACCTTCACCACCTAGCGTCATTTCGGTTGACGTACCTGTAAACCCATCCTTCCAAAGTTCAACATACCAAGTAGTGCCTTTTTCACCTTTTATTTCGGTGTGTCTAATCTTTTTGTAATCCGCCATATTCGCTTACCTTCTATTTTTTCTTCTACTTGCTCTATCAAAAACTATCAATAAATCATCTCCTGATATTCTTACATCAGGTATAACAGTACCACCACCACTTAAAGCGTGGTTAGGTATGATTGTACCTGCTGAATCAGGAACAAATAATTCAGGACCTCTTTCTCCTACTAAACTCATCTTACCTGTAGGTGGTCGACCTCCGTCTGCGAAAGCACCTCCCATTAGGCTGCCTAATATTTCTTTAAAACCTGTTAATTTTTGAGCTCCAAAACCACCAAGACCAGGTATCATAGAGAATACAGCGGCTAAAACTAGAGCTTTTATAATCATCTTAGCTATTTGCTTTGCTATGTCAACAAATATATTTGTTAAACCATCTAATAGATTTTCACCACTTGTTACTACGTTAGCAAACGAATCAGCAAAAGAAGTTGAAATATTTATACTTAAAGTTTTAATTGCGTTAGAAAACCTTTGTTCTTCAGCTAACTTTAGCTCGTTTAATCTTTTTTGTTCAGCTAAAACCTCCTCACTCTGCTTTTTCATATGAGATACTAGGTCAAAATCATCGTCTGAATCAACGCTTAAATCTATCGTTTGAATTGACGTTAATGATGCTTCTGACTTCTCAAGTTTTCTTCTATTCTTCTCTGCTTCAAGTAGTTTATTTTGTGCTTTTTCAGCATCAAGCATCGCTTGTTCTTCTGCCCTTAACGCTTTCTCCGTTTCCCAAGTGGAAAACATAAAATCATCTTGGCTGTCTTTAGCTTTTTTATTGTTTTTAGTGAACTTATAAACCGCTGCACCTATGGCTGCTATAGCTACAGCAATAGCCCCTATAGGATTTGCTGCAATAGCTATAGTTAAAGCTCTAAAAGCACCTGCCAAAACACCTAAAGCACCTGAAGATGAATAACCCACTACCATCATTTTACCTAACATAATACCGAATTTACTAAGTCCTGCGATACTAAATGGTATTAGACCTGTTAAAACTGAAAATGCAGTACCTAAAGCACCAATTGCTGTAGTAAATAAAGCTATAGTTAATAGTAATGGTCCAATAACAGCAGCTACAGCACCAATCTTTAATATCATCTCCTTTGTTCTAGGGTCTAAATCTTTAAAGCTAGCGGCTAACTCAGTTATTTTTTGTATTAAAGGGAGTAGGGCTTCTGCTAATAATGCACCAATCTCGAGTTTCATCCCCTCTATAGCACTATTCATTATAGCTACTTTTGCCTTAGAGGTTTTACCCATTAAGTCGGTCATTTCTGCTAATGCAGTAGTGTTTGTTTTATACTCTGTAGTTAGCTTATTTACCTCGTCTTTTTGTTGTGCTAATATTAATAATTGGTTAGCTGCAGTTATACCAACTAATTCAGTAGCATCATTTAAGGACATTTGACCTGAAGCTAGCCTCTCAAGAGTAACCCCAAAAGGTATTCCTTCTTCATTTAATCTACCGAAAATCTTTCTTAGACCTGTACCTGCTTTAGACGCTTTGATACCATTGTCCATCAAGACACCCATCATCGCTGATAATTCTTCTACATTTACTCCTACCGCTTTAGCTGCTGCTCCTGCGTGACCAAAGGCTGTTGCAAATGTACTAAGTTGTATAGATGAGTTTGCTGCGGCACTTGCTAGTGTATTAGCTACCCTACCTGCCTCATCACTTTCTAAATTAAAAGCGTTTATAGAATTTGCTACAGTTTCTGCGGCTAAAGATAAATCTTCACCAGTTGCTAATGCTAAGTCTAATATAGCACCCTCCATATTTTTTATGGCGGTAGGATCAAAACCTTTACGACCTAATACTAATTGTAGTTCGGCTACTTGACGAGCTGTAAACTGAGTTGTTGCCCCTAATCTTTTAGCTTCATCTGTAAGTATTTTTATTTCTTCGGCACTTGAGCCTGTAACAGCTCGCACCCTTGTCATACTATCCTCAAACTGTGCAAACGTATCAAAGGCTGATTTACCTAAAGCAGTAAGAGGTGCTGTAACACCGAACGATAATATAGAACCCATTCGGGCAGCGTTAGATGCAAATTTACCTATTGATTTATTTGCTTTACCTAACCCTACTTCTAGCCCTTTTATATTGGCTGCTACAATTATCGATATAGTCTTAACTGAACCCATTTTATTCTATTTAATTATTGTCGTATCTTTTTAGTACGGATTGTATGTATTCTTTTGAAGGCAATTTTTTCAGTTTCTTTTTCTTAGCCTTCTCATCGTTATCCCAAGGGAAAGAAAGAACCTCTTTAGGTTTGAGCTTTTTCTTAGAGTGCGGTGCAATCGTAGAGTGTACTATCATCCTGGTTTGCTCCCACCTATCTTGCATTAGTTGTTCTTGATAAGCGTTAAAGCCGATTAACTGATTGTTAAAGGTTCGTGGGGTTAAGTCATAAAGCTCATCACAACCTAACCCCATTCTACCTAAACCTATCTGTTCGAGTCTGTCCCAATCAATTTCTCCCGATTCTTCATCGACTTCCTCTCCCTCAACTACTTTCCCTCGCTTTGAGGTTGATCAAGTTGGAAAGCCTCAAATATCTCGTTGATTTTAGAGAACTCCTCGTTATCAAGCCAATCTTCAATATCAGATATTTTATACTTAAATGGTTCGCCAATCTTCTTAGCTCCCGCCTTTAATCCAAAATATGTAATGATACCGATGTGGTCTATCTCCGATCCTAACTGATTCATTTCGCTTAACTTTAATCCACACTTGTTACAAATGTCTTTTAAAGCTAAATAACTAAATCTGATTGGTCGTTCTTGACCACCTAATTCTACCTTTTTCATTTTTCCTTTTTTTTAATTTATTAGTGTTTAAGAGAATACTTGTTTTAGAGATATAAAGTCTGATTCTATAAGACCTGAGGTACCTAATCTCTTAATAGTTAAGTATGTTCTAGTAGCTTTAAACCTAATGGTATGTGACCCTACTGATACGGGTAGGTCAAAATCAGTACCTTGACCTTCAATAACTAATCCTCCGCTTGACGAAATGGTTATGTTGTATGTAAGTTCATAAGTATTACCAACTACCATTACAGGTACGGTTGTGTTATTTGGTTGGTCATAAGTTTGCAAAGAAACTAACGATGAGTTTGACCAACTCCACCTAACTATTCCTGTATGTAATAATCTACCTTGCGAAGTGCTATTATCGTTATAAAGCCTCCAATAAGGGTTTATCAAGTAGTTTGTTCCTCCGTTTCCTGATGGTGCTGTAGTTATAGCTCCATCAAAGTAAGGGTCTGCTAACAACTCGTGACCTAAACCATTAACAAATAACTCCGAAGTACCTGTGAACGAAGCAGAATAAGTTGCATTCTCCTCAGTTCCTGCGTCTATAGATACACTATTTACAAACGCTTTACCTTGGTAACAATCTACCTCAGTCGGGTTTTGATAATCCGAAGCGGTTGTACCTGTTTCGACTTGCCACGAAGCGGTTATTACCTTGTCTGCTGTGGTTTGGGTAGTGTAATCATCTCCAGGGTATAAATAAAGGTAAACATCTCGCAAATCCGTTCCTGACACTACTGAATCGGTAGTTATTTGTACTCTAGTCCACGAAGTATTGCTTAAACCTGTTACTTTTTTTATAGTATTATTTGTTGAGGACACTGTACCGTCACCACTTATTTTTTTTATACTTATATCAGCTTCTGTATCAGAACCAGAACCACTATTTAATAAAATTCTAAATTGACAAGAATCTGCAGTAGCCGAAAATGCTTTAAGATATAATGACCAAGTTACCTTTTTGCCTTCAGCCAGTTGTATAGGTAGGTTGTAGCGATTAAATCTATAAGCACCATTACTACTTACATCGACTTGAGCTGCTGTAAATTGACCAAATGGATCTTCGAGGTGTTTAGTTAAGGTAACACTACTTGGAGTCCACCCATCACCATAAACCTCCTCAGTATCCACTAAGTTGCGAACTCTGTCGGAAAACTTAATGTCGACTGAATCACCACTTACTAAATCGTTTACAGCAGACTCGACTCCTACTGCGTTGTTTACATCCCATAGAGCATCTGTACTCATCTCGAATGACCTAACTCCTGCTACGTTCTCTTGCCACCCTTCAGAATCTTTCGTAGTAATATCACGCAAATCCGTGTTCATACTAATAGAAGCGGATGTACTATAAGCAATTGGTTGATATACTACAGATTGTCCTGATTGGATTACAATTATTTCGATTGCACCCTTTTTGAACTCGGCTGTAACCTCCTCTATCTCTAGTGTAGGTACAGGACCATCTGCTCCGTTTGTTAAATCAACATACTTCCAAACACCATCTGTACCTATAGAACCTGCTGTATAATCAAAGTTTGCAGCAGAAATTAATTGGTCTCGTATAGACCCTACAATATGAGTACCAGTATTTGCGGTAAATTGGTCTATTCGACCATCAGTAATATCACCCGCTGCGTCTGTAATGTTATTAATTTTAATCTCATCACCCGATGTAAAATCCTTTAAAGGAGTTGATGACTTTACCTTAATCCTAGTTATCTGCGGTTGAGCAGGACTTGTTTTCTTGTAGACTAATAAATCCGTTGCGTTTTTAATTGCCATAATTTAATGGATTTAAAAGTTAATACTATGCTTGAGTTAATGCTCCTGTTCCTGTGATAGAAATTGAGTAAGTAGCGTTTTCTTCTACACCTGCGTCAATAGAGATTGAAGTGATGATACCTTTACCTGTATAGTTTTTCCCTGAGTTACCGAAAACTACATCTACCTCTGTACCTGCTTCCCAAGTTGTGTAAAGAGAAGGAAGTAATTTAACAGTTGCTGTTTCAGTTGTATTGCTATCGAAAGGATCGTTTACGTTAGTCGCAGTATCTCCACTTAAATCAACGAAAGCGTCACCTGAAAGCTCAAAAGATTTTAAACCACCTAGGTTTTCTTGCCATCTAAGAGATTGCTTGTTTGTAGAATCTCTCAAGTCCATAGACACACTTAGAGAAGCGGATGTAGCAAAACCGATTGTGTTACCTGCACCTGTTCCACCAACTCTAATAGCTACGTTTGTTGCATTTTGAATTGCCATTGTATTTTAGTTTTTAATTATTAAACAATTGAAAGTTAAGTTTTTGTAGAATTTTTCAGGTTTCTTATAATACTCGTCATCTAGATTCATAAACCTAAACTTAGCAGTATAGGATTGTCCATCCTCGGTATATGTTACCTGATACAAGTCTAAAGCCTCTACAACTGCTTTAGCTTGGTTATATGTTGTTCCATATCCGTCTGCAAAACAAGATATGTTTACTGATACATCACAAGACTCTAACGAACTACCCTTAGACATAAAGTTAGTTACATTCGCTATCTCGTAAGTTGTTGCAGGGTAGCCTGTCCCTTGTGGTATTATTACAGGGAAAACTTTTGCACTTGTTATTTCTTTTACAGATATTGCTGTTAGCAAACCAAATGAATTAGCTACTGTGCTATGATTTGTAAAACTAACATAATACGTTGCAGTCGATGTAGCTGTAAAAGTAAAACTAACAGTTCCTGTACCTGCTGACTTTAATTCACCTTCATATATCTCTGAACCTAATTCGCTAGTTCCAACATTTACACTTGTTTGATAAGATGAATTATATGAATATTCACAAAAGTAAGTTTTGTCTTGTTGAACACTTATAGTCGTATAAGCATTTGCTTTTGTGTTAAATCCACCTGTAAGTGTTTTTAAATTGTTGTTTTCAACAGAAACAGCAATAGGTGCTGAAGGAGGGTATTTAGCCCAACCAGTTGTATCGTTCCAAGTATTATTAGATATAAGCTCAGAACCAAGAGTTTTACCATTTGCGTTAACAAAGTTGGTATTACCCTTTAACCTATCGTTTATCTTTTGTCCTATTACTGCAAACATCTAAAATCCTGCTTTTTTTATCATTTTATCTATCAATTTGCTTAAATCTCTTTCAGCTTTTGATGATACTTTGTTACCCATTTGCTCTGCCGTAGCTTTAAACACATCAGAGTATTGTACAAATTCTCCTGACCTATTCTTGTAACCCTCTATTTGCATTGCAGCAAGGTTTTTACTTGTCTTGCCTTGCCAGTAGTGTGGGTTTACTTTTCTTAATCTAGGTCCGACAAACAATCCTGGCTGTTTTGACCTCCTAGCAGTAATAATCCCAATCGTGTCTGCGGTCCTCATCCCATTTCTATAACTTTTAGATGATGGATCGTATCTTCGACCAGGGTTTTTACTTTTAAACTTGTTCTTATAAGCTCTACTAATACCTTTTGAAAGCATATTAGCAGCAGGTCTAAGAGCCTTGTTTATTTCGGTTCGAGATTGTTTAGCAGTTAATCCTAAGTTTTTTAATTGGCTTTGAATCTTTTGAATGCCTTTTACCTCAACTCGAAAGTTTTGTTTCTTTTTTGGTTTAGCCATACTAGACAGGTGATTGTGTTGGCAAGTCTTGTTTAACGAATATCTCGATAAACTCTTTACGAGGGTCTATAACAAAACCTAGAATCTCATAAATATCACTTGTTTCAACTTCTTCAACAATCCAGTTTGACTTAATATTTTTAGTTTCGCTTGAGTATCTTATAGTGTAAACAAATCTACCATAAGATTGTAGCTCATCGCCCTCAAACTTCTCCTCGATGTCTCTAAGAGTCTTTACGTTCTTATTTGCCCAAACAGTAGTCAGAACAGAATAAGTGTTTGTAACACCCCCAAAATCATCTTGTGCAGTGGTTAGCGACTTTAACTTAATTCTTTGGTTAAAATCTCCCGCCTTTATTTTACTAATAAACGCCATATCTTAATGATAGCATTTATAAGGTTGTAATAGTATCTCAGATGCCATAGGGAAGCTACGCTTTCTATCTTCTCTGAAATAATACATATCGCTTACGATTAACTTAATCGCTTGTTTTATTGCTTGTGGTACATCACTTGCTGCTGCTCCAAAACCTGTAACAAATTCTACCCAAAACACATTAGCTGCATCTTCTTTAAGGGTTACATTTGGAAAAGAGCTTGTAAGATAAAATATAGACGGATTAGAATATGTATCTACATAGGCTGCATCAGAACTCTGAGTAACACCATTTGCATCTATATACCAAATTGGATGTTGGTCATTACCTCCGTGTTGTAATTTCAACCTAGAGTTAGGGAATATTAACGAACCCTTTTTAATAACCTCGTTATAATAAAGTCTATATTCGTGGTCTATAAAATGTCTACCACAATAATTCTCTGCCATCTCAGTAGCAGAATCTATATATAGACCCAACAAAGTATCTTCATCTGCCGTATCAATACGAAGATGTGATTTGATTTCATCTACAGTAACGACCTTAGTTGTTGGATCGTCTAATACCGCTAAATCTCCTTGATTGTATATGTTTGGGTCTAAGTACATAGAATTAATATTGTAAGTAAAGGGAAGTCCCGAAGGACTCCCTTTTTAATTTAAACTATAAGCTATTACTATGCTTCGATACTCTTTTGGAAGATAGAATCTGCTTGAGCTGCAATACCATCTACAAGACCAGTAGCTACCATTCTAGCACCACCTTTACCTGCAAGAGTGTAAGGGTCAAACAAAATATCCAATCCACCGAATACTCCTAAGTGTACTTTAGAGAAGTCACCACAAAGAACTTGGTCTTTTGTAGTAGTTCCATCAGCACCTAAAGCAGAAGTTACGAAGTAAGGAGTGTTGTTAATTACTTTCTGAGCTAAGTTCAAGTAACCTGCAGAGAAGTCAGCTCCCGCTGCACCTGCAACTGCACTCCAAGCAGCAGGGTTCATAATGTAAGAGATGCGAGAGTCTAGACCTGCACCGTTACCTACTACAGTAGCTTCCAAAGCTGCCAATAAAGCAACATCAGCAGCACCTGTTCCGTAAGCGTTTGCATCAGCAAAAATTGAATCAGGAGCAGAAGCGTCTACATCTGCTTGAGCCAATAAAGCTGCCTCCATCTTAGCCATCATAGAAGCTGCGATGTTTCTTCTTAAAGCACCTTCAAGACCTGCATTTTGTACTAAAGACTCAGGACTCATATCTACTACAGAGATAACTTTCTTTGGAGAAAGCGTCTTAGAAGTAACATCACCTGCCGCAGTAACGTCAGCGTTTAAAGCTGCCTCAGTTGCCCAAGTAGAAGTGATACCTTGTACGATAGGGAATTTTCTATCAGCACTCAATCCTGAGTAGAAGTTAGAACCTGCCTGTACCAATACAGAAGCTGCTTGTAATTGGTCGATGAAGCTAGATACTTCAGTACCTTTTACACCTGATGCAGTAACATCACGCTTTTCAGATTTACCATTCAATACAGAGTAAGGAATAGCGATACCTTTGAACGCTTGAGAAGGGTTCTCGTTACGAGCTTCTTGATCCATCTCAGCAACAAGACCAGTTACACGACCTGTGTAAGCTGCTTTAGCTGCGTCTACGAAAGAAAATTCTCTGATTTCTTTAGACTCTTTTACATTTTGAGTTCCGAAAGAAACAGGAGCTGAAGCAATCTCAGCGTTTAGTTTTTCTTGTCTTTCAACCATTTCAATGTCTTTTTTTAGTTTATCGATGCTTTCCATTTTTGCATCGTAAGATACTTGCTCGTCCTCAGTAAGGTTACGAGACTCATTTTTACAAGTTTCAAGCATAGTGTTTGCATCTTCGATCAAACCTGCTCTTTCTTGACGTAATTCTACAGAATTTTTCATTTAGAGTTTACTTTTAAGTGTTAATTCGTTTTGTAATAAATTGATTTTATTAAGTGTTTCTTCACTATCGCATACTTGTTCTTGCTCTACTACTTCTTCAACCTTCTCAGAAATTTCTTCTTTGATTTGTTCCAAAGCTCGTAAAGCAACATCAGTATTGGAGTAAGCCCCAACACCAACTATAGAAACATCAAATAGTCTAGCAACTTTCTTAATGTTTCTTTTATGGACATCACCATCTTGAGTCCACTCATCATCTTCAACTGTAAAAGCAAAAGACGATTCGTACAATAAACCTCTACGCATAAGTTCAGCGACATCGTTACCTGTAGAAGTGTTTGGTAAAGTTCCATCATATCTTAGTCCTCTCTCATCTACTGAGAGTTTTAATGTACCACCCTGGTTTCTATCCAAGATAGCGTTCATATCGTGATTGTAAGTAAGTATCACGTTGTCATCTAATCGACCATCAAAAGCGTTACGAGAGATAGTTTCTCTGAAACCTAAATCTCTACTTTCGTGGTCAAACAGAGCCGCATAACCACTAACACGATAGTCCTCAGACTCATCGTCTTTACGAACTTCGCATTGAGAGGTAAATACTCTGATTTCTTTATTGTCTTTCATATCAAAACTTTTTTCTTCTCGTTCTATTTCTTTAACCTTTTTCTTTGACCAACTGAATCCTGCGTTTCCTCCCCACAAAGCCCAAGCTATTCTCCAAGCTGTAGGACCTCCATCGTTTTCTTTAGCAGAATAGTGTTTAGACTTGTTGTTCTCGTGTCGGCTAAAGAAACTAAACATTCTTTTTATAGTAGAGATACTCAAGTCTCCGTTGATTATGTCTCTTGCTCTAGAAACACCTGTAGACGTTCCACCTCTACCATACTTTTTTCTCCATTCTAAACCTTTACGAGCTTCTTCTCGCATTCCGCTTGTAGGAGTAGTATTTATATCTTTTAGAGCCATTATTCTGCCAGTTTCTCTCTAGATGTATCTTCACCTAGCCGATCAAGAGGCATCATATTGGATTGCATATAAACTTTTTCGCTTTCGTTACCCATTGGGTTCATATCTTCAAGAGAACGAACCTCATCAGGAGAAAGTACACCGATGTTAACCAATGTTCTATAGTAGTCAGCTCTACTCTTAGAATCTCCTCTAAGAATAGCTGTAAGATTGAATTTAAAGTATTCTGTTCCTCTCTTTTTAGAAGGAATCAGTTTAGTGTTTAGTTCGCTTTCAATTCGTTTAATCCAAGGAGTAATTGTGTGTACCACAAAGTCGATTTGTTGAGCCTCTATATTACTATATGTTGCTCTAGACAAGTCGTTTACAAGGTGATTAGGTACTCTAAAGATTCTACAAATATCGCTTACTTGATATTCTCTAGATTCTATGAATTGTGCTTGATTGTTAGGAACAGTTCGAGCTACCCAGTCCATACCTTCTTCTAGGATAGCAGTTTTACCTGCATTTACAGTACCTGAGTAGTTAGAGTTCCAAGACTCTTTTAAGCGTTTAGCTGTTTCAGGTTTAAGAGTCCCTGGATGTTTTAGTATTCCTCCTAACTGTGAGCCATTCTTAAACCACGAACCTGCGTGTTTATCTAAAGATAAGGAGATACCTAAAGTCTCAGCCGCAGCTTCTATTGGAGATTTACCTTCGATACCATCAAAAGATAATCCCTTAACGTGAATCATATTTACCGATTGCACTTTACCTACTACAGGATAAGGTGTAGTAGCGTTTTGTGTAACCTCATAATAAACTTCCCTGCCATCAGGAGATACATAGACCTCAACATCATCATATTGTATTGGGTGAAGGGCTATTGGTAAACCGCCTTGGTTTCTTTCTATGTAAGCACAGAAATTTCCATCAAAGGATAAATCAACCAAAGCTCTTTCAAAGAACATAAAAGAGTTGTATAAAGGAGAGGGCTGTTCACCCACTAAACTATTTAATGGATTGTTATTGAGTTTTATCTTTCTATTATCTTCATCTTTAGAATATAGACAGATGGGAAGGGAAGCTACTGTTTCCGAAAGAACTCGTACACAAGACCAAACAGTCGCAATCCTAATTGCTTGTTGCTTAGATACTGCTTGTCCTGACGAGCTGCCAAAAACATTTGTAAGTATTGTCTGACCGAATATAGATCGTGATTCAGAATCTACGTCTACGTTCTTGTTTCTTTTTAAAAAATCGAATAAACCCAAAGCTCTTTGAATAGTTATACATTAATAAATAGTAAAAACACCCATATACTGAACTACTTTTTCAAGATATTTTTCAAATAATTTTGTGAATTTGATAGAGTTTTGTATATGTATCTCTCCGAAACCCCCTTTAAACGGGCTATTTCGCTGATTTTTAAGTCGTATTCATACCTTAACAAAAGTACCTCTTTACTGAATTTATGGTCTATTTTAGACGCTTCTTGCCATAATTTATCAGCTTTCTCATCATAATCTTCGTATATCGGGGCATCTTTAAGACCCCTGTCACGATATTTCTTATGAAAAGGAGAAGTATTAGATAATACTTGATTAGTAGTAATCCTAGCAACGTAATATTTAAAAGCACCAGTTTCGTAAAGTGATTGTATCGTCTCATCTAGTTGTGAAAGTAAAATTATGTTTATTTCTTGCACTAAATCGTCTACAAGATGGTAATCTTGATTTCTACCTGCTACTGATTGGCAGATTTGTCTAATAGAGCTTTGCTCTTGAGAGATTATCTCATTCTTAGATAAAGAATATTTCCCTGTCATCGTATGCTGATCCACCTGTGTTTTTGTTTTGCATAGCTTCTGACAATCCCATCAGACAAGCTACAATTCCATCAATCTTATCATTTGACTTTGCTTTGTTTGGTTTTACATTTCCTGCAGGGTCTAAGGCTAAAACTACGTTAGACATCATCCATCTAAGCACAGGGTTTCCTCCGTGTCGTATGCTTCCTGCTAATATCAATGTTTCAAATTCCTTAGTAGCAGGTGACATAGTTCTGTAACCTTGCCCTACAGGAATCATTGGGCAACCTTCTTCTGTAAGGTCAATTACAATCTGTGAAGCGTTCCACCTATCGTATGCTATCATTTGCACATCAAATTTCTCTGATATGTCTCTTATTTTTTGCTTAATGTAGTTGTAATCACATACATCTCCTGGAGTAAGGTCTACATAACCCTCTCTGTGCCATTTAAGGTAATCTACCTTATCTCTTTCAGACCTTTTATGTGCGTTCTCAGAAGGTATAAAAGAGTGTAAAATAATGTCGTAACTACCCTCATTATCGGGAAAAAGTAGGGCTAAACAAGTAATATCTCGTGTAGAAGCTAAATCTAAGCCCACATAACAAGGTTTACCTAGTAACCTAGACTCTGTAACAGCCTCGTCACAATCCATCCACTTTTCATCGCTAATCCATTTAGTTTCGTTAGCAACCCATTGATTAAGATGTAGCCTTCTAAAAGTATTTTCATAAGATGGTTCATTCTTAGCTTTTACAGCTTGTTGCTTCATATATTCCTCTGTGATGATAGTACCATAACCAGGATTAGCTTTTCTCCAAACCTCCTCATCAAAAATATCATCGTTTTGGTCAGCCTCATAGATGACACCTAAGAAGGAATCGTCTTGAATAACACCATCAATAAGTTTTTTAGAATAGTCGTATAGCTCTTTACAGATGTGGTCCTTCTGATGACCTGCTCCTGCAGTAGTAATTCCTAGCATAAGAGGCTCTTTTCTTGCACCCATTGATGTAAGAAGTACATCGTAAAGGTCTCTATTTTTGTGAGAGTGTATCTCATCCAACAAACAGCAAGATAGGTTTAGTCCGTGCTTGGTATCGGCATCGGCTGATATAACCTTGTAGTACGAACCTACCTTGTCGTAGGTAATCGAATCTCTAAAAGCATTAGATCGTTTAAGCAACTCAGGTTCTTGTAAAACCATTTGCTTTGCGATAGAGAAAGATAGTCTAGCTTGTTCCTTATCGGCTGCGGCAGATACAATCTCAGCACCCTTCTCTCCATCAGAGAAAAGCATATAGAGTGCGATACCTACCATCAAGTTTGTCTTTCCGTTCTTCCTTGGAATAAACACAAAGCATTGTCGGAATTTACGCAAGTTAGTATCTTTAGACTTCCATCCGAATAGTGGCTCGATAATATCTTTCTTTTGCCACTCCTCAAGTATAAATCGTTCTCCTGCTAACGACCCTTTGATGTGCTTACAAAAGGTTTGGATAAAGTCAACAGCTCTCTTAGCCGCTTTGTCATCAAAGTAGTATTTATCTTCGTTTATGTGATGAAGGTTATTCATCGTTGCTAAAGAAGTTTTCTATTTTAATGTCAGGAGTCTTTCCCTGATTTTCTATAGCATTCACCTTAGCTCTACTCGATGGTGTTAAACCAAATTCTTTGAGTAGTTGGAAAACTCTTGTGAAGGCCTGATTGGCTATAAGAACTTCAGGTCTTTGTATAGACTTTGTGTGACCTTCTCTTGATGTTACGTCTTGAGTTGGCCCTAATTTATTTATCACTTCCTTAGCTTGTTTGTAATCGCCATAAGCATCACAAAGCAAAGTAAGAGAAACTTCATCGGCTTGTGTAAGTACAGACATATCGTGTAGCAAGGTGCTTAACTCTACGAATGACTTTTGCCCTTCCTCCGAAAGCCAAGTTGGTACAGGAGGTATGCTTAAGGGTGATTGTGGCTCGTTAGGATTCGTTCTATCGTTCCTAAGTGTGCCTCTTTGCCGCTTTATTTCTGTAGGTAATCTTTTCATCTTTGGCTAACATACAAAAAAATATTTAAATAAACAAATAAGAAAGAAAAAAAGTAACACAAAAAAAGAAAGAATACTCTTTATCCTTATCCTTTATCTATAGGGGTATCGTTGACCCCAATTAGACCCCAATTAGACCCCTAAAGTGTAAAACGCTATAAATCAGGGGAATACAATTTTTTTTGATATTTTTTCATTTTTTTATCAATATATTTGTAACAATTTTGTACATTTGTCGTATCGGTAAGTATATAAGGCGTAGAGTGGTGGTGTAGCTCTTTATAATCTCGTTCACCAGATAATACTGTCGAATTGACTTGAGCCTTATATTTTTTTTAGAAAAGGAATAGTACGATCTACTATTTAAAACATAACAAGTCGGTTATAATCCTTATTGCTTATAGTTTAAGGCAGAACACTTAGGACTATAGTTTGTGGTAATCTAGAAAACTAAGAGGTGTGGGTTCAAGTCCCGCTAGGCAAACAAGAAACGAGAGTACCAAGCGTGAGTTGGGCAAAACAAGTCCTACCTTTACTTTAACATAGTGGTTTATTTTTCAGTAGGTAGGCAATTTTAAATCTTCGGATTTAGAAAATCAGCGTTTGAGAATGAGGGGAGCTGTGGGGGTTTCCCCTCAATTTCAAAAACAAAAAAAATTATGGAAGATCACATTACACTAATTGCCATAATTATTCCTATATTGTACTTACTAGTAAATTATTTTACACTAAAGTAGGGTGACGAAACTGGCAGACGTACCCACCTGTCTCGTGGGTGCAGGTTAAGGAATAAACTTAGGATAGAGGGTTGACCACCAAGTTAAATTTTGTCCTATAGCTAACCTCTGCGTGAAGGTTCGAGTCCTTCCCCTACTGCTAAACCTTAAATAAATAAATATGTCAAAATTTAAATGTAGTCTATGTGGTGAAATAAAAGAACTCACTAGACATAAGATAAAAGTAGTAGATGGAAAAGTAGTTTGCCCTGATGCAACGTGTTGTGATGAGTATATGGAAAGCATAAAAGAAAATAAAGGTTTTGGAGGAATCATAAAAAAACCAAACGGAACAGTAAGCGGTAAATTTTAATTATGGAGAATATAGCTTTTACATTTGCATTTGGAATTGTAATGTTTTTACTTGGATCAATACTAGTTGACATTAAAAATAAATAAAGCACCTTCGGGTGTTTTTTTTTGCTCCAATGGCGGGGTAGGGGAGACCCCATTTTATCACAATTTACTGACAGGGCGTACAAAGAGG
>Ga0208162_1000306_pt1 | contig 28988 bp, 28 predicted proteins | sample CB_VirMetaG_4_FD_184539 | JGI IMG/M metagenome (GOLD analysis project Ga0208162, IMG submission 184539) | Freshwater to marine saline gradient viral communities from Chesapeake Bay - CB_1508_1M Viral MetaG (SPAdes) (version 4) | ecosystem: Environmental > Aquatic > Marine > Coastal | place: USA... | reverse complement strand
CAGAGCAAGAGATCTTTGTAAGAAAGCAATTGCTAACCTATTAACTGTACAAGCAGATCTTTACGATCCTGAAGTTGGTAGTGTACTAGCAGAATATGGTATTAACACTGGTAAGACTGGTTCTCAAGCAGAGGCAGATGGTGACACCACAAATGGTGTAACTATTGATGTTTCTCAGAAGCAAGATCCTGCTGGTAGAAACAAAGATGCTCGTAACAGAATTGTTGCTAACAGAGAGTTTATCCTAGATGCAGCACTAGCAGAAGTTGCTGTTTATCACCCAGACTTCTTTATTCCTGGTGATACACAAACGAATGGTCAGTCAAGATATGCCGACGCATTCCGTCTAATTAGACGCAACAGTAAAGAGATTGGTGATAAAGCAATTGCAGCACTTGCAATCAACTATCCTGATTTCTACTTCCCTGATGGTCCTCAAACAACCCCAAGTTCTAGATATGCTGATTCATATCGTTTGATTCAGAATAACAAGGAAGAAATTGTTGAATCTGCACTGGGACAAATTGCTATTTCATTCCCCGATTTCTTCTTCGGTAATGACACTGGTTCTGACAATGGTTTTGGAGATCCATATGTTTATGACTTCTCCAACTCAGATCCTCAAACTTATAATTGGTCAAGATATGCTGATGCATATCGCTTGATCCAAAATAACAAGCAAGAGATCATTAATAACTCAATTGCAGCTATTGTTGCTGCACATCCTACATTTGTATTCCCAGGTGGATCTGATGCTAAGTGCCGCAGAGATATCGGTTATCTAGTTGATGCTGTATCTCTTGACTTGTTCATTGGTACTAATAAGTATTCCCGTAAGTTCATCTCTAAGTATTTTGATGGCTCTGGAACTTCATGGATTAGTGCTGGTCTTCAGGGAGAGGAAGCAGAAAGCGTAACAGGATTCAACGCTGCAAGAGATCAAATGCGTCTTGCAGTTGCTAACCAACTATCATCACAGGATCTAACAATCACTGAAGGTCCTGCTCAGTACGGTGGTGGCGGTGGTAACATTTCCAGAACTAACACTGGCGCTTGTGATGATGTTCAATCAGCAATTTGGGTACTAACCAATATTGTTACCGAACAAATTGCTAATGGAAATCTGAATTCTCTGCCACCAGAAACTACAAATGAAATCACTGGACTTGCTCCAGATGGCATCACAACATTTACTGCTACTCGTGATGTTCAATCAATGCGTTCTAAGTGCCGTAGAGACTTAGGATACTTTGTTGACGCTATCGCTCTTGACCTATTCATTCAAGGTAACGAGTACACTTGGAAGTTCTGTGCAGAGTATTTTGAGAATGCAGGTTCCCAGATCACCAATGGACTAGCAGGAGAAGAAACTCCTTCTAGATATGCATTCACAAAAGCTATTGAGATGATCAAGAAAGCGATCACCAATCAGCTTTATGAAAAAGATCTAACAATTACCGCAGACAATGCACCAGGATCTGCATATGGTCAAGTAACTAGAAGTTACACACCACATGGAGCAACCTACGATCCAAACACTGGTCTCGCGGTTCTCAGCATTGCTAATCACGATCTTTCTATTGGTGATTTTATTACCATTGCAACTGATTCGCTTACTTTCACTTGCGATCTAGATGGTAATACTACACAGCACACTTATCCTCGTTCTACCGATCCTGCTGCAGGTCAGTATATCGAAATCACGGCAATTACTGATAACACTATCACAGTAAATGTTGGTGATGGTGGAACTAATACAAGTGTTCACACATTCGTAAGTGCTGCTGGCGATTCAGTTACATTCGCTGGCAACACTGAGAATCAACTAACTGATGCTCAGGTAGCACTTTGCTCTGATGTTCAGGCAGCAGTTGATACTCTTGGTGGTATCGTTGATACAGTATTCCTTGATGGAAACTTGAACTCGATGCCTATCGAGATCAATAAGGGAGATGAAGGATTCCTCTCTACCAAGTGCCGTAGAGATATTGGTTACTTCATCGATGCTGTTTCTGTTGATCTATTCACTGGCGGTAACTCACACATCAGAAAGTTCACTGAGCAATACTTTGATGCTGATGGAAATCCAATTTCTAATGGTGTAAACTCTGAAAGAACTGAAAGTGTATATGCTTTCAATGCTGCCAGAGATGAAATGAAGAAGGCAGTATATAATGATCTGTACTATAAGGATCTAACAATTACTGCAGACCCTGCTCCTGGTAGTGATTATGGAACTGCTGGATCTAATACCCAGAACCAGTTTAATATTGCTCTCTGTAGTGATGTTCAAACATCAATTGAAAACATTTCTCTAATTGCTACTGATGCACTTACCAACCAGTCTATTACTGGTGGTATTTGGAACACAGAAGTCAACACTGGAAACTATGCTCTAAATCTTCTTAGCGGTGAAGTTAAGTGCCGCAGAGACATCGGTCACATTGTTGATGCTGTAGCACAGGATCTCTGGTTTGGTGGCAACGAGTACACTATTGCAGCAACTAAGGAATACTTTGATGCTAATGGTTTGATTGTTAATGGTGTAGACAATGAGGTTGGTCCTTCGATCACCGCATTTAAACGTGCTGCTGATTTGATGAACAGATCAATCAACAACCAATACTATGAGCGTGATCTAACCATCACTCTCGATCAGGTTGGTGATCCTGTTGTTGTTTCTGACATTCACGCTGACGCATACAATCTTGTTCTTGCTAACAAGGAATTCATTGCTGAAGAAGCATATCAACTAATGCTTGCTCAGTTCCCATCTTATGCACCACAAGAAGGTAACACCAAGCAAGATTGCCTAGATGACGTTTATGACGTTCTAGAAGCAGTCATGTATGATGTTAAGTTTGGTGGAAACTCCAAGACTTATGATGCTGCTAAGATCTATGTAACTAACGTATTCAACGGCGTTGCAGTTGATACCTTCATCGATGCTGAGCGTGATGAAGCGGGATATGTCTTTGATAAGGCAAAGGATCTTGCCATCATGGCAATGAGAAATGAGGCAATCACCGCAACTGGTGATAACCAACTAACTCAGACATTTGATCAAACAATTGTTGATGACTGGGATATTGATGAACTTCTTCCTACCTGTGGATCTGCTGCTGGTGCAATTGATTCCCTATTTGGAATTATCATTCAAGCAGTTGGAACTGATGGAACACCTGGCACTCTAACAGTAGAGAGAACTACTGGTGCTTCTGCTGATCCTGCATACAACACAGCAGTTGCAATCACCGCAGTTACCTCTAATACATTAACATTTAATGTTGGCACCTCTACTCACGTTTATCCACACACCTTTATAAGTGCTTCTGCTGGTGCTGTTGTTTCTGGTGGTAACTATGATCACAGATTTGTATCTGTATCTGCTGGTGCTATTAACGTTGTTGACGGACCACAACTAACTCCAGATAATGCAACTTATGATCCAGCAACTGGAGAATTTGTAATGTACTTCGGTACTGCTCATGGCGTACTGGTAACTGATCAACTATCCTTGGATGATAATTCATTCACATTCGAGTGTGCTTCGGATAACTATTCCTCTCAGCAGACTTATCCACGTCCTGGTTCTGATCCTATTACTGGTCAGAATGTTAACCCAACTGCGGTAACTGATTATAGTATTACTATTAATGTTGGTCCTTCTCTATTGGTTGAGCATAATGTAACCAGTGCAACTTACGATCCTGCAACTGGTAATGTTGTTGTTACTACAGCATCTCCTCATGGACTAGCAATTAACGAACCTATTAGAATCAAGACAGAATCTCTAACCTTTACTTGCACCAAGGACAAGAATGTAACCACCCACTCATATCCTCGTGCTGCAAGAGCTTATCAACCATCCAGCACTATCGTTAACCCTGGTGATGATGAGCTAGGATATACCTTAGGAAATTGTTCTGATGTTCTAGCAACTATCGATACCTTGATCGGTATTGTATGTGATGCTCTACAAGCAGGAACATTAGATGTTCTACCTCCTCTCAGCAATGGTCTCTGGGATTGTGCTAACGTTCGTTCGACTATTGAGAACCTATTTGATATCCTTACGGATGCAATCACCACTGGATCACTTGCAAATCTACCTCCTGTTAACAACGGAGACTTCACTATTAATAATGAAGCATCTAAGTGTTTCCGTGACGTTTCCTACATCGTTGACGCTGTTGTCAATGACCTAAGACTTGGTGGTAACATCAACAGCATCCAAGCAGGTGAAGCATACTACGTAGGAACTAATCTCACATATATTGATGACGAAAAGGCAGAAACCTTAGACGCTTGGGATTATGTCGGTCAGATGGCAACTGCTGCCATGAGAAACTTCGACGTTCTTGCGTTCGATTGTTCTACCACTGCTGGATCTGCCATCATTGATGTTAATGATACTCGTGGTATTATCATTGGCATGAGCGTTAAAGAATATGAGAATTCGAGAGGACTAACTGATCCATCAACTCCTGCATTTGTAAATGGTCTTTTACAAGAAAATGCTCAAGTAACATACAGCACTATTCCTGAAGGTGCATACGTTAAGAGAATTGTTGACAATACAAGAATTGAACTTGGTGTCAAGGGATCGCGTCTAGAAGAAGGCGTAACTCTAAATGCAAAACTTAGCGGCAGCCCTGATCTTTACTTTGTATTTGAAGAGGGAGTTTGGGCAGATACTCTACCAACAACAGTTCTAGTTGGACCAGAGAATGGTAATGTAACTCCTGATGTCATTCAGGATACTCTAGTATCACCATCTTATAGAGAGTGTTCTGGTACTGCTGATGCTATTGAAACTCTAATCGGTAACATCACTACTATTATCAATAGTGGACTTGGATCTGTAACTAGACAAGAGCAAACAGTTAACACTGCACTTCTTGCATCTAGAGCAACAGTCTTTACCATTGACGTTGGTGGCAACCCATCCGACCCACACCAGTTTGAAACTGGAACTCCTGTAAGACTTGTACCACGTCCTCGTTTTGATACGATAACTGGTAAGTATGTCGATGTTGATAAGCGTCTTGTTAGACTACCTAACGGATTTGATACTAATACCACTTACTATGTAATTGCTCCTGGTAGAAAGACTCAACCCGAAGATTATAGTGGAACTACCTTCTTTGATGGTAATGATCAAACCAGATTGATGCTCGCAACCTCTAAGGAGAATGCTGCAGCAGGTATCTACATCTATGCATCTGAGACTGCTAGCATCGATAAGGACGTTGAGATTGATATGTATCAATTCGTCCTTGACGACAAGTATGATCTTCACAACTATCGTGCAAAACTAACCAATACAGTCAATGCTGGTATTGAAACAGATGTTTCACACATCTTTGATGTTCCTTCATCTTCCCTACCTCAATCGATTGCTCAGAGAGTATTCATCCGAGCAATTGAAGGTGGTGAACTACCTCTAGTTTCTAACACTTATGTAAATGATCCTGAGATTACTGTTGTTGATTCCAATGACGCAGACTTTGGTAGAATTAATCCAAGAACAGAATTCTTTGTTCGCTATCAAAACAACAAAGTCTTCACAATTCACAAGACATTTGCAGATGCAAATTCAAATGAAGATCCTATCACTTTTGCTGCTGGACAAAGTGGTGTAGAATTTGAGGTCTTTGCTAACAAGCGCAGAAGCCCAATGCGCTTTGATCCTTCCTTCACTGATGCAGTTACCGATTCTGGTAAGTGGTACATTCAGTGTCTAGATCAATCTAATGAACAACTCAGCGTTCTTCAGAACAACATCTTCTGGAGAATCAATCAAGACGATTATAATGATCGTCAGAGATCCACTGATATGTGGTATGAGCGTCTAGATGACACTCGTGAGGCAGACGAGAGAACCTACAAACTTCGTTTTGTTATTCCTAAGTATCTTGAGAACGCAAGAGATCCTATCAATGGTTTCGTTCTTAAGACAAGAACTGACGACACCCGTAAACTTGTTCCTCAGAAAGTTCTACTCAAGCCTGTAACTGGCACAGTATATGGTGCTCGCTTCGAGAACCCTGTACAAGCAGGAGAATACATCGGTTATACTGCTGATGATTTCGAAGCAAATAACTTGAACACTGAAGTTCAGTATGATCCATTTAAGAAGGATCAAACTGGTTCTGGTATCGAATATCGTTCGTTCGCTCGCTTCACTTCTGGTGTTCAATCGACTATTCAGTCTGGTCGTTATGTTGCTGATCTTCTAGATCCTTCTATTAATTACCTAGAACTAACTCTGTTTGATCATACAATTGACAGCAGAAACTTCCCTGGTCTAAGAAATGAAATCCTAACAACAGTTAAGATTTCTGCTCCTCAGGGCGGCAACTTCATCGTCAATAAGACTCAGAATTTGGCGTCAGATACAAATGCTGTTGAGTTTACTGGTAATTCTTCTGGTCTTGCTAATATCCATGCATATTACAGCGTTGGTGGTGATCACTATCTAATCATCAAGAATATCCGTGGCGGTAAACTTGAATTTAGTGAATTCGCCCAAACAACATTCACCCAAGATCAAGGTGATGCAGAAGTATTTGCTACTATGCTGGAAGACCAGGATATGGGCAAATCGCTACCTCTGAAAACATTAATCAGAAAAAATTATCCTGAGTATTATTACAAGCAAAACGGCGCTAACGTTTATACTATCACTCCTGGTGATCGTATTCAAGACGATGCTGGTGTTGAATACTATGTTGCTTCTGTTGAAGATGCTGGTATTATTGATGATACTTTCTACATCTTTGGATATGAGACACTACAGCGTAGAATTGCTGGTCAGCAAGATGGTATTTACTACCTAACTGCTCTCCGTGGTAACATCTCTCCATTCCCAACTGGTGCTGGTGTTTCTACAAACTTCCGTAGATTTAAGTTCTCGCAACCAGTCAGCAAACTCTATCCTCTCAACTATAGAAACGATCCTCTTTGGTTCCAAAACTCTGGTACAACTCAACAAGAGAAAGATTACTATGCTAATCTAATTGATCCACCATCTGCATTCTCCGCTGCTGATAACTACGTTCATGGTGCAGTTTCTGTCAACGACTACAAGAACTCTGTAACTAGAGAACTAGTTGATGATCTGATTTCTCAATCAGCATTCTTGAATAACACCTATACTGGTACTAACGCTATTAAAGCACAGGATGGAAATGCAACTTCTGGTTCAGAAGATCGCAGAATCTCAATCTCTGGTGATAGCACAGTCCTCTCGGATCAGCGTTACTACGTTGAACTTCGTAGACCATCTATCGCTCGTGCTGGTAACCACACGTTTGAATACCTTGGTTTCGGTCCTGGTAACTACTCCACAGGTCTCCCAGCGCGTCAGGAAGTGGTCTTAACTCCAGATCAGGACTTCTATGCCCAGTCGAAGAAACAAGACGCTGGTATCGTCTTCTACACGGGTATTAACTCTCAGGGTGATCTCTACATCGGTAACAGAAGAATCAACGCTATCACTGGCGAAGAGACCTTCATCGATGCAGCAGTTCTTGCTGATGATGGAGATGAGAACGATACTATTGGTGGTCTCGTTACTACCTTCGACACTCCTGTAACCTTTAACCAGAACATTACAATCGTTGGTGGTGATGGTGAACTAGTCAACACAATTGAATCTCCACTTCTCATTGGTGTTCAAGATGAAGACCTAATTCAGCAGCGTGATGCTCTAATCATCCGTTCCAATGTTTCCTCCGTTGACCCTGTAACCCAGCTAGAGCAGGATGAGAGCCTAGACAGAACCGCATTTACTCCTCCAACCGAGGGTGATATTCGTATTAGCAAGAACAGAATTACCTCTGCTGTATTCCAGTTCAACCCAAGAGGTGATGGACAGAGATATCTGTTCCAGACACACACTGCTGGTGGCGTTGCTTCTAACAAGACTCCAAATCAAACTCCAATTGCTCCATCTGGAACTAGACTATTCTCGGATCAATTTGTTTCTTATGGTGGAGTAATTCCACTTTCTGGTGATGTCCTAATCAAGGGATCTGAAATTAATAAGAGTGGTTCGTTTGGATGGATTCTATCCAACTACTTCTCAGGAATTTCTTCTACCGAAATTCAGCAAATTGATTTTGCTCCAACTGGAGTTGCTGCAAATGTTATTAGATTGACCTTTGCAACCCCAAGTGGAATTGAAATTCCTCTAACTAATGTTGGTGGTTCTCCTGGTATTAACTCTAGTTCTGAAATTAGATTTAGAGATTTCTATGTTGATACTAGATTGAACTTTACTTGGAGAGTATATTCTCCTCCATCTGATCCATTTGATAGAGCTTCTAATGTTGTCTATCTACAAGCAGCAAATGATTTTGAACAACAATCAATCTCATGGAATACTGTTGTTAACAACACCCCTCAGGGTGACCCTGTTCCATCAATTGAGTATTCTAACTCTAACTGGAAGGAACTAGGCGTCCTTGGTGCTGAAGCACTTAGAACAGAAACTGAAGCAATTGGTGATTACAAACTTGGTGTTAACACAGTTGCAAGAGCAACCCATGCTTCTTATGAAAATGCATTTGTTTCTGCAGACACCGATCCTCGTGCTAACCTAGATGTTGTTGGTAATGCATACATTAGTGGTCGTAAGACAACTGACTTCTTAGATCATACTAATTTCGCTGATAGAGAGAAGAATGCAATTGCAGATGCTCTTATCGTTGGTGGAAATAGTGCAGATCCAACAACCTACAGCACTCTCCGTGTTGATACTAGAACTTCTGGAATCGTTGAATCTGGAAGAGGTAACAACTTCGGTCGCTTAGGAATTAACGTTGATGACACTACTTCTGGTAAGGAACTAGACAGAGCATTCGTTGTTGTTGGTGACTCTAGATTCACCGAAGATGTACGCTTTGAGCGTGATATTGAAGTTAATGGTAACGGAACAATTGCTGAGATCAGAACTTCTGAAACAGTTGGCACATTCAATCTACTCAACGATTCTACATTCGTTGGTGGTGATGACTCTGCTGGTCTAAACCTTGCGGGTTATTCTAAGACAATTAGAATCGGTGATTTCACTAACGACAATCAGTGGATCTACATTGGTGATAAAGCATCTGATGATCAATTCATCAAGATTGGTAACTCTGCTAATCATAGTAATATCTACTTCGGTAATATCGATAGAGATGCTGCTATTTCTAGAATCTACATGGGTGGTGCTTATAACCGCCTATCTTCACTATCAGTTATCAACTTCGAAACTAAGCAAGTTAGATTTGCTGGTGATGTGACATTTGGTGCTAATAAGAATCTTGGTGGTGATAGAACTGATCCTGAGCAGATTGTAACACTAAGAACTGAAGCAGGTATTGTCAGCTTCTTCTCTGGTAATACTCAGACAATTGACTTTGCTACAAATGCTTCTGAAGTTAATATTGCTGGTCAGGGTGGAACAACAACCATCAGAAATAGCCTTGAGATTGATGGTGAAACAACATTCAACAGCAGTGTAAAACTATGTGGTGGTGTTGCTGCATTCTCCTTCGTTGGAACTAGAGCACAACTTGGTTCTACTGCATTTGCACACGATGATGGAATTCTCGGACCAACAACATTTAATCAGAATGTTGATCTTGTTAATGTCTTCCAGTTGCCAGATGGTGATCCAAACTTCAATAGAATTGATACCGCTGGTTCTGCACCATGGGGTGATGCAACATTCCAAGCAGCAAAACCTGGCGCAGGACCTGAAGGTGCAGATCTAGAAGCACTAACTGGCGATCTATATTACCTACCACTTCTTAACGCTCCTGGTGATTATTTCCAAGAAGGTGATTATCTACTTCTTGACGCTACAGTCGATCCAGTAGCAGGAACACACCCTGAAATTGTTCGTGTTGCAACTGGTGGTTTGATCGGTGCAGAAACTGCTCCATATTACTTGATTGTTCAAAGACAACCACTTGGAACATTTACTCCAATCAAGGATAATCACCCAGAAACTCCAACAAATAGAACTCCTGTTTATAAGTGTAACATTGCATTCGATGCTACATGGATTGAACAAGGTATTGATTCTTCTGGTGTAACTGAGAACATCTATCTCGCAACATTTGGTGGAACACTTCAGGTTGGTATTGATTATATTATTGTTGATCGTGAAGATACAAATGGTGATGGCGTATTCGATCAGGGTGAAGTCTTTAAACTTGCATCGACTCTCAATCAAGAGAATAAGAAGTTCCAAATTCTAAGCGGATGTCCAGCTGGCGATGTTCTCTTTGAGGTTGACAGCGTAACTGGTGAAACAACAATTGGTAATGATGGAGTCAATGGAGAGAATGGAAAACTAACCATCAATGGTTCTCTGAAGTTTATTGGTGGATGTAAGACTGCTTCTAAGACTCAATTTGTTGGTAATGCTCAAGCAGAACTATCAACAATCACCGCAGTCACTAATACTGATGGTTTAGAAGTTGGAGACTTTGTTCAGATTGTAACTGGTGGCGGTACAGTCACTCTAGAGCAGAATAGATTCCCTGAAGATTCTGGTGACACTAGATTCACCGATCCTCAAATTGTCAGCATTGTTGGCAACGTTGTTACTTTGAATGTTCCATTCACTGGAAATAACAACAGCGAAGGAATTACATTCGAAGCATCTAGAAACGAGCAGTTTACTATTACTGACAGAGAGCGTGACATCTTTAGTGTTAGTGCTTGTTCTGGTGATACCGTAATTGGTAATCCTAGTGGTGTCGTTATTGCTCAAAGAGCACAATTCGGAACCTCGGTTCAGGCACACGCAGAAGGCGATGTAGTTTATGTCGCACTCAAGGATCCTAAGGTTGACAACAGCATTGCAACCACATTTGTTGATACTCTAACTCCAATCACTACAACTGCTACTCAGTTAACAGTTGATGATATTTCTGATTTTGAAAGTGGCGATCTTATCCTCGTTGGTTATGGTTCTGGTGGAAATGAGGAGTTCATGCTTGTATCTGGAACACCAGTTCCAACAGCAGGAAATGCTGGATACTTACCTGTAACTCGTGTAGGCAGCGTACCTAATGTTCCTGGTGCTGCTAAGACTCACCAAGATGGTGAGAGTGTTTGGAGAGTTCTTCTCAGAGAAACAACTACACTAACTGCTGATATTGGAACAACTGGTGGATCCAGTGTTGATATCGGACTCGAAAATAGTGATTTGGTTCCATTCTTCCTTGATCGTGAATACTTTGTCTTGATCAATGATGAGATCTTCGAAGTAACAAACAGCGTCACTAACGATGGTGGAACTCAGTTAGTTAAGAAAGATTACCATCATGGTCGCCTAACAGTTTATGATGATGTGAAGTTTGTTGGTTCTAACTTCGAGATTACTGGTACAGATAACAACGTACCTATCCTCAAGTTGATCAACAACGAAGAGCACCACTTCGAATCTGGAGCACTTGACATCAATGCTTCTACTGATATCAGTGGTTTGTTGAGAATCTTCCCATCTACTTGTGTTGAGGATCCAAACGCAATTCAGTTCACTAATAAGGCATTTGAACCAACATTTAGAGTTGAACCAGACTTTGGTGATACTTTTGTTGGAAGATTACTTGATGTTGCTGGTATTAGTTCTACAGTTGCATCTCAGTCACAGAAGATCCTAGATGTAAGACAACTTGGCAATGGTGGAACCAAGAACTTCACAATCAGACAAGATGCTTCTATTGATGCATTTGGTTACACTGGTTGGAAGAATAAGAATGGTGGACACATTACTAAGTTCGTCAACGCAGCATCGACCCTACAAGTTAATATAAATTATATTGTAGCGGTAGCTCCTTCTACAGGCGCACTTATCCTGACTCTACCTTCATCGGCAGAGACTGGTGATGTTATCAGAATCACTGAGGTTGGTGGACAACTAACTTATAACAACTCCCTCGTTATTCGTGCCCCAATCGTGGGTGGTGAACCAGTTGCAGTTCAAGGCGACACAGAAGGAACTAAGTTGGGCGGTCTATCTGCACCATACTCCTCAGGTGAATTGGTTGTTCAGAACAGAAATGCTTCATTCGGTCTAATTTATGTTGGACAAACTGATGGAGACAACTTCATTCCTGCCGTATACCAAGGTTGGTGGTTAACTGAACTCTGATGGCATATTACAACAGACTAAAGACAATGAAGAGCGCCCCCATCGGCACTATCATGCCGTGGTCGGGTAGCTCTTCAAGGACGGGGGCAAATCCTGATGGTATCCCTCATGGATGGATTCCATGTGATGGAACATCTTATCCAGCAGAAGATTATCCTTTGCTGGCAGCACATTTGGGAAACACATATGGTCCCACGGATGAGGCTATTCAAGCAAATTTCCCAGATTTTGATGAATCTGATCAATTTAGAGTTCCTAACCTAAATGGTAGGGCGATGATTGACCTTGAGAAAGAATATCTCTTACAGCAACAATATCAATTTGGTCAGTCAGATGCTTATGATGTTGTTGGTGATTTAATTTCTGAAGATGGCACTGGTGTTACTCCACCAGCAATCTATAGTGCTGATACGGATCTTCTTTTTGAGATCGATCCCATTGATAACATGGCAGGAAGAATTCAAGAATTTACTCTGAATGATCCTACTTGGTCTAAAACATATTATACAATTGGTAGAAAACTAGGTATTGATCATACTCCTGGACACAAACATAGTGGTCAATACACAACTGCTGTTACCAGTGGTAGATATGTTCAGGTTTTTGAAGCACCTGTTTTTCAAGTATCTGGTTCTCCAAACTATGAATCTGCAAACTTGAGTGGGGTTACATCTTCTGATGGTGCTGATGTTTGGACTAATGGATTTGGATCTATTACTTATTATGATGAAAACACTCTTGTTCTTACTGATAGCACAAAAACTTTTACCCAGCAAACAATTCCTAATGTTGGATTGACAAGAAATATTCCATCTTCTGGTGCATATACCAGTGGATTTAGTGACACATATAACTATAATCACCAAGAAGTAGCACACACTGGCACATTCCCAGTTGCAATTCAAAGTTTGCTAGGAAAACCAAACTATTTGAATGGTGATACTACAACAACTTATCCAACTAATTTGAGTCACTCTGCTGAAGATTTTACAGTTGCAAGTCTTGCAAACCACAATCACTTCAGTTTTGACATTACAATGAATAAGAGTGGACTAAGAGCGCCACAAAATATTGCTATTAATAACATTCAATCATATACAGTTAACGTATCTGATATCGAAAAAGCGTTAAATATTGTTATGGACAACAATACTCCATCACAGACGATCATTATGATCATTAGGGCATACTAAAATGGCAGCATTTTTAAATCAAGAAAGAGCAAAGATCGGAACAACAACGGGGACTATTATTGCATTCCCCAAAGAACTTGATGTTAACGATCCAAATGTTGGCATTGGATTGAGATTATTGCCTTCTGGATATATTAGATGTGATGGTAGTGTATATAATGAAGCAACATATCCAGCACTGGCAGAAATTTTAGGCACGGGTGATGCATGTGTTTTTAGGCAAACGGATGTAACTCTTAATGATGATCAATTTCAAGTCCCAGATTTGAGATCTAAATTCATCAGAGCATCTAGTGCATCAGATCAAGGTGTTATCAATGACAACACTGTTACTAGTGCAACTGGATTGACTATTGAAAAATCTGGTGTTGGTGTTGAAGTATCTTCTAACGTTGGATCTACAGCAGTTATTGATTTGTTTGGTCAGTTTAGAGTTCCAGCACTATCTGAAGATCTTAGAGGTAATGTTGCATTTACTAGACCAAGAAATCCAGATGAGGAAGTTGTTCCAGCTAATGCTTTTCAGCCTCATGCTCACTATACTACAACATATAGATGTAGAGTCAAAAGAAGATCTGGTAGTGATGTATTTGAATTGAACTACTACACAAACGCATCAACTATTGGTGTTGTAAACTGGTATGATGCAACGGATGAACAACCAGCGTGTAAATTCTATGCTCAATCTGAAGTTTGGAGTGGTGGATCATATACATCTGGTGGTACTGGAACAACTTTTGAATACTATGGTATTTGTAAAGGAAGTTGCTCTGGATTCATTACTAGTTGTTTAGTTCCTGAAGGAAAAACGTATGCAGTAGATACTACTCCAGAAGGACCTTGTTATGTCAACGTTATTCTTCTCGGACAATTTGAGATGGGATGTGCGAGTTCTAGTTATAACGTTGGAGCAAACTATGTTGAAGGTGCAGATGGTGTGGGAAATGATAATATTCCAACAAGTGGTGATAATGGGTATTCACACAATACATCTCTTCACAATGTTTTGCCATTTGATACTAGTGTGGACAACACTAGTACAATTGCATATCCTCAAATTTCAAATACTGTAGTTACTACAGATGCATTTGATTATGAGGATGATCCAACTGAACACACTCATAATATTTCATATGAGATTAGCGAGACTAATTTTACGTTAAATACTAGTGAGTTTTTCGTAAGCACAGAGGGTATGGAGGCTTCTGTTAATATTAGAACAGAATCCGATACTAAACTTGATAACCTCATTGCACCTTTCATCATGGTTGATTACCTAATTAAGGTCTAAAATGTCCAGAAACATTCGCTCCAACTATCTTTCAGATAAAGTAACTTTTGGCGCATCTACGATGCCAATTGGATCCATCATCCCTGTCTTTAAGGCAGATGATGATAAGGTGGCGGATAATGGCGTTGTAACTGCGCTTGGAGCAGTTGCATCATTAACTAGTGGTGGAAGTGGATACTTCACAGATCTAACAGCAGTCCAAGGATATCCTACTGCTCCAATTGAATTGACTATTCAACCAGCAAATTTATCTGTTGGTAATGATGAGATTAGTTATCCTAACCATCCATTCATTGATGGTGATAAAATTACTGTAGTTGAGTCAGCACAAGCGCCAAATATTTCTAAACTTGGTGGATCTATTGCTAGTTTTACTATTACCGATGGTGGATCTGGATACACTTCTCCTCCATCAATTCAAGTAACTGATGCTGGAAGTGGTCCCGTAGAAGCTGGATCTTTTCAGGTCGTTCTTACAAATGGATCTGTTTCTGCAATTAATGTTTTAGATGGTGGTTTTGGTTATCAGTTCCCACAGGTATCTTTTACCAGTTCTAGTGGATCTGGTGCTGCTGCCACCGCTACTTTATCTGCTGGTGGCGAAGGAGGTGTACAATTTGAGAGGGGATTTACATTCTATGTAAATAAAATTGATAATAACACTTTTAGAATTGGTAGAAGCAATGCTGACATCAATGCTAACAAATACTATAACGTTACTGACCTAGGATCTGCTGGCGAATTTAAATTAGCATCATCAACTGGATTTGGTTTGCGTGTAGGTGTTGCTGCAAATCTAGATGGAACTGTTAATTTTGCCACAATTAAAAAACCAGGATATGGATATTCGAATGGAGATGTAGTTTATATTATTCAACCTGGAAGTGATGGTCTAGCAAGAGTTGAGATTGTTACTACTACTAGTTCTACAGCAGATAATCCAGAAGAACAATATCCTGGATTCTTGTATTGTGATGGATCTGAATATAATGCTTCTGATTATCCATTGTTGTATCAAGTCTTAAGTGATGATTATGGTGGAACTGGTGGCAATTACGATCCAGAAGATTTTGGATCAACCAGTGCTGTAACATTTAAAGTTCCTGATTATAAAACTAGAAAATTAGTTGGTGCTGGTGGTGGAGTATCTGGTGGAGGATCTCCTGTATCTGGTAACGTTATTTCTGCTGTTGGTGCTACTGGTGGTAAATGGTACTTCTCTAAAAATGATCAAGAAACATTATATGACATTGGCAATATTGTTATCAGTGGATATGATAATGTAACTGATTTTGTTGCTGGTACTTTGAGTGGTGAAGTTACAATTAAAATTGGTCCTTTACAGGAAAAATTAATTGCAGCAGTTCCAGAACACGAACATGCTATTCTTACATCAGAAGCACCAGAAGCAGGTTCATTTGAGGGTGCTGGATTCTTTGCTGATGACCATGCTGCTGGTTATAAAAATGGTACAGGACAGGTTAATTTCTTCTTGCCATCTGGTGGTGTTCCTTTGTTCCACACTCATGGTATTGTCGATTATGTGATTCCCGATCCAAATGCTTCTACCTATGGAAATGTTAGTGGTATTGGTGAAGTAGATCAAGTTATTATTTCATCTTCTGCCATCGTTTCTTCTGCTTCTCAAACGACAATTACTATCACCGATCACGAACTTCAGACGGGATATAAAATTAGAGTTGCTGATACTACACAGACTACCTTGGGCAGTGTAAATGTTGATGGAACTTCAGTTCCGTTTGGTATTAATAGTGAATGGTATGTAATTAAACTTGACGATGATACAATTGCTCTTGCAAAAGATAAGTATAGCGCGTTGCGTTTAGAACAACTTATCTTTAATACTAATGGATCTGGTGGTCAAATTACTATTGATACTCATTATCTTGCAGCAGGTAATTTTCCATCAGAATTAATTGTAACTATTGTACAACCAGACCCAACCGAATGGGATATTGACAACAACTATGTTATTGGTGGCAAACCTGTCATTATTCCTGGAGACACATTCACTTCAACTGTACAGAAAGCAAACGAAACAACTGCTGGAACATATGGAGTACCAGCACCTACAACAGATGAATTACCACTAGCGGGTATTTCAGTTTCTCTTGGTGGTGCTGGTGGTTTTGGAGCTACTACTGATTCTGCTCCTGGTGGAGGAGATAACACATCATATACATTTAGTGCTAATGGATATTCTCATGAAATTAGAGCAACTGGTGGTAGTGGAGGAACTAGAGGAGATTCTGGTGGTAATGGCGGTAATGGTGGTGGTGGATTCATCTATGTAAGAAGTGGTGGAACTACAGTTCAAACACTTAACCTTGCTAATGTAGTTGCTGGTGGTAGTGGTACTCTTACGAGTGGTGTTGAATATACATTAGTTTCTTACTATCCTGGAGAAGCAGGAACTGGTGGTAGTTCTTCTGCTGGTGGTACTGGTGGAGCATCTTCGTACATTGGTGGAGCAGGTGGCGACGGCGCAAGAACATTGTTTACTGGAACTAATGATGTAGTTGAGTCATTTACAACACCATCTTCTAATTATCAGTCATATAATATCCCGAATGATTGGCCACTAGATAAACTTGAAGCAGATGTTCGCGGTGGCGGTGGTGGTTCAGGTGGTCGTGGTGATGGTGGCAATTGGTATCCTGGTAATGGTGGAAGTGGCAAGAAAGTTGTTGCTAACATTAACCCTGGCAACAACGGAACGTTGAGAGTATATGTTGGCGGTGGTGGTAGTGCTGGCAACGACCGCTCAGGTGGTTCTGGTGGTGCAGGTTTTGCTAGTGGTGGTAGTGGTGGTAATAGTACAGGTGGTGGCGCTGGCGGCGGTGCTGGTGGTGCATCTTCTGTTGGTACTCCTTCTGCTCAAGTTGTTGGCGCTGGCGGCGGCGGTGGCGGTGGTGGAGGAGGAGATGCCAGTCAAGGATCTGACCAGAATGGTCAATTAAATTCTACTGATGGTGTTCAAGAACTAGATGATTTGTTCTCTGGAACTGGTTCTAATGGCGGCAACTCAGTCTGCTCTGGAGGCGGCGGCGGAGGCGGCGGAGGCGGCGTTGGCGTAGGTTCTGGCATCGGTGGTGGTGGAGGCGGTGGAAACGGATCCAACGCCCGTAGAGATGGTTTTGGTGGTGCTAGAGGTCAGTCTGCTGTTAAGAGTGGTGGAACTGGTCCAACTGCAACTCTTGTTACTGAAGACGATGCAGGAAATGGAGGTATTGCTGGTCCTGGTACTACAGCAAGTGGTGGTGATGGATCTGTTACATTTACTGCTACTGAGAACCAAACATTCTATGGTTCTGGTGGTGGCGGCGGTGGTTCAGGTGCTTACTTTGAACTGCAATTTACTGAAGTTGGGAATGGTAGTTCTGGCACACTAGTTGTTGGTGGTGGTAATGAAGATGGTAGAGGAATTATTGGGTATACAGTTCCTGGACAATCAGAGGGCAATACAGGAACATCATCCACAACTGGTTTGTTTGATCGTGCTAGCACCAGTGTAGATTATGTTGAATCTGGAACTGGTAGTGGTGCGACTGGAGGTTTTGTTTCTCCTGATGGATTTAGATATTTGAGATTCTTTGGTAATGAGGCAGAAAGATGGGCAAGAACTGTTGCTATCAATGCATCTAATAGTAATCCAAAAGGTACTGTGATTGAAAGCGTTACATTTAACGTAATCGTTGGTAATGGTTCTAATGGTGGTGAAGCACCAACTGCACCACTAGAACTATTTGCAAGTAATGATGCTGGAGCAAGTTATAGTAAAATCGGAACAATTACCTCAGCATCTGGTCCTACAACGTGGACTGATGTTACTGTGAATTTGCCAGAAGATTATCGTGAGTCTGGTATTCTCTTCGAAGTTAGACAATCAAGAACATCCTCTGGCAATCCAGACAACGATAACTACGGCATTTCTTATGTCAATTTTAATCATGCTGAGGGTGAAATTACAACAGTTACCACAGCATCTGGAAAAATTGATTTGGGTATTGAATATATCACTGAAGTAATTACTCCTCAGGGAGATCCAATTAACTCTGCTGGTATTGATGTCAATGATGGTATCTTTACACTATCTTCTGCTGTTAAATTAAATGTTGAATCACAATTGCAACCAGAGATTGACATTCCGCTCTTAACACGCTATCATCTAGTTAAGTATTTGATTAAGGCATACTGATGTTGCTTGGTAAAGAGTGTGGGTTTATTTGTGATCCCGAACAAATTGATGGCAAATTTGAAGATTTTATTGGGATCTACCCACGTTTTGTACATCATGAGTTATGCACAGCAGTTATAGACCAGTTTGAGAAGTATTTGTCTGCAAATTCTAACTTTGCTCAGATGGGTGAAGATCAGTTTCCTCAAAAGAAACTGGGTAGACAGGACATTGGCATGATGCTAGATGATGTTGATCAAAGATTAGCATCACATATGTACCAGTATGTCAATACAGCATTTGAAAACTATAGACTTGAATATGATCAGGTAGCAAAGGTTAATTTGCAAACGATTGGCATTAAAATACAAAAAACTCCTCCTGGCGGTGGGTATCATGTTTGGCACTATGAAAACTCTAGTTTCAGAGCAGCAAATAGAGAATTAGCATGGATGGTTTACTTGAATGACATGCCAGAAGGTGAGGCAGAGACTGAGTTTTTGTATCAGAAGAAGAGATATAGACCACAGACTGGCACGTTGTTAATTTGGCCTGCTGGTATGACACATGTACATCGTGGCAACACTGTTTTCACGCATGATAAATATATTACGACAGGCTGGTTCCTAAAACTCCCCTAAGAATAATGGCAGACACTCGTGTAGTAATCCAAGTAAATGCACTAGAACGACTTATCATCGTTGATGGTAAAGTTCAGGTGATTGGAGAAGACTATTGGAACGAAAACATTCAGAATATATTGTTCCCATTCTGGTCATCAGATAGAGATCGTTTGATCTATCTGAATTATTTCTCTGATGGATCCTATGGTATTGAGAAGAAGAAATATATTCTCGATCGTGCCACTGGTGAAAGAAAGTGGAAGACTTATGACTGGAGAGAACCAACGTCTGCACAAGTTGCTGAGGTTGCTGAGTTGCTCAAAGAGAAATATCTTGAGTATCAGGACACTGAGCAAGAAGTAATCCAAGAGAAGATTTACAACGAGTATGGTCGTTGGAATAAAGTATCATGGGAAGGAATCAGAATGATTCGTAACTTCTTGCTTGATGATTGTGATTGGACACAAATGCCTGATGCACAGTTAGATGATGCGAAAAAGGCACAATGGTCGGCATACAGACAGAAACTAAGGGACATTCCTACTGACTATGCTGGTCAAGATGCTGATGATGTAAGATTCCCAATCAATCCTATTTTCTTTGCTGGTACATATCAAAGAATGGAAGGAAAGTCTGAGAATGAGTATCTAGCGACAGCAGATCAGTTTGGTGTATTCACATCATCAACTTATGGTGAGTATGCAAAGAGAATTGTTGCTCAGATTGCAAACTACTATAACATCAAGAATCCTGATGCTATCTTCCCACCTGCTGACATTGTTGCATCTACTGCATCTAGCGAAGAAGAACTAGACCTAATCCTACAGAGAATTCAAGCAAATAACGTTTAATTATGTCAACTGAACTTAATATTCTTATCCTTACCCTTACAACGGGTGAGGAATTGATTGCTAATGTAAAAAAACATATTGAAAGAGTTGATGGACAAGACGTTGAAGTCTGTTACAATCTCGTGTATCCATTTGTCATGAAAGAGCAGGGCAGAGAAGGAGATGTAGAGAAAGTATTCTTCATGCCATGGAAAAAATACTCTGGTGATACCCAGTTCTTGCTTGGGTATAATTATGTTATGAATATGTGCAGTCCTCTTCCAAATGTGCTAAACTCATACAAAGATTCTGTAAACAAGTACATTCAAACTTTGAGCGAGAGAGTAAATGATTTATGAATATGATTTTCTAGATAAAAACAAATTGAGGCAAATGCTCAGTTTGTTTGATGCTGGTAAATATGAAGATGGATCTAAGTCTGGTCCAAAAGATAAGAAGTATAAGCATAACTCAGAGCAGAGTGATATTGAAATAGGAAAGATGGTAAATGTTTCCGTTTATAAGTTGATGAGAGAATCTGAGATCTCAAAGATTCATATCCTCAACAAATGCTCTCCATCTCTGATGCTGAAGTATGAAGTTGGCAATCACTATGCAGATCATAGTGATTTCTTTGACATGTGGGGAACTAGAACAGATTATACCTGTGTTGTTAATCTGAATGATGACTATGAAGGTGGTGAGCATTATATTCAGATTGGAACTGAGAGAATTGAGAAGAAACTAGAACCAGGAAAGTTACTGTTGTATCCAACAGAGTTTATTCATGGTGTCAATCCTGTCACCAGTGGTGTTCGTAAGTGCTTGACATTTTGGATGGAAAGTTCTGTCGTTGATCCAACAATGAGATATTATGTGGCAGAACTAAACAAGTTTTATTATAAACTTGAGGGTACAATGGATAGGGAAGATCTAATTAATCTTGATCTTATTCGTATGGGAATTATCAAACGCAGCAGTATTTTGAGGAACTGACATGGCATTACTAACTGATATTAAATCATATGATACTATTCTCACTATCAATGAGATGAAAGAGATTGATAGGATTGCTAGTCGCCCTCGCTGGATGTTTGGTGCTGCTAGTGATACTAACACACCATTTAAAAGATTCTGGAAGATGGATGTCAAAGGAATTCCTATGTTTGATAGTATTATTCCAGAGAAGATGAAGATCTTGATTCCATTTGAATTTGAGATCTTAGATTATTATTTGAATGGGCACACATATGGTTTGAATGGTGGAGCACACAAGGATGATGCTGACTACACATTTGTGCTGTTCTGCAATCCTACATGGGATATTACATGGGGTGGCAAGACTATGTTTGTTCAGGAAGATGGTAGATTTGATTCAGTTTTCCCTAAACCTGGGTCTGCTGTATTGTTCCCATCAGATATTTTACACTGGGCAGAAGAGACTGGACGCGAGTTTTATGGTCTTAGAGTAACTGCTGCGTATAAATTAAAGAAAGTGGAGACACAAGATGAACATCCAAACTCTTGATTCTGCTGCAAATTGGGACGATATTGAAGAGTATGCTGCTACACAATCAGGAGCAGTTGTATACTTTGAGAACCCAAGACTTGAAGCAGCAGATGAAGCAACCAAATCAACAGTATTAGATTACTATAAGTTTGATGAAGACATGCCAGCAGAACTGGTTGTAGAACTAGAAAGCAAGTTCTATGGTTATATTCAGTTTAGAAATCCAGATATTGCATTTGATTTTGTCGCTGATTATTTCCCTCGTAGAGATGAATTGCCATCTGGTGATGCTGGTGAACCATACTGGTATCAATGCTATGTCATTAGACCAGATGGTGTTGTAGAATACGATAACAAAGCACTACGTCCTGGTAACAATAGACCTGAATAATGGATCAGCATAATGCATTTGTCATTCCTATCTTTAAAACAAAGGTAGAGAACTGGAGTGAACATAAGGATAGAATACTATCATTACTTAAACTAGAAGAACATGATGGTCACTATACTGACTATCATATCAATAATGAACTATTAAACGAGAACAAGTTCGCACCATATGGTAATGAAGTTGTTGATATTTTGCGACCAGCATTAGAAGAGTTCAATGAAATATATCCTTCAAATATCAATATTAAATTGATGTGGGCACAGAAATATGCTGCTAAGCAGTATCATGAGTTACACAATCATGGTGCTCTAGGATTCAGTGCAATATTCTATGCACAATTTGAAGATAATCATCAAGCGACATCATTTTACTCGCCATATGTTGACTTTATTGAAGGTAATGTGTTAGAGTATGTGCCTGAGGTATCTGAGGGAGATATTATATTCTTCCCATCTGTTCTGATGCACCAGTGCAAACCAGTACAATCTGATACAGAACGTATCATAATTTCCTTTAATATCTACTGACTCCATGAAAGTTCCCACACAATATGAATTGACGCATCTGCAACTGCAAGCGATGCTCCGTGATCACAATATCCCAGAGACAGAGATCAAATACCTGGGTGAATTTGAATACACTGCTGAATACCAAGCACATCCAGAGTATCATGGTTATATGATGCATTGGTATCGTATTGGCGGCGAGCATGAGGTTCCTGTCTGCGACATCGCATCCGTTGACCGAGTGGACGATGACGATACTGTCCCCCAGAACGACGGAATGGGTCAATCTGAGGTATCCTAACTGAGTAAACCGCTTAGTCCCATGGGCTACTTCTGGAAAATTTGTTTTGGCGTCGCTGTTTCTGGTCTCTGTATTGTGGTGATACCCAATGCATTCTCTGAACTGGCGATGGCATTTGTTGACCTTGCCCACGCTCCTGCCAAAGCACGAGATGGGGAACAATATTAAGATAGTGTGTGATTATACAGAAATCCACACAAAACAATCTAAAATACTATTAGTACGCTAAACTTACATGGACTGGAACGATAGCACCAAACACCAAAAACGTAAAGATGCATTCTACATCTTTTACGAGAGTGTATTGAAACCAGACCATGAACTGCGCCAAGATGCTCATGAGCAGTGCTGTTATCACGAACTGCTAGAGTGGCGTGGTGAAATTATTGCCTATCTTGATCGTCGCCGTAATGAGGAATTTAACTAATGACTATTGAAGGACGCCCTGACATTCAAGTTCCCAATGACTATTGGCAGAAAGAGTATGAAACACAGCGCAAAGATCGTATGCAAGATTGCATCGATGATTACCTCCAAGATGAGAAAGTCGATGCACGACGAGTATATGAGGAGATGCTATCTTGCATCGATGATGTGATCAATTATCACAAAAAGCAACTGAACAAAGCAACTGATGTAAAATCGCTTATGATGGGTAACCGTCCTGTCGATTTCGCAGATGAACTTGCTGAGAAATGGCAGTATGATAAACTACCTGAGCGTTTCTAATGAATGAGAAAGAGCGTTTGCTATTGGCATTGCAGCAAATAAATAACATCACCAATCTGGTGCAGGACAACCAATACAAAGAATTTTTGTATGGTAAACTGATATCAGTTGAGATAGAACTACAACGTCAACTCACGAACCTGACTTATCATGAACGAAGAAGAATTCAAGAAAGCAATGCAAAATGTTCTGATGATGCAGAACAACAACGACACGAACTTTCAAATTCTGCAGCATCAAATTGATCGTTTGCAAAAACAAATTGACGATTTGGATGAACTGAGAGAAATGTTCCGTTTCCCCAAACCAGAAAACAAAGATCGACAACCATTTGAACAAGTTGACTGATGAAGTTTGAGCATGGTATGATGGTCCAGTATCACCACACCGAAGGGTGGGTGAACTTCATTTGTGATGACTATATCACAATCTGTTTTATTGATCGACCAGACAAGTATACACGTAATGGTCGTCACCAAGCAAACCTTTTAGTTTATCGTGATTTTTGGCATGAAGTACGCAGTTGTGTGGATGAAAAGCAAGAAGAAGGGACAAGCGAAACAACAAGCTATTTTCTACAATCTAGAGGATGCGATTATGTGGGAGCAGCATGTTAATATGACATTACATGCTAAAACTGAACTGCATCCGATCTGGGGTGACAGTTGACAGACTGGTCTAGGGGGTTGACAGACCTCCTTTTCCATGCCATAATAAGAAGGTAATCAAGGGAATGAGCAGCGCCCTAAAGACTCTCCCAAACTACAAACGAGGTTATTATGGAAATCCAAAACATCACCACCGCTATCAAGGTTGGCGAATTTGTCTTAAACACTGGCGCTTCGAAGGCACGTCTTCGTGTTCAGTACGAGAACCTGCCTAAGCAAGTTCTTACTGATAATGCTGGTCGCGTCTACATCTTGTGTGTTGATGGTGAAGTGATGAAGATCGGTGGCAGTGTCTCCAAGGGAGGCATCAAGACTACCATGTCTTTCTATGCTTCTGCTAACACTGGTCGCCCCTCTATTCGTTCCTTTGGTATCAACCAATTGATCTGGGAACGTCTCTGTGAGGGCAAGCAAGTTAGCATTCACATGATCACTTCTGAGCAAGTTGTTGCTCCTGTGAAGGGTCTCTTTGGTTCTGAAGAGATTTACATCTCTGCATTCAAGGAGATGGAAGAGAAGTGTGTGTTTGACTATGTTTCTGTTGAAGGTAAGTTTCCTCAGTGGAACTATCAAGAAGCAGGCAAAGCATGGGAGCAGTACATTCAAGAAGAACATGCTGCTATCCTGACCAAGACCGCTCAAAAGGGTTAATAATCCCTGGGGGGTTGACAACCCCCCAAAAATAGTTTAAAATGTACTCATGAACGAATTGAAACCTACTGCTGGTTCATATTAGTTCTTTTCACATCATCCTACAAGGAGAATTACATGACTATCACAATCCCCACTGGTGTGGTTATTCCACGCCTGCCAGATTCTGCTGGCGAAAATATTTCTGTTGAAGTTCTAGAATACGAGATCTATCGACATTATCCGCAATGGATTACACAACGCAATACGAAGGCACGTTCCAAGAAGTCTTCTGTTCGTTCTAACTTAGAAGTTTTACGCGCTCCTCATCTCATTGTCGCTATCGGTGAACTTACTGCCGATGATGAAGATGAGAACGGCAATGAGTACAAAGCAGGTACTCGTTTCATTATTGATTCTAACACTCGTCGCCTCTTTTGGGAAGAAGGGATGACAAATGTTGTTCCTCAAGCGTTGATTGCTGTTATTTACAAAGAGGCAACTCTTGTTGAACTGCGTAAGCATTATTATGCTTATGATAACCCTGATGCTGTAGAGCAAGCAGGTGAAGTCATGACTGGTATCTACGGTCTATTTGACTTCAAACCCAAATCTAACAAGATCATTGGCGGTACTATCGTCACTGGTCAAAACTATGCTTCCATGTGGACTCCTGGTGCTCCTCTCTACAATACTAACAAGGGCATTTGGGGTATTGAACCTAGTGAGAATGACACTCGTACCACTGCTAAGCGTTGGGCGATGGCAGAGCAGTTTAAGTTCTGGCGTTCTCAGTGGGAATATCTTGATCGTTTCAAGATTGGTCTCTCTGGTAGTGTGATTGATCAACCCTTGCTTATGGCATTGTTGATTACATCCAAAGTATATGCAGAGAAACCTGTTTTTGATGACTTGATTTACAAGTTGAATCGCAAGGATTACAATGCTGCTGAGAAGAAGCCCATTTCCTTCATTGGAGAGGCAGCAACTGGTGCTACCAACAACGTCTACAAGAAGGACACTGCCAGTTTCGAAACTTATAAGGCAGCATTTAATTTCTACCTGTATTGGATTCAGCGTCATATGGAAGATGCTGATCAAACTGGTTGTAAGGGTCGTCAAGGTGGTTATGATGGTTATGGCAACGAATGGGTTGCAAAGTACATTGTAACATGCGATAATACTATTCTTGATCATATCGAAGAGAACTAATACATGGCAAAAACACCTATTCGTTACGCTGGTGGCAAGAGCAAAGCATATAAAATTATCACTAAGTTCTTGCCTGACACTGATCGTATCATCTCACCATTCATTGGTGGTGGTTCGCTTGAGTCACGCTGGGCATCCGAATTAGGTAAGGAAGTTATCGGTTTCGATATTTTCCACGCTCTAGTCAACTTCTGGAATGTTCTGCTCAACTCTCCTAATGAGTTGGCAGACAAACTTCAGGAGTTGACTCCTACTAAGGAGAAATACGCTGAAATCAAAGAGTGTTTGGTTCAGTGGGACTACACACAAGAGCTGCTCAAAGACTGGAGCACTGATTATTATAAGCGTGATGCTATTCAGTTGGATGACATCACTGCCGCAGCATATTATTATTTCAATCACAATCTGTCCTATGGTCCAATGTATATGGGTTGGATGAGTAAGATCTACCAGGACCAGAAGAAATGGGACAAGATGGTGAAGAACATCCGCGACTATAAGAATCCTAATCTAACTGTGCGTGAGGATACGTTTGATCATGTGATCCCTGCACACCCTAATGATACATTATATCTTGATCCTCCATACTATTTGAAGAAGGACGCGGATAACAAGATGCTCAAGGGCATGTATCCTAACTGCAATATTGATGTGCATCACACTGGTTTCGATCATGAGAAACTGCGTGACCTGTTACACAACCACAAAGGCAACTTCATACTCTCTTATAACAATTGTGAGACAATCAGAGAGTATTACAAAGACTTTGATCTACACTATCCTGAGTGGCATTACTCCTATCAACTAGGAGAGACGCGGATCGGTGAGAACCGCATTGCCACCCAGAGCGACAACACTAAGGAGTCTCATGAGATCCTGATCGTGAAGGTGGACAGTTCAACAACCTGCACACCTGACCTTCCGCGCCCGCTCCGTGCGTTGTATGATTACTAGGTAATCGAGAGACACCCATGCAACTCCAAACCTCTGCCACCCAGATCGACTTCTATCCTGTCGCTGGTGGCAAGCGTTTCGTCAAGCGTGTCATCTGGCACCCCACTGAAGAGATCTCTCAGCAGATGACCTCTTTCACCACCCGTGTCAAGTCTGACGCTCTCTACGACATCCGTAACTACCTTGCCAACGGCGCTGAGGTCACTGACTTCAACACTGAAGCATACCAAGGTTCTGACTACACTCCTGTCGCCTGCTGAGAGGCGTCTAGGAGCGCCTGTAATGCCCCTCTGACCCCTGTGACCTATGAAGACCGCTGAAGTCCCCCTGACTGCCTCTGAACTTAAGTTCCTGATCGACCTCCTGTGGGGTGCTCCCATTGCCATGGTGCGTGATACAGCATTGCGCCATGGTCTGTCCGATACTGAGGTTGAAGGACACTTGGTAAAGTGTCTCGGATACCTTGCCTGTGAGATGGATTGACCCTATACTACTAAGGTAATCAAGGAAACGACCCATGAAGGACGACACCATCACTGCTCAGATGCGTCGCACTATTCTCAAGTCCATTGAAGAGATGGATATTGAGATGCTCAAGCGTATTGCTTACGAGTGCCGTTGTGAAGAGTTCGGTATCTATCCTGACAACACCTATCTCCTGAACTTCTGATGATCACTTCCAAAACTCAAATGCTCAAGGTGATTGCCACATGTGCTCAACCGCATGTGCTCACCCGTGAAGAGAAGTTCCAAGTCTTCTGTAATGTGTGTGACAACATGTTAGCAGAGGGTCGTATCACCAAAGCAAACCACACTCGCTGGACTAATGTCTTTTAAAAATCCTCTCTTTGTAGTTCTCCTTGTGTTCGCTTCCATGACCATGATGAAGATGGTCTATCAAGGAGAGAGTAACATTGAACAGATGGAGCGTATCTCCCGCATCTGTGCTACATTACCTCAACCACACCCTGATTGTCATGCTCACTAAAGAAGACCACGAGTTTGTTGACTTTCTCTTCGGCAAACTCCTCAAGCATGTTGACACTGACATGCTAGATCTGCAAGACGATGATTCATGCTGTGACCACATTCAACTTTCGCTTTTAGAAGTATGACACAAGGTTCTTTACCGCCACGTCATACACTCACAGTTCGTGAGTATGCTGCATTAGAACCATTTTACAAAGCACAGCGTCCACATGATGCTGTTATGACGTGGCGACAACTGCGCTCTGTTGGGCACAAACCTGTGCCTAAACAAGATCCCGCTCTCAAAGAAGTATGCGTCAGATTTAATGACGTATACCATGCTAATCTCAACTACGAAAAAACTACCAAACAAGACAATGATGAATGAAGTTATGCTCGACCGCTGGTTGCTCGATCAACTCGATGAAGAATACGATGTGATCGAGATTGAGAAGGACATGCCAGTTGAGGAACTGTCCCACGAGGTGCTCGAACTGCTCTCCTGAGCCCTATACTGATTACATCAGCAAAGGACACCACTCATGACCAAGACCTACCGCGTTCGTGTTGAGACCTACGATGGTTGCGTGACCATCTGGAACGAGACCAGTCGTGCCAAGACTGCTGACAAACTCATTCTCAACCGAGTGTATAACCAACTCTGTGGTCTAAACGTAAAAGAGATCGAAGTCACTCCCACTGTGCCAGTTCAGAAAGTATCATGATCAGTCTCCCGAACCCCACCAAGACCATCTATACTGATCTCAGTTCAGACAACGACATGACCGCCACCTTCGCCCAGTTCGCTTCCGAGCAAACCGCC
>Ga0208162_1000305_pt1 | contig 28993 bp, 41 predicted proteins | sample CB_VirMetaG_4_FD_184539 | JGI IMG/M metagenome (GOLD analysis project Ga0208162, IMG submission 184539) | Freshwater to marine saline gradient viral communities from Chesapeake Bay - CB_1508_1M Viral MetaG (SPAdes) (version 4) | ecosystem: Environmental > Aquatic > Marine > Coastal | place: USA... | reverse complement strand
TTGGAGTACCTAAGTAATACTCTAAAGTTGCAGCATCAGCAGAATATGCTTCAAGTGCTGCTATAACAATTTCTCTATCTTTTTGTGAAATTAAAGACATGATCCAATTAGTAAGTTGGAATGTCGGTAAGAGGACTTGAACCTCCACGTCGCAAGGACACTGGAACCTAAACCCAGCGCGTCTACCAATTCCGCCATACCGACTGGCGACTCAGGCTGGACTCGAACCAGCGACCGACTGCTTAGAAGGCAGTTGCTCTATCCAACTGAGCTACTGAGTCATGGGACAATCATACCAAAGACTGGTCAGATTGTCAACGGAGAGTGAGAGATTCGAACTCTCGAAGAAGTTGCCCCCTTACAGCATTTCCAGTGCTGCGCCATCGTCCACTCGGCCAACTCTCCAAAGGCAGAGCGTCAGTCAAACTGACGCATACCTGTGCCTGACATCCATCCACCAGGACCACTGGGACCCTCTTGGAAGTTTTCAGATCCACCACCTAACTCAGGCATAGGGTCAAGTTGTGTAGTGGTTCTACCTCCGCCAGTAGCGATATTGTACATGACTTCATGGATGTTGTCAACCTCCACAGGACCATGGTGTTCGTCTTCGTGAGATAAGATTTGAAGATCTGCTTCTGCTTGAGCACGAGCTTCCTTAAGTGAGAGTTGCTTCTCACTCAGAGTAGCGGGACCGAACCATTCATCATCCTCTAGATAATCTGGGGCAGGGATGCCAGTGAAAGGTTTAATCAATTGTTGGAGTGCTCGCAAAATCATAGCAAAGTTTTTTGTTTTTATTTATGTGACCCTTCAGAGCATTCTAAAGGGTCTATTCGGTTTTGTCAAGAATAAACCAGTTTCTTTGTGTACTGGTAGGCATAGTGTTCACGGTATCCCTTGATGCCCCATCCTAACCAGTAATATGCTCCGACCATATACTGAGATACAGTCTGACCAGGACCTTCAAATTCGGGAAGATACCTCTGGAAAGTATACTCGTTAATCATGTATGCAGTTTGTCCCTCAAGACTGGAGGGGTCGTATCCATACTTCTTAGCGAACTTACCTAACCCCAGATAACGGTTCGTAGAGGTCCACTGAATGAGTCCGTAGCCACCGCGAAGGCAACGATTGTAAGGAACTCTAGCACCTCCCTCGCAGATGTTGGGATGGAAGTTGCTTTCTGATTTAATGTTTCCCATGATCGTTGCAAGGGCATTGCGATCAGAGATCTTTGTTTTCTTTTGGAGTTGCTCAAGGACATATTTTTCATTGTAATTACATCCAGGACACTTCCAAGATTTTTCTACCACTTCGATAGGAACTGCTTTCTCTACATTGACAGTTACATCAACTGGAGGAGGATTTTTGATCTCACTGATTAGTGGATAAGCACAAGCAGCAGGAACAGAAGTTGCCAAAGCAAGTGGCAGTAATTTTTTAAGCACTAAATTAAATTGAACTCAGCATCCGTCTAGGCAAAGGAGAGGTTCCTCCTTCTCAGGAGGCAGTGCCCACGGCTCGTGTTATTTAGGAAAGTAATCCTTGCGGTAGTACCGTCCTAAGATGTTGCTATTGTAGTACGCGGGGGTGCCATCCGTCAAGGATTGTGTCAGGACATCATTGAGGAACAACTGGCGTGTCTCTTCATAGTTTACTCTGCCTGGGGTGGTGTGGAGGGAAAGGATTTCTCTACTAAAAGCGTCCCGTCCATAGAGTTTAAGATCCGCCTTAAGTTCATCAGAACTTCCATAGTAGAGTTTCCAGTTACTTTCACTAGTAACTCTTCTCCGCTTTTTAGTTTTATCCACACTTGGAGGCTTTCGTTTTTGCCAGAAATACTTTCTTCCGATGTACGAACGGTTGGTGGTGCTACAGGTAATACGGTAAACAAAACCATAGTAGTCCCCAATATCGCTCCCGTCAAAGACGCTGCCACGATAGATCCAGGGATTCGAATACTCTTGATTTTTTGCCACATGTTCATAATGTAATCTCCTGAATATTTATAGTGGGACTAGAGTAGATCCTGGGTCAGCAATAGGAGTTAGATCAAATGCAATCGTAATCCTAGGTCTGTCATCCATGTGTTTAGTAGTCTCATGTGGAACATTATTTGGAAACAAAGTTAGTTTCCCTTCCACATTATGACTTTGATATCTCTCACCATTATGCAATTGATTAATAGGGTTGAGATAGATTGTAGCAGAGTCATAACATGCTACAGTAAAGTGTCCACCAAGATATGTGTGTGGATGTGTTGAATGAATGTGAGGCATGATCTTCTGACCCCTCCTCATTATATTCACCCAACACCGAATGAACAATCGTTTGTCATACTTGTAGAAGTCACCAAACAATGTCCTGCCATACTCTTTGTGTGCCCTCTTGATCGCTCTACGAAGTTTAGGTAACTCAGAACATTCATCTTGATATTGAAAGACATTATAGTTCCTGTGTCTGTTTGTAGTGCTCTTCCTAGGGAGTCCAGTCTCCCCAGAATCTGATTCTGGTAGGGCAAGAATCTCATCTTCTTTCTGCAGAAAGAACCTAGCAATCTCAGCAGTGTCTATAGCATCTCCATGATATGTTTCATAGATTAGATACTTATAGTCAGGTGCATATGGAGTTTGTGGTGGATCACTCTCAAATAATATAGTATTACTTTTCATTATTCCCACGGGTCAGGTATTTGTATCTTAGTGCTTGGAGGTGCCACGCTTGTGCCAGACTCTTCGGTCCCTCTCTCAACAACTGGATTTCTAATTCTGAGAGTGGGAAGGTCGGACACGCTAGAAGGTCCCTCTTCCACTGTTGGTTTGGTGCTGTGCTCATTGTCCCATAGTTCATGTATTTTTTCAACCTCAGCATCAACACCAGTCATAGTTTGTATGACTTTTCCTTCCCAGTACCACACCTCAATGTAGGAGAAAAGATGCATGAGTATTTTATTAAAGGGTGGTTTTTGTTTTTTAATCCACCCCTTAATCTTTTGGATCTTGGTTCTTTCTCCTCCCCAGTGGTGCTCAAACTTATAGTTGAAATCCTGCGAAGGTGTCTTTTTTGACATCTTGTTTGATGCTCCCAATTAGATATGATTCAACCTCTGTCTCCTGTGGAGCAACTTGCATACCCTTAGAGGATAACCAGTGCTCTGTCCAAGGCAGAGGGTTGTTGCTGACAGGAGTGTCAAAGATTGCCTTCAGTCCGATAGACTTCAGGCGACGATTGGCAGTCCACTCAACATACTTAGCAAGAAGCTTATCATTTAGACCGATGATAGAACCATCCTTGAACAGATATTGTGCCCAAAGCTTCTCCTCTTCCACACACTGACGGAACATGTCATAGACATTTTGTTCTTCCTCCTTGGCAATCTCTTGCATCTCTGGATCGTCACCCTTCTTCCAATAGTTTAGAATATTCTGAGTGATTGTCATGTGTTGGGATTCATCTCTTGCGATGAGTCCGATAATTTTAGCACTTCCTTCCAGGAGTTTAAGTTCGCCAAAGGCGAAACTACATGCAAACGAGACGTAGAATCTAATTCCTTCAAGAATGTAGACATTAGAAACCGCTCTGTAGAGTTTTCTTTTAAGGTCATTGAGTTCCCACTTAGCGTTATCGACACCTTCTAAAGCATGTTCCCACTGACGACCAGCACCCCACTCCTGTGCTGCCCGCAAAAATTCATCATAAGCAGCAGTCACAGACTGTGCTCTAGAAAGAATCTTATCATCATCTAAAATTTTATCAAAGACATCAGAGGGGTCAGCATATACATTCTTGATGATGTGGGTATAGGAGCGACTGTGGACCATCTCCATGGTCTGCCAGATATTCATGGCACCTTCTAGTTCTGGAAGCGAACAGTAGGGCATGAATGCCATACCAGGACCACGACCCTGCACAGAATCCAGGAGAATCTGATACTTAAGGTTACTGGTGAAGATGTGCTTTTGTGCTGCGTTTAGAGTTTGATAGTCAGCACGATCCTTCTGGAGAGATACCTCTTCGGGTCTCCAGAAGTATCCAAGCTGTTGCTGTGTCAGTTTATCGAACACAGGATACTTGAACTTATCATAACGCTGGACCCCGAGAGGGGGTCCGAAAAACATCTTTTGTTTTGTGCTGTCCAACTGGGTGGTGTTAAACACCGTCATCCCTTCTACCTTACTACGCATTGGTTCACTAACTCTAAATTTTGCAGCTGTCACAATCGTCCTCCTCGGTCTCTAAAATTTGGTTGAGTAAATCTTCGATAGATTCTTTCCGCTCCTCTGTTAGTTGTGGTTCGTCACTCTTGATATCATAAGTATTCTGATAATAAGAAGTCTTCCAACCATATTTGTAGGTCTTCAGAAAATCACCTGCCATGACAGAAACTGGAACCTCATTGTCAGGATAGTTCTCTGGGTTGTACGACCAGTTTCCACTGATGGCTTGGTCAAAGAACTTTTGCATCACTGAAACAATGTTGATATATCCAGCATTGTCTTTCATGTCCCAGAGAAGAGTGTAGTTATTCTTGAGAGAATTGAACTGAGGAACGATCTGCTTGAGCGGACCCTTCTTCGATTTCTTAGTGGACATATATCCTCTAGGAGGTTCGATTCCGTTGGTTGCGTTTGACACAACGGAACTGCTCTCCGATGGCATTTGTGCGGACAATGTTGAGTGCCGTAGACCGTGCTCGACAATAGATTCCCTAAGACTATCCCAATCATAGAAATATGCAGGTGCTACCAACTCATCAACATCCTTCTTGTATGTATCAATGGGCAAAATACCATCAGAATACTTTGTCCTATCAAAATCCAAACAAGCACCCTTTTCAATAGCAAGTTTGTTAGATGCCTTAAGGAGATTGTATTGGAATGCTTCGGTCAGTTTATGCACTTCAGTACATGCTGGGATAGAATCATATTTGTGACCCAGTTTAGCAAGGTAGTGTGCCAGACCGATGTATCCAATGCCCAGGGAGCGGCGTGCAAGGGTGCTACGGCGTGCTGCCTCAACAGGATACTCCTGATAGTCAATCAGTTCCTCCAGACCGCGTACAGCAAGGTCACAGAGTTCTTCCAGTTCATCCAGGTGACGAAGTTTACCAACATTGATAGCAGACAGAATGCACAAAGCAATCTCGCCTTCGCCATCAATATGCTGGATAGGATCAGTAGGAAGGGTGATCTCCTGACACAGGTTAGACATGTTAACCTTGTCTTTGAAAGACGAGTGGGTATTGCAGTGGTCAATGTTCATAATATAAACACGACCAGTCTCTGCTCTCTCTTTCAGAAGGTCCAGAATAAGCTCCTGGGCACCAATTGCCTTTTGAGGCACATCTGGGTCACCCTCGTAAGCTCTGTATAGATCATCAAATCCAGGAGTACCAAAAGCATCATACAATCCTGGCACATCATGTGGCGAAAAGAGTGTGATGTGTTCGTTGTTGATGAATCTCTCATAGAAGAGTTTGGAGAGTTGAATGCTATAGTCTAGTTTACGAACTCGGTTATCTTCAGTTCCTTTATTATTTTTTAGGACCAGGATATCTTCTATTTCTTTGTGCCAGATCGGGAAGTGTACAGTCGCTGATCCACCTCGGATGCCATTTTGTGTGCAGCAACGGACAGTTGCTTCAAACTTTTTGAGGAAAGGGATAACGCCTGTATGCTGAACTTCTCCGCCTCGGATCTTACTGTTGATGCCACGGATTCTGCCTGCGTTGATACCGATGCCCGCCCTTTGTGCAACGTATCTGCCAATAGCCATATCAGAGCTAAAGATAGAATTGAGGGAGTCATCAACATCAACAAGCACACAGCTAGCAAATTGTCGAAGTGGAGTTCGCACTCCCGCCATGATAGGTGTGGGAATGTTGATTTTGTGCTTGCTGATTGCGTCGTAGTATCGTTTGACATAATCGAGTCTCGTTTCCCTAGGATAATCTCGGAAGAGGGTTGCAGCAATCATGATATACATGTACTGAGGTGTCTCATAGACCTGCCCAGAGCTGCGATCTTGTACAAGATACTTGTCAGTAACCTGACGAAGACCAGCATATGTAAAAAGAAAGTCACGATCGTGATCAATAAAACTATCGATCCTATCCCACTCTTCCTTTGTATATTTACGCAAGATCTCACCGTCATAGAGACCCTCCTCTACGCACTTGTAACAATGCTCAAGGATATGTGGATGTCCATTGACCCATTCAGATCCAAACACCTGCTTTCTAAGTCCAAAGAGAAGCAACCTAGCAGCAACATACTGATAGTTTGGTGCGTCCAATGAGATAAGGTCACTGGCAGAACGAACTAAGATCTCTTGAATTTCTGCTGTGGTGATACCATCATAAAACTGAATCCCAGAATTCATCTCTACCTGAGATGCACTCACAGCACTACCAAGACCGTCACATGCCTCAGCAGTCATCTTATGGATTTTCTCAAGGTTGAGGGGTTCCACAGACCCATTACGCTTACGAACTTTTGTACCGTGACCGTTGCTCATACTTTTTTCCAATCGTTTAGTTTTAGGGTTGCTTCTAATCCACTATAGACATTAGAGTCTACTACATCCTGAACATTATGTCCAGCAAGGACCATATCATTGATGTCCTTCTGTTGTATTTTCTTTGGCCAAATGACTACCTTATCTCCTCGGTCGATGACTTTGGAGATTCGGTTGACAATCTCTCTGTTGCGTGGTTCATTATCAAATACCCAAATATAATTGCTCCAACCAAACGTCCGAACATCAGCGTCGGACCCAGCCATAGCAACAGAGTTTTCAAGAAAGGTCGCATCAAATGGTCCTTCTACAATATGAATTGGTTTGTTAATGTTTACTTTATCCAGTCCAAAGATCTTGGGTTGTTCCTCGTCCAGCATGATCGTGATGTATCTGAGTTTTGCCTTAGGGGCTAGCGATCTGCCTTGGTATCCAAAGAGGTTACCTTCTTTGTCTAAGAATGGAATAATAATACGGGGACTATCTTGCTTGAGGTTGTCAAACATCTTCTTTTGATCATTTGTCCAAGCCTTAAACTTAGGACAATAGTAGAAGTAATCTAGATCTTTGATGCCTCGGTTCTCAAGATATTCTCTCGCTGGGTGAGAAATATTTAGCTCAGAAATTTTCTCTAGGTTTATCTTTTTGGTATCAAATGTAGGCGTTTTAAAATTAAATTTAGGATTTGGTACAGTAGTTCCCTTACCAGTCTTACCATCTTTAAATTTTTCCATGACATATCTGTCATGAAGAAATGCATCTTGATCCTTCAGAAAATTTGCAAATGTTCGGCCAACACCACAATTATGACACTTAAATACAAAGTCATTCTTGACCTTAAACAAATATCCCCTCGCTTTATTCTTTCTCTTCTGAGAATCTCCGCAGTAAGGACACCTGAAATTATACAGGTCTGCCTTCTTACGACTGAAAAGAGTAAGGCGAGGGGATACTAATTGAATGTATTCAACGTCAATAAATGACATGCATTACAGAGGCTTCACGACCTCCATAGTAGCAGCAGTTACTGGCGGTGTCAATAGTCTGATGATAGGTGGAGCCACTTGTAATACTGTCACAATAGTGGCAATGACAGCAGTAGCGCCAACAACAAACCTTGTGTTCCTATCGGTTTTCTTATTCAGTTCTTCAATCTTTTGATCCAATTGTTTAAACATACGATCATCATACTTCTGATGATCTTTGATCATTTCGATTATAGCATCATTCACACGCTCACCTTCATCTAAACGATTTTCATGGCGCTCAAGGACAATAGCAATCTTATTACTATTGTCTGAGATTGTAGAGACTGCTCGCTCAAGTTTGTCGAGCATCTCTTTACTCAGGTCTTCATATATGTCAAGTTTGGATTGTAAAACTTCTAACTTGGCTAGACCAAACATGTTGCTCTCTTATCAAACGTTGCGGATAGCAAAGTCAAGAGCAGATTGATACGAAGAAGCATCTTTGTTCAGCATGTACTGGAACTGTTGCTTGTGTGTATCATCTAACTGAGCATAACAAGCAGCAATACGCTTTGCTGAAAAGTTGTCTAGGTTCTGAGTAGAACCATCTCCGAATTTAATCTTAGCGAACGATGCTTCTCCGCTAGGATTGAGTTCACTAGTTGCTACATCTAGAGCAACCTGAATTACATCTTGATTTTCCATAATGTTTTCACCTGTTGTAAATTCTGTAGAGTTATTAACTTTCTGAAGTTTCTTCGTTTGTGAAGTTGCTTTCTTTTTGAAGTCAGATAGTCTTGCTTTCATCAATACATCCATTTCTTTCGTCTTGGATTGCATCTTCTTCTTAGCTTCATCACGCTTTTTCTGAAGATCCTTTTGACGGTTCAGTTTTTTCATCTGACCGATTTGTTTCTGTGCTCTCTCAGTTTCTGATGGAGCAGCTTCAGAGATAATTTGTTCTAATTCTTCTTTCATTTTTCTTCGCTGAATTCTGGAGAGCAATTGTCTAGCACCTTTAGTGCGTCCGTCTACTCTATCTTGATTAGACTTCTTATAACGACGAGCCGATTTAGGATTAACAAATACAAAAGCAGGTGGCAGTGATAAACTACCTCCATCTCCCGCAACCATTTCATCAACCTTTTTCATATTAGATTCAACTCTTTTAGACAATCAGTATCGATATCTTTATTTAGTGATTCGGGCAATCTATCTAGAAACAGCATAAAAGACTTTATTACTGGCCAGTAAGTTGCTTCAATCTTATAGAACAGCAGTGGTGTCGCTGCATCACCAAACACATTATACAATAATATAATATGATTTAGAATCAAATGTTTACGAAGCTCCCCCGTAGTCTCATGTCTACGAAGGAGCCTCTTGATATACTTGAAGCGTTTCAAATCCTCTTCGAAATCAGAATATGTTACAGACTGAGGATTATTGTAATTTTTAATAGCAAATAAGATCCAGTTTTCTGGGGTCAATTCATCAAACTTCATTTAGTATTATGCAACAGTTAGTGTAGCAGCAGCGGAGACTACTTCAGCAGCACCAGTATCGGTGGTGAGTTTGACTCTGTACTGATATCCGTTCTCATCAAACGTTACTGCAGTGGTTGCAGGAGTTGTGTAAGAAGCAGATGTTGCACCCGAAATGTCAGAGAACGAAGCACCGCTGTCTGTGCTGAGTTGCCACTGATATGCAATCGTACCTGTACCAGTTGTTACTGATGCAGTAACAGAGAAGGTTGCAGTTGCAGGTGCTGTTACTGATGTATCTGCAGGTGGTACAGAAATAGTAACGATGTTCTGAACGTCTGCTGCAATATCGTCATCAGATTGAGTCTCGTTAGAGTTGAGATCTGCATTAGCAAGAGTTACAAGATGCTCTGCTTTGTGGCGAGTGGCACCACTAGCATCAGTGTATGTAAAATACGACCACCATCCAGGTGCATTGATACCTCTTGCTTTGTTTTCCGCAAGTGCTGCTTCCGTTTCATCAACGAAGACAACTGTTTTAGCTTGAGACGACGCAGCAATACCTCTACCAGCCTTGGTGACATTGGTTGCCGAGTCAGTTCTTCCGTATAGAGACATTGATACGCTCCAAGTTTATACTGTGACTACGATTATTTATAAAGAAGGGGGCTTGCGCCCCCCAGAATCACGCTTCTTCGCGTGTTCTAATTGCTTTTGCTACTGCCTCAAACAGAGCATCATCTGCTTCTGTCTTGGTCAGTTTAACTGCTTTGCCAATGATTAGAAGGCAGAGGTCAATGAGTTTTTCACCGAGTTCTGCGTCATCGGGAATCTTAGCAACTGCTTGATCAACGATTTTGTATGCAAATGGGAGTAGGAATGAGAGCATGGTAATAGTCCATAATGAGCTGAACTATTTATTCTTATTTTTTGCTTTCCATGCAGTGGCGTAAGCGATGGACTTTTCATCATCCGTCAACTTACCATCTTTCTTATATCCCTTCTTGATATGCTTCACCATTCTCTCATACTTAGCGCCAGGTGGTGCTACCTCCTGAACTAAATCAGGGTGAGGAGCATAGAGTGGACCCTGATAATTACCAGCGAAAGACTCAGATTTTGTAGGTGTATACTCTTTTGGTGGTCCATCCTTTACGGTTGGCATCACCTCAACAGTTTTCTTTGACTTTTTTGCTTTTCGTTCTTTGTCTTTAGACTCACACTCTTCGCGTAGTTGTTTAAAAGTTTTCATTTTTTCTTCTTCATAGCAAGAATCTTACTAACCTTCTTGCGACGGGCATGTAGATACTTGTCAGACTTGTCTACATCACCATCGTTGTCAATATCAGCATCTGCCTTGCCAACTGGATCTAGTTTCTTCTCACCCAGAAGCTCAGCATTCTTAGCATGATTAACAGCGTGCTCATGCATCTTCTCAACAACGATCTCAAGATCAGTAACAGGAACATTTCTAAGAACTTCACCCTTCTCACTGACTAGATCGTAGTGGGTTACAGTTCCATCCTCAAGCATGGTGTGTTGCTCAGGAATACAGAAATACTCTTTACCTTCTTTCTTAACTTTAGCGGCACAGTTATGCTTCTTCACCATCTTACCATTCTCTTTCTCAAAGTATTCCTTCATGTGATAACCTTTGTTGTCGCAATGCTTGCAACCATCACCGTCACACTTGGGGCACTTATCCTTGCCTTCAGAGATCTCTTCACCTTCTGGTTCAAAACCTGCTTTGACGCAGTTATCAACTTTCTTGCCACCCTTCATCTTGGTGCCCATCTGCTTGTATCCTTTCCAGCAAGCTTTACCGTCTAGACCTTTCTGCTTTTCAATGACATAAGTTACGCCATCAATCTCATACTCTTCACGCTCAAGAATCTCAATGTCTTCAGCAACAGACTTTTCTTTCTTATCAATCTTTTTCTTCTTCTTAGTTGTATCTTCAACCTCAGCACCATGAGACTGTGGATCCATTCCAGCAAACGCTTCAGGAATATTACTGCCTTGGAAGCAATCGCCACCCATCCAGTTTGTATACATTTCCATCAATGTAGATGAATACACATCATTGTGAGCGACTTTGTTAACAGGTCTCTGCTTATCCATTGTTTAAAATTGAAGATCTTCTATGGTCTATTTATAGGACGAATGTCCTTTACCCACTCACGAAACATTTTTCCATCCTCAGTGATAGCAATAACATAGTTGACACCAGATCGATGAACAGTTCCCTTATCACCTGTCCTAGAAGACATAATATAGTCACCCTCTTTCAGAGGTGCTTGCCTATGTGACTGTCTTGTCGCTTCCTCTCTAAGTTTTTTAAAATCTTTCACAGTCCCATCCCATCATGTACAGCATTGTATAGCATCATCATATCTGTGCGTCCTAAAGTTTTTGGTATACCCTTCCTAAAGGATATTATATCACCCTTTTGGACTGCTTCACGCATCTTGCTAGCGGACATACCAGAAGCACCCTCAGAGTCAGGATCTCTTTCACCAGATGATACTATATTAAGTGAACTATAGTAGAAAGTTGCAGTAGGTCCGTTCATATGTCTATTGAATGATTTCTCATAACCAGCGACTCTATCAGAACCAGCAACAAACACAACTTCATCATACTCTTTGTTGAACAATGCCAATAATAAAAACGGATCTGGTACATCAGTATCTGCAAAGATGTGATCAGCGTGACTGGGAAACATCTTTTTCATAAACCAAAGTTTTTCATTAGGAGGCAATGGATTCTTTTCTGCCTCAACTTTGACACTAATATAAACTTTATAGTCACACTTGTGCTGTCTTGCTGCAGTAGCACATGCTTCGATTAACTTTTCGTGCCCGATTGTAGGTGGATTGAACCTACCAAATGCTAGTACAATTTTCCTATTCATTTTTTAGACCAACGCTTCATCTCATTGAAGTTTCTCTCGCTGAATCCACCGAGTCGTTGAACAATTTTTACTGCGTTCGTTGACTCCCTAACAACAACATAACCTTCCTGATCACCAACTTCATAGGTTCCATCCTCATTATAATAGAAAGTTTTGAACCTCTCTCCTGCTTCAAACTTAGGTATGAATATGCCCTTGATATTCTGGATCGTATTATATAGGGCTACCATGTTGATGAACTGAGTCTTGTTATTAACCAGCACTGCCTTACCGATACAATACTTTTTCTTCCACCTAGTAATCGCTTTAGGATCTGTAAGCCCTTCCCACTTTGTCCTAAATTTATCCTCATACCAGGCACAAAATTCTCGATAAAATCCAGATGCACTAGTTACTTTCTGTCCTTCCCTAACCCTAGCATTGAAGTATTGCTTGATTAGATATGCAACACCCATGTTGTCAGTATGCTCAGGTGCAATCATGTCAACAAATGGTGCTACCTTGGGTGTAAGGTTTCTGGCAGCACGCTTCCAAGTGTTTAACTTAGATTTTTCACTGGGTGTGAGTGCCATGTTAGATCCAAGTTCTGATGTAAATGGACTAATAATCAGACAGTCATCTGTAGATAGGTGCGAGGCATCAAAACCAAAGTTTACAGACAGGTCAGCAACAGTTTTGGCATTTCCTTTTGGATACTTGGCGTGAATAACTACACAGACCTTACACCTTTTAGCAGCATCATACAAATCATCGTGATCAGGAATACAATATACGATCAACTGTGGTTTGAACAACACACAGTTTTCTCCCATGACAGTCTTAGTTTGTCTGGTGCCAGCATGGAATAAAAAGTCACCTTGCACAACATCTTTCAGTTTACCTTTGTCATACAGAGGTTTCATACCCCTATAAACTGCTTTGAATGTGTTGGCAAGATCAACACGACTCTCACCATCCTCAATCTCTTTGATGCTTTTGAACAGGATAGGTTTCTTATTAAAGATACCTTTCTTAGCAACAAAAAACTTACCATCTGCTGGGTCTGGACCACAGAAAATAGCAGGTGCTCCATCCCACTTAGTAGAAATCTTACGATTGTTCTTTGGAGTCCCAGAGAAAGTTTTTACCAGATCATCAATATAGTCAAAAGATGTCTTGATGCCATCAGATCCTTCGATCAGCATCAGATCTTCAATGTGTTCTAGGTGAAGGTTCTTAGTCATCGTAGGACAGTGCGGATTCCTTTGGTCTCTAGGATCTGTTGTGCTCGCTTGTAGTAAGTCTTAAACTCGGTTGTGATAAAGACCTGAAACTGTGGCGACGAAGTGATGGCACCCTTGTATCTCACCTCTAAGTTTACCACAGGCATGTTGTCAATGGACATGGTGTAGAACAGTTTGGCAGCTGTCGCGTTGGCAGCAAACGCCTGCACCTTGCCAGGGGTGGTGGACAGTTTTAGTGTGCCTGGTTTGGCAATCGCAGATGGATTGCCCAGACTAGAGACGCCTTTGTTAAACATAATGTTGAACACTTCTTTCATCAGAGCACTACTTTTTTCTTCAACCTTAGACACAACAATCTTTCCATTCTTAATGTCACCAGTTCCAGTAATAAGACTGAAATAGAAGTGTGGAGTGTTCACATACTCATCAATGTCAAATCTAAATGCAAGGTCCAGAAACTCTCTAAAGTTTGCTGGAACAGTCATGATTCGTCTGAACACAGTGTCCAACTCTTTGAAGAAAAAGTTAGTAGGATACTTGTCACCTCTATACTCTCTACCAGTCAAAGCAGCATTCTTTTCATTATCTGCAAGTTGACTATCAAGTCTCTTCTTCCAATCTGCTGGAAGTTTATCTGGTGGCCAGTTAGTAGGTTCTACATTGTCACCAAGTTTTTTACCCTGAGCAAACTCAGGTTCTGGTCCATTCTTGACCATGTATACCTGCTTCCAAAAATTATTTTCTGCCTTGATTAAGTCTCGCTTCTCATTACCCTGCGCCTTCAGGTATAAGTATCCTGCTTTTTGCTTACCACTCGCAGAAGCTTCACCAACCAATGGTTTATTCAATAGAGTTGGGTCATCATTGGGTCCAGATTTTTTCTTTAGAGACAAACCCCAGTAATAATCAACCCTAGATTTTACAAAATGTATGATCAGGTCAGAAGAGTTGTATGCTTTAATCAACTGATCTTTTTCTGGACCACTACCTTCAAGGTGTCTAATCGCAGCATCCCATGCAGCACCAGTTTGATACACCTTTACTACTGTAGCAGCGTTTCTCTTCATCAAAAAATTTACATAGTTAGAAACAGACAATGCCTTTGCAAGGTTTATATGGTCACCCTGAATTAACCTACGCTCTTTTTCTTTCCATCCAACCATCTTAGAATTACCACTAAGATAGGAATGAATTCTATCTGTAATATTGTCCAGTGCAGCATTTCTATTAATCAAATCCATGCCATTAATGTTAGACACTGGAATGATACTGCCCATAGCAATCAAGGCACCAGTCATCAGTTCATGTGGATCTCCCTGATCTTTGATATTTCCCTTGGCAAAAATTGCATATGGATAAAATGTCTCAGTGATATTACCATCATCATCAAATACATCACACTCCAGGAAAATACTGTTAGATCCCTTAGCCCAGATAGTATTCCTAGTCAGTTTGAACCCTCTAACTACAACATTTAGGAGGTTCATTGCAAAGAAATTTTGATACTCTAGAATAATCTCATCTGCTTTGCTTTCTAGAGCATTGTATATTTTACTGAGAATAGAATTCCTATGTTTTGCATGGTGGATTGTAATCTTCACACCCCATGATTGTACAATCCTCTCAGTTGAATTTGTATTGTCAACTGGTTGAACATGAGTCTCTGCATTACTAGAGACATTATGATTCTCAACAACATCCTTAATGTCAATCAGATTCGAGACTCGTTCTGCTTGAATCTGATAGAAAGAATTTAATGCCTTGGAGTTGTATTTAATCTCAAGAGGAAGCTTCCCAGCAATTTTTGGTTTGGTAGCTCTTAGTTGTGACATATAAAAAGACCCCCCGCCTAACTATTTAGAGGGAGGTAAGTCTTTAAGATAATCTTTTTCATTTTGATAGGGGTGGGTTTCTCCAGTCCATATTCTATACCCCTCAACCAGATCTGGCAAGAGCCACTGGTCCACCCTGTAACAATACTTCCAGTTGACGGGTTGAATGCAGTTCATCACGACAACTTGAAAGAATGCTACTAGGTGGATCCAGAAACTATACACCGTACTTAGTCCACAACTTACGAATGTTCTGGGTGATAGGCATACCGCTGGAGTAGGTCTCTAGAAGTTCTTCTGTCTCTTCATCAACGATGATTAGAACAGGAGTGGCAGTCACACCATACTTCTTGGCGAGAGCAAGGTTCTCTTCGGGGATTGGTTCATCGCTGAAGTCTTCCAGTTGGACTTCTTGGATGAGTCCTGTACGCTCGTCTTTGAGAGCTTTGAAGTATCTCTTGACAAGACCACAAGGACCACAGGAATCCTTGGTGAATAAAATAAACTTAGCAGTCATCGGTCACCTGCAGCACGAACTTCAGAACGATGAATCTCAAATGATCCACCAGGATAACGCTTCTCAAGTTTCTTGACATTACGTTCTAGAACTTCGTCAAAAGAAACTCCCAGTGCTTGAGTTGCTTGTGCCACATACCACATGATATCACCCAACTCAATAATAAGATGCTCTCGGTTGTCGCGGTTCCAAGGCTTACCTTGGAAGACCATCTTCTTAATGATCTCAAGGAACTCACCACCTTCAGCATTAATCCCAACACCAGCAGTAAGGAGACGCTCAATATTGGCACCCTCACGATCCAACTCGCCAATACGATCAGCGAAGTCAACAAAGTTCGTTGAGCAGTCTGAAGTAACTGCGGCAACAAACTCTTCATATCGTTTAAAATCAATAGTCATACATTCCACTCAGCAAATTTAGATAGTCGGGGTTGGTTGTTGGCGAACTGTTGAAAATCTTCGCCAGGATTTTCTGCATCGATGTTAATAGCAGATGCGTCATCTGCAACATCATACAGCTTCATCTTCGATCTGTCAATTCCCACCATGAATTTTCGTGAGGCAACAAGATCTGAATATCGGTTCTTAAGTTGTTTGACCATGATGCGACCTTGTTGTTCAAGTTCCTCAGTAGAGATAAGGGCAAACATAAAGTCAGCAGTGGCAGGCAAACCAAAAGACTCAGAAGTATCGGTAAGATCAGGATCGCTGTTACCATAACCACTGCGAGTAGTTTGAGTAGCTGAGACAATAGGAACATTACATTCCACAGCAAGACCGCGCAACTCTTCAGCAATCGCTTTGACATAGGTGTAAGAATTAACAATCGCACCTTTATACCTTGCACTCGCACAGATGTTTAGATAATCTACAAAGATTATATCAGGTTTAAAATCTTTCTTGAGAGAAAGATCGCTCAGAAGTGCTTTGAAATGTCCTACATGAGCAGATGCAGTAGGGTACTCTTTAATGATTAGTTTACCCCTAGTCTTTCTAGCAATCTCCTGAACCTTACCAGTGAAAAGAACTTCAGGCAGAGATGCAATATCTTTCACAGGTACATTCAAAAGATTTGCGTCTATTCGCTCAGCAATTTTCTCCTCTGCCATTTCACATGTGATGTAGAGTACGTTATGCCCCGCAGTGAGGGAGGCACTAGCCATATGGCACATGAATAGAGACTTGCCGACGCCCGTTCCAGCAAGAGCGACATTGAGAGTCTTGTTACTAAGACCGCCTTTGGTAATAAAGTTAAACTTTTCAAGGTCGAAGGGAATTTTCTCTTCTGTACGGTGATAAAACTCATAACGATCTTCTGCTTGTTCAATATAATCGTGTCCTATGTGTTCGTCGAACGATACTGCCAGGGCCTGTTGTAGGATACCTGGGATCGCATCCTTTGATAGTTTCTTATCGCCACCATCTGCGATTTTGATCGATTGCATAAGGGCGAGATATATGGCTCTGTCCTGGCACCATTTCTCTGTGGCGTCGAGGAGCCACTGAAAGTCAACCCAGTCGTCTGTGAGACTACGAATTGTTGTGGAAGACTCTTGATAGGTTTCCTCCGTAATGTCTGTACGATTTTGTAGATTGATCGTAAGGACTTCCTTAGTAGGAATCTTATCATACTTGCTGGCAAAGTCAGCAATCTCTTCGAAGATAACTTTCTCATTTTGATCTTGAAAATATTCTGATTTTAAAAATGGAACTACCTTACGATAATACTCCTCAGTGAAGAGGAGGTTGCGTAAGATAGTTTGTTCAATGCGCTCAGTTGCCATAGGAGAATTCTTTCTTTGCTGCGATTTCGAGTTGTTCCATCACTTCGGGGGTGAAGTATTTCTCGGGATCAGCAAGAATAACAGAAGGATAAACAGAGGATTCACCAACAACGACACGATTCCCCTTACGGGTGAATACTCCGTATTGTTCACCCAGTTCCAATAAGCCGTAATAGCGGTCCAGTCCACGCTCATCAAAATAGAGTCTGGTTTCAACTTTGCTACCTTCCTTTGTTAGACGAGACTTCTTTGCTTCACATTTGATAATGTTACCAACAACTTCAGTACCATCCTTCTCCTTTTTCTTACCGAGATAGATGATAGTAGATGCAGCATACTTCAGACCTGTGCCGCCACCCATCTCCTTCGTGGGAACATAGGAACCGATCACATCATATGTATGGTTGGTGACGATCATAGGCACACCTGCCTGACCCAGTTTCAGAGTCAGCACTCGGAAGGCACCTTTGATGAGTTGAGATTTAGTCATGTCACGAACTTGCTTGTCGTTGGCAATGTCCTCCATCTCCTTAGTGGTGGACAGCATACCCAAAGAGTCTAGCACGAAAAGCATGGGCACACGCTCATCTTTAGGTTCCTTCATGTATTTGTCTAGGATCCTGCAGGCTTGTGTCCTGAACTCTTCGATCGTCCCTACAGGCATGATGATCATACGCTTAGAATCAATGCCACGGGTCTCAATCATATCCCGAGAAATTGCCGACTCACTTTCAAAATAGATAACTCCACCGTCAGGATTAGCATCAAGAAAGTTGCGAACAACAGAAAGTGCAAAGAAAGTTTTACCTGTGCTACTTTCACCTGCGAGGGCAGTAACTTTGTTCGAGGGGATACCACCAAAGAGAGATCCACTAACGAGTGCGTTGAAAATATAAGAACCCGTATCAACAAAGGTAGTGATATCGCCAGCGGCAACACCATCACTAACCACACTAGCAAATTCATTGCCACTTTCTTTAATTACTGTATCTAGGAATCCCATTGATCTACTCTCTCCTCATAGAAATTTACATAATTATATCTGCTGCCCATTAGTTTAGCAAATCCAACAGCAGTGTTGTAGTCCTCAAAGCACTTAATGTCCTCTGGTCCTACTTGCCCCACCACATGGTTGGTCCATGTGACTACAAAAATTTTTTTGCTCATGAAAAGAAACTAGAAATAGTAACGGTTTTTTCGTGGGTCCATCCAATACATTGTAGCACATTTTTGAGCGGTTCGAGGAACGACTTTTCAAATTGTGTCTGATAGTCCACATACTTTTCAATGCCAAACTCCTTGGGCAATTCACCAAAGAAACTGATACAGTTCTCATGAATGGGGTTTGGAGTTTTGAGGTACATAAACTTAATCTTCTCACCTTCCTGAATGAGTTGATGTTTATGTTCTATTTTATGTGTCTTAATGTAATGATTATACAGTAGAGCACCCCTCACATGAATGGGCGTTCCCTTTGTATAAATTTCAGTTGGGTGTCTATATTTTGCAAGGTTGTTAACTCCTCGCGGGAAAGCAACTTCTTCGTATGGGCGCTCTCTGGTCTCTGCTCGTACAGCATTGATAAAATTGATAAGCTCATCATTTGTTTTGCCGATAATAATCTTAAATGCTGCATACAATTTGTCCCTAAAATACGCTGGAGTTGACGACCTAGCAGTCTCAAGACCCATGATCTTCATCTTGGGCTCCTTATATCTAACACCTTCACTGTCCCATACATTGAGAATGTAACGCTTCTTCGCAGTCCAGATGCCACGGTCAGCGATATTCTCACGCTTCATGCTCATCTTCTGATCATACGCAGAAACATAATCCGCCAACTCCTGATATGAACATTCAATAAAAGGTTCCAATTTCTCTTGGCAGATCTTGTCAAGTATGGCAACAATTGCTGCTTTGTCGCTAGACTTATTAGCAAAAAATTTACTAACAAGAGGTCCAAGATTAAGATAGATTGAATCGGTATCGCTAGCGATGACATAATCCACTGCCTCCGTAGACAACAGTTTATTTAGATATCCGTTCATTTTGTTCTCAATCCAACGGATCGATAGCTGACCAGACAAAGTAATCGCTTCAGCATTAGCAAGACGATAGTATCTGAAGTGTTCGTTACCGATAGCACCATAGGCAGAGTTGAGAGAAATCTTCTTTGCCATCTGAATATTGTTACATCTCGCAATCTCTTTCATGAGTTCTACGGATGGATTTTTCTCATACTGCTTCTTTGCTTCAATCATTTTTTTCTTGAAGATGACACGACTGTCATACATTCTCTGCATCATCTCAGGAAGAAATCCATGTTTCTCTTTAGTATACTGAGCACCATTGGGGCACACAGAATACTTACCATCGATCTCAATCGATTTATTCAGGAACCCCGCAACAGATGCGCTGGAATGTCTTTTCTCACAGAGGGTCTCTGGTGAGATGTTGTACTGCATAATGAGGTGAGGATAAAGACTATTAAGGTCAAAAGACACAACCCAATCATAGAATCCAGGAATCGGTTCCTTGACATAAGCACCTGCATACTTCTCAGTTTTAGTCGCTTCTTTCTTAGGCGGGATAGCAATCTTACGCTTCAAAAGTTCCACGTAAATATAGTTATCCCACATGCGAACCTGGCTAAACACATCTTCATAATTCACCTTGGCGTCATATGCCATGGTGAATGCCAGATCAAGCAGTTTCATCTTGTCATCTAAACGATCGACAAGACGAACGTCATGAATGTTGTACTCAATGAACTTCTGCCAGTCGTTCTCATAGAACTCCTTGAAAGTGTCAAACTCAGAGTGATCGAGTTTCTTCTCACCCAGCTCCACATTACAGATGTGATCTAGTCTGTATGATTCTTGGTTTGTGTAGGTGAATTTTCTGTAGAGCTCAAGGTAATCCAGTGTAGAAAGACCAAGAATATCATAGGCAATTTGCTTTCGCCCTTTGATGTAAATGTCTCTAGAAGATATAAGCTTCCACGGGCTAAGCATCTTAGTGTATTTTTCACCAAGTACCCTATCAATACGCCTAGCAATATAGGGAATATCAAAAAGTTGAACATTCCAACCTGTAATTACATCTGGATAATTGTCTTGCCAGTAAGATAAGAATGCATTAAGCATACTCTCTTCTGATGCAAAATGTAAGTAGTCCACCAAAGGATCTCTGTTGTCATATGCTCGCGCACCAAACACAGTGATCCTACCAGTGACACTATCTTTGATTGAGATGGCTAGTATCTCCTGATCAGCAGTCTCAATGTTGGGGAACCCATTTTCAGCAGCTGTTTCAATGTCTATAGTAAAGACACGGATGCTGCTGCTGTCAAATTTAAGTTCATCCTCAGGATACTCTTCAGCAATATACTGATACAAAAATCTAGAGTTGCCATAGATTTCAAAATCTTCGACATCTCTATATCGTTTTATGAATTCTTTAGCATCATTGATAGAACCCTGTTTCAGTGGTTCTACACAATCACCCTCAAGGGTACGCCATTCGGAATAGTTTTTTGTAGGGACATACAGAGTGGGGTTGAATGCCACTCTGTATGAAAAAGGATGCCCACCTTCATAACCACGGACTAGCAGACGGTTGCCTGCTTGTTCAACATTAGTGTAAAACTTCATTCAGCGTCTTCAGTATCATCATAATAGCGGGCTAGCAGCGCCTTTGAGGCGTTTGCTATGACAGTTACATCAGAGGACCTGATAACGATTTCAGTGTCCTCTGTGTATGGTGGCCATGGTTTCAGTTCACCATCAACCACTTCACGGGGGTGGCGGAGGATGCAATCTGGGTCACCAAACTGCGCTTCCTCCACTTCCTCAATCTCACTCAGCAGCCACTGGTCCTGAAGTTTCAGCAGCCGTACTACGATTTCCTCCATTGATGATATCCTCTCCATTGTTAGGGATGAAGGAAAGGTCAACATTTGCCTCCTTCAGTTTAGTTACATAGTTAGCCAGGATATCCTGGTTAGGTGGCATAGCAGTGATAACCGAAGCAGGGTTAATACGGAAGTCTTCATATGGAGTGAAAACATTCCAGCGGCGATAGTTCACACGATACTGTGCAGCATCTGTCCCATCACCATCAACCTCAAGAGCCATTACCAAGGGGAACATGAGTTGATAAGCAACGAACTTATCGTCTTCACGGACTTGTGTAAAGTTGCAGATAAGATTTTCACCTGTCATCAGAGTGACAATGCGAATATTGTGTTCAATAGTTGTAGTTTCAGTCATAAGTTTGCAAACTTGTACGGGTTCATTTTACAGGAGATGGGGTCAGTTGTCAAGTCACAGGAAATCCTTTCTTTGATGGTGCTCTGGAACAATCTTTCTAATAACAATTGTCAATAGTCCATCCTCAAATTCAACTGATCCAACTTCCGTATCATCTGCCATGGTCCAAGATCTGGTGAAAGATCTCTGAGCCACTCCTCTGTGGAGATAGTCAGTTCCTGTTTCTCTATCTTCTTTCTGCCCCTCAACAAAAAGTTTTCCTGATTCTGTGTATACATTTACTTCTGCTTTTCTAAATCCTGCTAGTGCAATTTCAAGTCGTGTTTCTACATTGTTGACTTGAACAAGATTGTATGGAGGGTAATTTTTTGTGGTCTCATGTAAATTGAAGATTCGATCAAAGTATTCATCCATGCCAATACTATTTCGGTTGATCCTATCCATTAAGGTAGGAAGATCCGCTGCGGTGTAACGCATGAGGTTAGTCATTATTGTAGCTCCTTTTAAAGCGAGTTTGTGTTTTGTGGACCCTTACGGCATCCACTACTAATTATAAGACTTACAAGGCAATTGCCTTCTCTAAAATTGTAGCAAGGTCCGAACTTTGTGATTCGGTTTTCAATACGCTTGCCATAATTCAGCAAAAGTTTTAGAAAGAAGAATTACATTTTGATCTTGTGACTCTTCGTTTCTATTCAAATTAATATATTTCATAGTATACTCAGTGAATAGATCAAATCCAATTGAAAATCTTAACTGACCAGATTCATTTGGAAGCACTCTATGCTCCAACCAGGATGGAAAGAGTGTTAATGATCCTACCTTATTAGAAGCACGCCACCAATCAAAATATAAACTAAGACTAGGAAACCAATAGTCAGTTGTGGTTCCCAAGTCTGACAATGAAATGTTTCCACTCAAATATGTGTTCTCATGAAAGGCATGACAGTGAGTTTCAAGTCTCTCACCCTCTGTAAGGACAACTGCCCATCCACGAATCCACAATTTGTCTGGTGGAATTGGTTCTAGTAGCAAGGAAGTTAGAAATTCACAGTAAGACTTGTATATCTGACGACTCAACTCTACAATCTCAGGTTCATTCCATGCAAAAATATTATACATGGACCATTGTTTTTGGTAGGTCGTGTTCAATGAATTGGCAACATCAGATGACATGCCAACTTCATTATCAGAAATTAGTTTCAGAACTTTATCGGAAAGTTCTTCATCACATGTGTCATTAAAAATAGGAATATCAAACGATGGGGCAAACGGTGTGTTTGCCCTCCAACTTTTCCACCTATGTAATTTGTTTCCTGTGTTAGGAATTTTGCAAGGATGATTATCTAATGGTTGATTCAAGGTTCCTGCTTCTTTCTACCAATATTATACTTGCTTTCTAGCGTCCAGTCACCTTTTTCTTTGAACGCAAGCACTTTAATTTGATTTAAAGGAGCTGCATCAGCGATCTTATGTGCATCAGCACCGATGCTTACTAGTCCCCAGTCAATCAGCAGTTGAACAATACGATTGCGACGCTGCACATCATTCAACGACAAGTTAGTATTCTTACCGTCAAGGGCAAACAGTTCCTTGAAGTGAACGATATAATACTTACCTTGTTTGTGTAGGATATGGCAAGACTGATAAATCTTTTTCTCTTTACGAGATGCCACACCAATGCGAGTCAGTGTCTCTCTCACTTTGAGGAAGTCATCTGGTTCATTCAAAACCACTTCGACCATATCAGTTTGCTTCCACTGGATTTCAGTTTCGACGCTCATTCTTTCCACCCTTTCTCAATGAATATGTAATAGTATCTAGTTGATCCTTGGTAAGAATCCTGAGTGCCTGGAGAGCTTTATCGTCATTATAACCATAATACTCTTTTACTACTTCAAGATAATCAATAGAATCTTTTTTCGCCCATGGAGAGAAACGTTTCCTAGGCTTCACACTATTTAGCAAAAAATCATATTGCATCTTCTTTGGAAGATGAGGGTTCTTGTTCATCTCATTGACATAAAGGATAGTGTCAGTGAAAGAACTGAGGCACCTGTTAATAATGTAAGGAGGATAAGCTCGCTCAGCATCAATATCATCATCGAGAATATTCTTTTTAGATTGGTTGATCGAGTACAGGTAATCTTTCAGTTGGTATGTCACGATTTACATTCATTGAAATAACGGTGCGTTTGTATTTTGTCTTAGGCACCTCGTGTTCTAAGATGCCAGGAAAGATTACCAACTTTCCTTTTTGTGGAGTTACATAGAGTCTTTTCTCAAAGACAATGGGAGCACAATCGTCCTCAACATCAACATAGTATGCACAGGAAAAATCTGATGGATAATGTGAGTGTAGTCTAGCACTGTCACCTTCTTCATACTGCATTACCCACATATCAGAACACAAAAAGTTCATAGGATGCTCATAGTATTCCGAAGATACAAACTCACACATCTTTAGAACTGTGTTCACAAAAGGCATGAAATCTGAATTTATCAGATGAGTGTCCCACGAACTATGCCATGCATTAACATTGCTTCTGTATGTTTCTGGATACTTTTCTCTGTGCCTATCTACAGCAGCAGAAAGACCCCACTGATCAGGATCAAGATAAGTTTCAAAAACTGGAATCTTTTTTCTAACAGTGAGGATTCTCATATTATTTAAAGACAGCAGTGACACCAAGAACTTTGGCATTAGGGTTGCGTGCCAGTGCTACCTGGCGTGCTTCTTCGTAGTTGCGAGCGATCACCTCTTCGGTGAACACAGTGCCAGCAACATAGAGCTTGACTTCACACTTCATAATTAAAAAGGACGAGTTCCTTGCGAGACGCTTGATCTGTATTATAGCACCCCACGGAGCGCATCGTGTAGGTATGTGCGAATTCTGCAGCAGACCAGTCTGCAAAGCGGTCTCTGATCAGTTGAGAACTGTTGTAGGAGATTAGTTGAGGACCAACAAAACGATCGCAATCAGCAGCAAACTTATCGTGATCAAATCCTTTGTGCATTGATCCTTTGCGCCCATAGAGATTGTCCTTAATGTCATAAGGAGGATCAAGATAAGTAAATACTGCTTTGTCATCTGTCAGCAACTCTTCGTATGACAGGTTGGTGATCTTCCAGTTAGCAATTAGTTTTTGATACTCTGGCAATCTGTCGATCCCTGCCATTGAGAAGTTGCTGTCGCTTGCTTGGGCGGAGAATGAACTGGACTCAGAAAGACCTGAGAAAGAACACTTGTTAACAATATAGAAGGAAACAGCACGGTGGAAATTTTCACTGTCTTCCACAGGTCCAGCAAGATATGCTTTGGCGTCAAGGAATAACGATCGTGCTGATCCTTGATCGGGATATCGTGACTTGAGTTGGACGAGTTCATCCCTGAGTTTTTGTCCATTGTCCTGTAGTTCTTTCCAGAAGTTATAGAGTGGTTCGTAAAGATCGTTTACCCAAATATCTATCTTAGGATAACGCTTAGTTACTTCCAATGCTACAGAACCCCCACCAAGGAAAGGTTCTCTAAATTCAGCGGCCTGGGAAAGGTCTGGGAGGAATCGGAACAGGTTTGTCAGAGCCCTGCTCTTGCCGCCTGGGTAGCGGAGTGGCGTCTTCAGTGATTTCAAAGTTTGGGGCATGATATTTAAGGTATTCAGTGAACGACATTTTTAACTCCTTTTGAGTCATGCCGCAATGGTTTGCGGCTGCGGGTAGGTTCATTGTAGCATGAAAAAGACCTTCATGTGCTTCTTTTACATTTTCTGGTGTAGTTTTCTTTCTCATTTAAATTCACACCTCATCATAATTTCTGTTAAACATGCTAGTAGGTTAATCTCCTGATCTGGAACAATAACAATGTCTTTCATGTACTGAGCAATAATCAACACCGCTTCTGGAATTGATGATGGTTTTAGTACGCCATACAGACTATCATAGATCTTACGCATCACCATACTGGGATCATTGTCCATGTGTTGAACAACCCAATTCTTTACAGTAGTAAATTCTTTTTTCTTCAGGGACGCAAGTAATGCATCCAGATTAACATCAGCAACATCCACAAGGATAGCAGACGAAATACTACCAGTAGCGGCATACCGTTGACACTCGTTAATAAGGCGACGCCAATCAGGATAATACCTACGGACAAGCTTAGCAAGAACTTTGTCTTCGTACTCAACTTGTTCATGGGTCAGGATAGTTTTAAGACGAGTGAAAAACTCACCCTGAAGATGAGTTGCTTGCTCAGGTTTGATACGAAAGTCAACAACCGTGCATCGAGAATGCAGCGGTTCAATGATCTTGTTAATGAAGTTACAGGTGAAGATGAATCGGCAGTTACTGTGGAACTCCTCCACGGCGGTCCTGAGGGACAGCTGGACATCGTTAGTGGTGTTGTCTGCCTCATCAATGATGACCACCTTGTGGGACGCTCCAGAGGTCAGGGAGACGGTGCTAGCGAACTGACGGATACGAGTACGAACCGTGTCTAGGAAACGACCCTCGTCGGACCCGTTGATGACAATGTAAGAGGCACCAATCTCCTCACACATCGCCTTGGCAATGGTGGTCTTGCCGACGCCAGCAGTGCCTGTCAGCAGCAGGTTAGGCAGTTCCCCTTGGTTGACAAAACCCTGAAACACTTCCTTAGTGCTTGCAGGGAGAATGCAATCTTCAACAATGCTAGGACGATACTTCTCTACCCAGAGAAATTCTTTACTCATAATCAATTCCAATCAGGTTTTTTCAATATAGAGGTAGGAACAATTTCCAACCATTCAGTCCCATCAAAAATATACAACTTGTGCGTATCTTTGTCAAGGAATACATCACCCATTTGATAGGTCATATCCAGTCAGGTTTACGCTGTGGCATACGAAGGTAATTATCGCACACCCATGGTTTAGATGCAATGTACATCTTGTACGCATCAAAAGTTGTAATGCTTGTGTCCAGTTTATATTCGTCAGGCATAGCTCTGGCAAAGGGAGTCACCCTATTCAGTTTACCTTTGGGGAAAAGGTAGTATGCTTGCACTAAAGTATTCTCACAAGCATGAGTTTTGTTATACCTCAAGGTATATTCGTCACACAGATTCAATCCCCATTTAATAAGCCAGTAGGCGTTATCGATTGTTTTCGCCGCCCACTGTGTACATGGGTGGTTGCGGAAGGCACCTTTCTCTGTCGCATAGGGCGTCCCGTCTCTTTTTCCCAGAGTTCCGTAAGAATGATACCAAGGAGAAGCAACAATAGATAGCATTTGACAACACTCCAACGGCATCTTGACAACATGTTTGTCAGGAAGGCAGATGGCACTCTCAGCAGGGAAAGGATGTGTGACAAAGATATTCATTCTAGAGGGCGAGTGAAGGATTTACTGACAATGCTTTTGGCATCAAGCATCATCTTCATGTATTTTACACCCTCCTTGGGTTTCGTGTGATCCCCACAGGTGAAAATGTCGCACACTGCCATACCCAACTCTGGCCAAGTGTGAATGCTGATATGACTTTCAGCGAGCATCGCCACACAAGTGACACCCTGAGGTTCAAACTTGTGTGAGTTGAGTGCTAATAAAGTTGATTTACATTTGACTGATGCCTGATAAACAACATCCCTTACAAACCTTTCGTCATCTAAGAACGATTTGTTACACTCTTTGAGTGTAAAAAGGATGTGTCTCATCAGGGCTCCAGTGCGATGTAATAAACAAGTTCAGTGTTGAAGTTCTTCCACTCAGAGATGAGATGCTTAGAAACTTTTACGCTATATTGACCAGGCATCACACGGATGTTCTCGATCTTTACATCAAGACTAAAAGAATCTGTACAGCATCCAGGAACAATTTGCTCATAGGTATTGCTGGTGTCGTTCTCTTTATCATGAAGAACTAGAGTAACAGTATCTTCACCAGCAACGGTTTTAAATGTCAGATCGGGCAAACCATAAACAGAAGATGCTCTACGCAAATCAACTAAACTCTCTGGGTCTAGATTAAACTGAATGTCTGCATCAGGGAAATTTACATTTTTCTCTGGAGCAGATTTAAGCGTAATCTCTGGATCAGAAAAATAATAGCGAGCAGACTGACGACCGCCACGGATAGTGACAAAATTTTCGTTGTCAAACTCAAGCTGAGGGTTGCTAAACAAATAGATCCCACAAAGGAACTGACTGAGATCATAGATAGCGAAGTCCACTGGAAATACTTCCTCGCTAGTAAACTTTGCGAGTATGTTTTCTGCATTGCTAATAGTGCGTACTGTGCTTCCTTTTCGGAATACGATGGATGAGTTGATCGACGAAAAGTTTTTGAGGACATCTAGAGTCTTAGTAGAAAGGGTAACAGTGCTCATTGAGGATAAGTTTCAAGGGTCGAAGATTTGTCAGAAAAGTGCATCAGAAGCACGGCATAGTGAAGGATCTTCATGATATCACGACGGGCAGTGCCTTTCTTATCATATCGGGTTGCATACTTCAGAATATTGCTTCGGCAGAATGCCTCAGCGTCACCACAAGATTCAATTAAATCTAGAGTTTGGATGGCATCGTTGCCTGCAGAATAGTGTTGGTTGTAAGTAGAGGTAATATAGTCACGCAATTCTTTTAGGATTGCGTCTTCATCATACTTCATCATGGTGTACAGATGTATTCGATTTGATCATAATAGCATTCTTTGTCGTGTCCGTCAATGTCCACAATATGAATTTTAGATCCCTCAACTCGGGAAACTCTGGCAGTGCCACCGCCACGAAGGCGAATGACACTACCGATAAAAGTGCATTCTCCACTACCAATCATCAGAAAGGAGCCTCCTCTTCAACATTAGGATTAACATCAGCATCGATTTTATCATAGAGTTCGATGAACGACTGCTTGGTCTCATCATCGAAACGATTGACACAAACAGAAATCGACTTCATACGGTCACCCCAGATGGCATAGGCACGGATGATGTGGACCAGACGGCGGGTAGAAATAACCTCGTCGATGCCACCATCCTTAAAAGTTTTACGGATAATGTCCGACCAAGTGGCAAGATTTTCACAAAACTTGTGGTCTGCAACAGCAAGAGAGGTAGCAACCTTCTTCAGGATCTTGCTCTCAACGGCAGGGGTAGGATACTCCTGCTCAAAGGTCAGGGCAAAACGCTCAAGGAATGCTTCGTTGAGAACATTAGTGCCAATGAAGCGACCGTCATCACTACCCTTACCCTTGGTGTTGGCAGTAGCAATCACATTGAAACCAGCAGCAGGTTGGATGTACTTACCAGTCTTCTTTAGGAAGACACCCTTACCCTCAAGGATAGATTGGAGACACAGGATCTTATTGGATGCCAGGTCAACCTCGTCTAGAAGCAACACAGCTCCGCGTTGAAGAGCCTCCACGACGGGTCCATTATGCCAGACAGTTTCGCCATTAACAAGACGGAAACCACCAATAAGATCATCCTCGTCAGTCTCAATGGTA